>Ga0208119_100353_pt1 | contig 12296 bp, 17 predicted proteins | sample LakWasMet51_LOW8_2_FD_183887 | JGI IMG/M metagenome (GOLD analysis project Ga0208119, IMG submission 183887) | Freshwater sediment methanotrophic microbial communities from Lake Washington under simulated oxygen tension - Sediment Metagenome... | ecosystem: Environmental > Aquatic > Freshwater >... | reverse complement strand
CGAACTGTAGCGAGAACATCACCAACCCGAAGCCGACCACCATGCGCAACGGAGCCGCCGGGCGCTTGATGAAAAAGACCGCCGGAAACGCAGCCAGAAAAAACCTGAGTGCGCAAAGCAGAATCGGCGGAATTTCTTTAAGCCCGACTTTGATGACAACAAAATTGATTCCCCAAATTGCAACGACCACTATTGCCAACGCCATATGATGTAAACGCACTGTCGCTCCCGTGACTTGTTATGTTCAAGGTAAAAATAAAAGCCGCGGCGCTTTACCCGCCGATAACAGATAGAAATATTTTAACGTTTTCTTAAGATTAATTTTCTGCATCGATACCGCCTAAATACTTGCTCGAATCACCAGAGGCCGCGCCCAACTGGCGGCATATTTCAGGTGCAGCCCGATAAAGACATGAGTAATGCGACAGGCCGTTAAATATTTCAATCGAGGTGCAGCCGCGAATCGCCAATTGCAAATATTCCACCATTGAGACCGGAGACCAGTTGTCCTCCGCGCCGTGCCAGATATGGGTATTGACGCCGATGTCGGAAAGCGAGCCTTTCCAGGGTTGGACGTAAGCCTTGATGTCTCTGACATACCCTTGGACGCGGCCAATAAAGCACGCTCTCAATACTTGGGTAATGCCGGATTGAAACGCGCGGTCGACTGACAATGCTTTATCACCGCCAGCGGCGCCGGCAAACAACAAGCGAAATAACGCATTCGGAAAAAACAAAGCGAGTAACCCTTGCCAATAAGATAACAAAACAAAGAGGATCGGAGCTGTCTTTGCCAACTGAAAAACCCGCTTCCCGGCCATGTTTTCAAGAAAATCGCCCGCATCCAACGGTGCGGCAGCCGAGATTAAATGCAAATTTCGGACTCCATCACCCAGATAGCGGCAGGTCTGTAGAGCGATGAAAGCGCCGATTGAAAAACCGATAATATCTACTTGTTTCCCGGCGGCTTGCTTTGAAACCTGCTGGGCCAACAACTGATAATACGCCTCACCGGCTATCGCATAATCGCCATGAAACCGGTCGAAACAAATAAGCCTCAACCCGTGTTCTTTAGCATAAAGATCGAAAATTGCGCATTCTTCCGCTGCGCCGGGCGCGCCATGAAAGTAGATAACGGTTGTTCCATTATCGGAACCGAACTGACTAAAATTCAATGGACGCCCCGCTTGGACATAATGTCTCCTGATTAGCAAGCTGCTTCATCCAGAGACACAATATTCTATATACCGACAGCTAGTTCCAAAAAATGCGCCCGTAGAGACGCGATAAATCGCGTCTCTACAGTTGGTTAGCTGAAGCATCTTGCTAATCAGGTTCATTTTTGATAATCCGCTTCAAATGTATAAATCGCATAACCCTGTTGCAGGTTTTCAAGCCTCTCGCATCCATGAACCCTTGGCATAAACATCTAGGCAAACGGATTTTTCATTTTCAGCATCCTGCATACACACGCCGCAGTAGTAAAAAGCCGCATTTGAAATGGGTTTCATGGCTATTTTAAGAAATAGGTTATGTAGTCGGCAATTGAGGAAACTTGGGCAAATCAGGATTCATAAAATCCCAAGGCTGCGCGCTTGCGGTGTAAATATCCATAGCAGGACGATATAACTCCGGATTATCGAGGCTTCCGGCCCTGATTCCCAACACACCGGGTATTATTTCCGGTTTTCCAAAGACTTGGGAACCGCACGTTGGACAAAAACCGCGCCTGACCCGGTGACCGCTATCACCGTTTTTGTCGTAATACTTCACTTCGCCGGTGATGATGACTGAACTCTCCGGAACAAACAAAGTGGAAACATAGCCGCTACCGCTGATGCGTTGACAGTCGCGGCAATGACAGTTGCCTGAAAAAACGGGTTCGGCAGAACATTCATAACGGACGGCGCCGCAAAGGCAACCGCCTTTAAATTCACTCATGATATTTATCCTCACGATGTCTTAGTTGATATTAGAGTCGTCATTCGGTTGACGACTTCGTTAAACGTTATATCCAAACCGCAGCCTGCAATGGTTTCCACGATTTCATCTGGAGAAAGACGGACTTTATAATACGAACTCGCTTTTTGCTGCCAGCCGTTTTCCGTCCTAACCTGCAACAGGTCGGTAACACGCACTTTATCTGTTTCATAATCAAGACAACAGGTCAGTATTTTAGTGTCGTCGCTTTTTACCGGGATGAAGCGCAGATCGCCCAACAGTGCGGCTGAATAATCCCGGAAAGACAAGATCAGCTTTCCCCCTTCGGTTAATGACTCGCAACAATCAACAATGAGCTGCCTTATCTCATCCAAACTGCCAAGATGCGTCAGTGTGTCGCCCCAGCACACGATCAGCTCGGGTTTTGGATCGGCATATTGTGTTACGTGGCGAATATCATCCTCAAAACCCGTAATCGGGAGTTGCTGCGCATTGCGTTTTAATTCGGATAAAAGTTGTTTGTTAAAATCAACGGCTGTTACCGTATAGCCCAACTTGGCCAGAGAAACGCTTTGTATGCCATGCCCGGCACCTAAATCCAGGGCGACTGCGTTGGCCTGTGGAAAGAGGCCGTTAGCTTCCAGGAACTGTTGATGCTCTTGCTGCTTGGCGTCAAAGTCGCCGACCATCCATGAGTAAAAATCGCCAAGATGCTGTTGGTAATGTTCTTTTGCGGTCATATTGTTCATCCCAATCGGTTATGCCTCTTGTCCATTCCAATCTTGGGCGGCTTTCGCGATGTTCTGAATGCGTTCATAGCGTGCGGGCTCCAAAAGGTCTGCTATTTGATAAATATTAGACTGGAATTCGTTACCGGCAACAACTGTCACTATTGACAGGTTTTGCCGCTTTTAATCAAACCTGCTCAAAACTTAAGCGTCATAATATAGCCACTGGCAACACCCGATAGGTGCAAGAGAAAAATTCATGAACACTTGGCAAGAAAATCAACTTCAAGCATTGCAGTCCATTGAATCCGAGCAGCAGCTGTTCCAAACCATCGTTTCGCTTGGCCGGGAGCTGGGCTTTGACTATTGCACTTACGGCTTACGTGCGCCGCTGCCTGCGGCAACGCCGAAGACCTTAATATTCAGCAATTATCCAACCGCCTGGCAAGCGCAATATCAAGCCAAAAATTATCTGGCGATTGATCCTACCGTACAACACGGTTTGCGTTCTCCTCTCCCTCTTCTCTGGACGGATAACCTATTCAGTCCAGCCCGCGAACTATGGGAGGAAGCGCAATCGTTCGGCTTGCGTTACGGCTGGGCGCAGTCCAGCCGTGATTTCAACGGGATTACAGGCATGTTAACGCTGGCGCGCTCGAATGAGCCGATCTCCGATACCGAACTTAACGCCACGCAATTCAAAATGGCTTGGCTGACCCAAGCAGCGCACTTAGGCATGTCGCGATGCCTGACGCCGAAGTTGATGCCGGAAGCCGACGTTAAATTATCAAATCGCGAGATCGCGGTACTTCGCTGGACTGCCGACGGCAAAACGGCTGGCGAGATTGCAAGCATCCTCAATATCTCAGAGCGTACCGTCAACTTTCATATTCGTAATGTCATCACCAAGCTGAACGCCGCCAACAAAACGTCAGCCGCGGTCAAGGCTGCGCTGCTTGGCTTGTTGTAAAGCGCGACAGAACGCCATGCTTTCCGACAGGCGGGCATCAAAACTCACCTGACTAGCAAAATGCTTCAGCCGGAAATAAATATTCGATATACCAACAGCTAATTCCAAAAAATGCGACCCGTAGAGACGCGATAAATCGCGTCTCTACGGTTGGTTGGCTGAAGCATCTTGCTAATCAGGAAAACTCATGTCATTTTGATACTTCTGGCTGTTCAGCGGGTTACACCGTTAACATCCCGACCCCCGGATACGAAATAACCACTACGATCAAGGATTAAACGATGAACCTTTACAACATGGAACTGTCCGGCAACTGCTACAAAGTCAGATTGTTGTGCGCATTGCTCGGATTGACTTACGAATCGACACCGATCGATTTATTGCAAGGCGAACATAAAACCGCCGCGTTCTTACAACTGAATCCGCGCGGCCAGTTGCCGGTACTGGATGACGAAGGCACGATTATCTGGGACTCGTCTGCCATTTTGCTGTATCTGGCGCGCCGCTATGGCGACCAACGCTGGCTTCCGCTTGACGCCAAAGCCATGGCCGAAGTCATGCAGTGGCTGAGTCTGTCGCAAAACGAAATTCTCTACGGACTCGCCAGGGCTCGGGCAGTAAAAAAACTCGGCAGACCCTGGGACATCGAGCAATGCCAAGCGCTGGGCAAACAAGGCTTGACTGTATTAGAGCAGCGTTTATCCGGCCATTTCTGGCTGGCCGGCGAACAGGCGACCATTGCCGACATCGCCTGTTATCCCTATGTAGCGCTGGCGCCGGAAGGCGGAGTCGCTCTGGAACCCTATCCGTCGGTTCGGGCATGGTTAACGAGAGTGGCGAACTTACCCGGTTATATCGCCATGCCCGGCATCGGCGAACAAGTATGCGGGTAGACCTGAGCCGCCTAGCTCGATCCGCATCCTGCTTTGCCCGAGCGGGACGGGGGGTGCACCCCCGTCCCTACCGTTTTCGATAACGACTGCCATATCTTCATCCTTCAAACGTTTCGGACGGGGTTGCAAACCCCGTCCAGCCACGTCCCGCCACAGCATTGCTTTAGTCCCTGAAATTCTCAAACTGCAACGGCATTTCCAGTTTTTCCTCTCTCAGCATCTTAATCACATCCTGTAGATCATCCCGGTTTTTGCCGGTCACCCTGACTTGGTCGCCCTGAATGGCAGCCTGGACTTTCAGTTTTTTATCCTTAATCAATTTAACGATTTTTTTGGCTAATACCGAATCAAGGCCTTGCTTCATGATGATTTCCTGACGTACCGATTTGCCGCCGGGCTTGGGGTCGCCAACCTCCATGCAGGCTATATCGACGCCGCGCCGACTGAGTTTCGAGCAAACGACACTGAACATTTGTTGCAACTGAAACGTCGATTGAGACGTCATAATCAATTTATCGTCAGTCAATTCAAAGCTGGAGTCGGTGCCTTTAAAATCAAAGCGCGTGGTAACCTCTTTGTTGGCTTGGTCAACGGCGTTTTTAATTTCGTGTTTGTCGAATTCGGAAATGATGTCGAATGAAGGCATGGCTTATGATTCAGGATAACAAAAGGAATTTAACTATAATGATCTTTAGCGCATTATTCAACACACTTTGGCCGCTGCCGCGGGCTTTTATGGCGATTTGCCAAACTCGGCGACGGCCTTGATCCGCAAGCGTCGAATCGCCTCGCCGATATGCGCGCCTTTAAGTTCGCCATTCAGGATAGCCGACGTGTCAACGGACGCCGCCGCCCCCGCTACACCGCGCAGCAGCTCGGCTTGAGGATACGGATACTGTTCAAGCCCGGTCCTGCCTTTGGCGTCCGCCTCGCAAGCCAGCAAAAACTCGGGTAATTTATTACCCGGTTTAAAGACTCCCAAAGCGGCCAGCATATCGGTTATTGTTGAAGCGCGTAACTCAAAAACCCGGTGGCAATGGGTATGGTATTGCATGACTTGCAAGGCCAGCGCTTTAAAGGAGTTGGGTACGCGCAAGCGGCTGCACATTCGCTCCAAGATAGGCAAGCCTTTAGTTTCATGGCCATGATGATGCGGCCAATGTTCTTTAGGCGATACGCCCTTGCCCAAATCGTGGACTAATGCCGCAAACCGGACTTCGGGATTCGCCGACAACAGCGCCGCCTGCTCCAAACAGAGCATGGCATGAATGCCGGTGTCGATTTCCGGGTGATATTTTTCCGGCTGCGGTACGCCGAATAAGCAGCTGATTTCAGGGAAAATTTTATCCAGCGCCGCACAATCCTTTAAGGTATAGAAAAAAGCGCTGGGCGATTTTTCGTTAAGCGCCTTGAACAACTCCGCCCAGACCCGTTCGGGAACCAAATGATCGACCTCCCCGGCGGTCACCATCGACTGCATCAAAAACCGGGTTTCTTCAGCCAGCGTAAAGCCGAGATGACGGTATCGGGCGGCAAAACGGGCAACACGCAATATGCGCACCGGGTCTTCGGCAAAGGCCGGAGAAACATGCCGGAAAATGCGTTGTTCAAGATCGCGCTGTCCGTTGTACGGATCAATAAGCTGACCTTCCGGCCTCATTGCCATCGCATTGATGGTCAGGTCGCGGCGAATCAAATCCTGTTCCAGACTGACATCGGGCGATGCATGCAGGGTAAAGCCTTTATAACCGGGCGCGGTTTTTCTTTCGGTTCTGGCCAGCGCATATTCTTCATGGCTTTTCGGATGCAAAAACACCGGAAAATCCTTGCCTACCGGCCTGAAGCCTTGGCGCGCCATGGACTCCGGAGTTTCGCCGATCACCACCCAGTCCCGTTCCTTGACCGGAAGTCCAAGCAATTTATCGCGCACCGCGCCGCCAACAAGGTATATTTCCACACCGTTACTCAAGCCGTTTAATAATGCGCCTAGAATAGCACAGCCGCATTCAAAAAAAGGCATAATGGCGGGACGAAACCGACACATCATCAGGAGAATAAAGTGATAGCGATTTTTTTAGCCAGTCTTTTATTAGGCGTAGTTTCAGGATTAATGGCGGGACTTTTCGGGATAGGCGGCGGTCTGGTTATCGTGCCGGTTTTAGCGATATTGTTTGCCGGGCAGGGATTTCCCGCAGAACTGGTCATGATCATGTCGGTGGCGACCTCGCTGGCGACCATTATTTTCACCTCGATCTCTTCGGTGCTGGCGCATCATCGCTTGAACTCCGTGTTATGGGACAGAGTGCGGGCCATGGGGCCGGGGATTATGATCGGCGCGGCTGCCGGAGCCGTGATCGCAGACCATGTAGCCGGTGACCTATTGCGCTTTATTTTTATCATCTATTTGTTAGCCGTAGGCGTGCAAATGGCTTTGCAACTCAAGCCGAAACCCGGACAAAAGCAACCCTCCAAAATATTGGATTTTGGTGTGGCAGCCGTCATGGGCCTGCTGTCGTCACTACTGGGAATAGGCGGCGGCACGCTCACGGTGCCTTTTTTAGTCCATTTTCAAACGCCGATGCGCAATGCAGTAGCCATAGCCAGCGCCTGCGGTTTACCGATAGCCTTAGTGGGCACGCTGGGCTATGCCCTTCTGGGCAAGGATGTGTCGCAGTTGCCTGAGTGGAGTTTAGGTTATATTTATGTGCCGTCTTTTCTGGGCATCGTATTGACCAGTATTTATACCGCTCCGGTAGGCGCAAAACTGGCCCATAAACTGCCCGCGGAGAAATTAAAGCGCTATTTCTCGCTGCTGTTGTTTGTGATGGCGGGGAAGTTGATTTGGTTTTGACCGCCGCTCAATAAATCATTGCGGTCAGTTTATGGGTACTTTCCTTATCGGCAGCCTGAACATGCAGTTTGAGTCCTAACGCTTTAATCACTTTTAGAATCGTGCCGAAACGGGGATTGCCCTCGCCTGACAACGCCTTGTACAGGCTTTATGACGATGAATATGGCAGAATGAAGTACGGTAAAGCTTGGGCAAAAACCTTTACTTTCGGAGGATAGGCAAAGTTCTGATGCCTATATATGACAAAAATAAAACCTTATAAACAGGTTCAATATAATCCAATATTTCATACTATTTGGTATTAGTAATAATATTAATATTACTAGGAGACATTTTCTGAAACAATCCTTTTATGACCTGAATTATTCCGATTTAGAAATAATTATAAATCAGAATAATTTAAATCACTCAGCAGCGGCGGTTCTTTTTAATTGGCATTATAAGAAAAAAGAAAATACTCAATGCACTGATAAAATTGCCAAAAGTTCATTGGCCTTTTTTCAAAATAATTTCGACTTTTCTCTACCCGAAATCGATACGGTTCATGAATCAAAAGATCAAACAGTAAAATTTCTTTTTAAGCTTAAAGACAATCATAAAATTGAAACCGTCCTAATTCCGTTTAATAAAAAATATTCTATTTGCCTTTCATCGCAGGTTGGCTGCGCAATGAATTGTTCTTTTTGTTTTACCGGAAAACAAGGACTTAAAAGAGATTTGACTACCAGCGAGATTGTTGGCCAGTTTCTACAGGCTTGGCGTTGGTTAGCGAAAAATAGACCTGGAGAAGAGAGGATTTTAAATATCGTATTTATGGGACAAGGCGAACCTTTACATAATTTTGATGCCGTCAAAAAAGCCTGCGAAATATTTTTGTCACAACACGGGACTTCAATTGGCGTTCAAAAAATTACTATTTCAACGGCGGGTTATATTCCCGGACTTAAAAGATGGAGCAGGGAAATTCCTGGAGTAAACCTTGCATTATCTCTTCATTCACCCTTTGAAGAAAAGAGGAATGAACTTATCCCCATTAATAGAAAATATCAGCTAGATGAGGTATTGGCAACTATTGACAAGATACCTTTAAATAAAAAGCAATTTATTACTTATGAATATATTCTGATAAAAGATTTTAATGATTCTCTGGATGATGCTAAAAAATTGGGAGAGATATTGGCTGGTAAAAGGGCTTATATAAACTTAATTCCTTTTAACTCATTCCCAGGATCACATTATCAGAGTCCGGATTTGGATAAAATTGAAAAGTTTAAACAAGTTTTAGATACTTTTAAAATCCCGACTTTAATAAGAAGTGCTAAAGGCGATGATGTATTAGCAGCATGCGGTCAACTCAATTCAATTTTTGATCAATTTTGACAGTGGCTTGTCGGCCAGTGTGAATGTCGGGCATAAACAGCTTGCCCGACCTACGTGACTCACGTAGTATCCCTATTCTTTTATGACTAACGATAAAGCTCACCGGCGGAGCGTAGCGGAGTCCGGTGCAGCGCAAGGTTAGGCCGGATACTATCTATTGTGTGCCAGCCTTCTCATACCAGTCAGCATGTCTGCATGGTTGTTCCTCTGGAGGACGCTCGACAATACAAGCGGCTGATTTCGCTCCATCTAATGTGCGATGAATCCAAATTTCTATTTGGGTTCTTTCCTTCCAATATTTTTTTGTTGGAGAGTCTGCGTAATCTTTAACTCCTATATCGACACTAAATCTATAACTTGGATTATTTACATATATTTTTCTTGCATCAATGCTGCTAAATAGATAATTATGAATTTTTCTAATCCCGCATTCCCCTCGATGGGATTTTGTGTCCCATTGATTTTTGTTTTTTATATATTCAAGAAAATATTCGCACGCCTCTTTTCCTGACAAATTAGTAACATAGCGTACCTCTGCCCAAGTATCCATTGCCAAATAATTTCCTCGGAAAAACAGGTAATCTGATTGGGTTCCTGGGTATTTTTGAAAAACCAAATCTGGTATTAATAGTCTCAATTCCTTTTCAAAAGCCTTGACTTCGCTAAGCGTTACTTCCTTGGCAGATTTTTCGCTTGACGAAGGTAAATATGTTTCAAACCCACAGGATGCCGATAATATAGACAATAGAGATAGACAAAATGCCCTTAACCTTTGCATAGAACGCCTAACACAGAGCTAAGGGGCGCGTAGCAAAGCGGAGCGTCCCTTTGAGCGACGGGTTATGCGTTAATTTTATTAAATGCATCCGAGGCTGCCCTTCCAACCCAACCGGAAATGATGGGAGAAAGCTTTACATGATGTTCTAGCATTTCCACAACGTATTGTTGAGTACACCATTTCTCTCCCGCTCGCAAATCTCGCAGTCTATTAAGCAATCGATGGTTCAGTTCGTTTATTTGTTTTAAACCAAATTGAATCTCGGCGGAATCTTCGCCTTCGCTGGAAAAAACCGTCCGATAGGCGATAGTGAGGTTAAATAAAAACTCTATTAGAAAAGTTTCTTCTTCCGAGCGTTTTAGCCCCAAATATCTTTTGCTGAAATTACTAATAAAACAACCCTCATGGAGCATAACAAGTAATTATAAAGTTTCCGTATATCATCTGTGATCGATTCAGTCTAGGCAATAAATTCAGTAATTTTCCTCCAAGCTCTAACTTTCACTCATTCCCACGCGCCGCGTGGGAATGCAGTACAGGGCCGTAGGCTGGGTAGAGCAAAGCGAAACCCAGCAGATGTTTTGAAATAACCAAGTTTCATTGCATTAAACTGCCCTTTGGATTACAAAACTTATCAGCTTCGAAGCTGGGTTTCATTATCATTCAACCCAGCCTACTTCTGCAAACCCAATATCGGCTTATATTCAATTTGCGGTCATTGGCAAAATTAAACCAATTATCGCTTTTGGGTCGAACCGAGACAGTCAATATCTGATACAGTTGAAGCAATTGTCAGATCAAGTCCAGAGTTTTACAAATCATTCAAATCCCCTGCCCCATTGCCCCGCATAAAAGTGTTCATTTAGTGTGGCCCTGGAACGAGCGGCTAATTCGGTTTCCTTAAAATCGTCATCAAGCACATCCGCATCGGCTTGATAGCCGACAGCCATCATTGCCATCGGCCGGCAATCGCCCGGAAGATTAAAAACGGCTCACCAATGACCATTTCTGGTTGAAAGCGACGCTCTCACTCTATCACTGGCTATGCAACTTTTCCTGCAACCATACTTTTATAAGTGATTGGTAGGGGACATCCCGCGAATTTGCGGCGGCTTTGATCGAATCAAGAAGGTGCTGAGGAAGTCTCAGTGAAATGGTTTTTGTCGTCGGCTTTAAGTTAGGGAGCACTACCCGCTGGGCTTTCGTCCAATCCATATAGTCTGTGGAATCATGCGTTTCCCAAAATGCCTGCTCTTCGGCTTCATTGGCAAATTTTGGAATTGTTTTAAGTTGTTTGCTCATAAATCTTGCGCTCCTTTCTGTGCATGTCTCTGGCTGATATAACCCGTATGCTCTCGCCAGCATTACGCAGGGTGAATGTGATATGCAACGGCCGAACTTCGTTTGTCTTACCTAGTGCGTGAAAGTGGCACTCGCCTTGACTGTGTTTAGTATCGTCAATTACAAGTAGTGGTTCATTGAAGAAAACCTGCTCTGCTTCAGCCATTGAAACGCCGTGTTTGTCGTTCTTGCGAGCGTTTCCTTCATCCCAATCGAATTCTGTAATTTTAGTAAAATCAATCATAGGCGTATATTATGAAGATATACAATAAAAATCAAGTATACCGTTTGCACGTCAAAATTCGGTTCACTCGTTCCCACGCGTCGCGTGGGAATGCAGTACAGGACGCGCTGCGTCCCGTATACGCCAGACGCTGATCGCGACTCGAGGCGCAGCGCGCCTTGACTGCATTCCCACGGAGCCCGTGGGAACGAGGAAAAACGCCCAAACAACGAAAAACCACCCACGCCCATGTCGCAAATTCCCCAGCCTATGCCACGATTGTCGGAATGATTGCATTAATCCACATCCGGCTTTAGGATCAGCCAAGCTATCTATCTAATATTCAACAAAAAATATCCCGCCTAAAGCTGGAGCGAAATTTGCTTATGTTGCGTAATAGCATCCCGCAATCTCAAGCACAGGTGATTTATGAGCAAAATAGGCATTTTTTTCGGAACCGATACCGGTAGCACCCGTTTGGTGGCTAAAAAGATTTACAGTTTATTGGGCGAGGAACTGGCCGACAAACCCAAAAACATCAACCGCACCCCTGTGGCTGAATTGTTGCAGTACGATGCGTTGATACTCGGCACGCCGAGTTACGGCGTCGGCGATTTGCCGGGACTGGCGGTCGGCTGTATAGAAAGCAATTGGCAAGAGTTCGTGCCTCATCTCGACGGTGTTGACTTGACCGGTAAACGGGTAGCTTTGTTCGGATTGGGTAACCAGGAACGTTACGCCTCGCGCTTCGCCAGTTCGTTGATCCAGCTTTACCGGGTATTTTACGGTTACGGCGCCGACATTATCGGGCCTTGGAGCACCGATGGTTATCAGTTTGAACACTCCGACGCGATCATCGATAACCGGTTTGTCGGCTTGGTGCTGGATCAGCGTACGCAGCCATTTTTAACCGAAGAGCGGCTTAAAATCTGGTTGGCGCAAATCGCTCCGCAGTTGTTGCCCGCTTTGTCGGAGGTGGCTTAAGCATGCAGCAAGCCGGGATCGAAAAGGCTCTAACCGCCGTTGGCGGATTGTAGCCACTGCAAAACGCGGCCTGATTTGCTATAGTAGCGCGATTTGACACACGACTACGATCTCCCATCCCTATGGTTCAACTCCCTGCAAGTCTCTGGAAAAGCGCTTTAGATGGCGCTAGCGATGAAATATATCTTGTTGATCAGCATGGCTTTA
>Ga0208119_100332_pt1 | contig 12631 bp, 11 predicted proteins | sample LakWasMet51_LOW8_2_FD_183887 | JGI IMG/M metagenome (GOLD analysis project Ga0208119, IMG submission 183887) | Freshwater sediment methanotrophic microbial communities from Lake Washington under simulated oxygen tension - Sediment Metagenome... | ecosystem: Environmental > Aquatic > Freshwater >... | reverse complement strand
ATAGATTTCCGACCCTGTGATTTCCAGATTTCCATTCTCGACAATTTGCTGAATGAAATTCCCAGTTCCACAGCCTATTTCCAAGAATTTCGTTTTGCCCGCTGGGGCCATTTGATCATAGACAATGTTTTTGAATAGCCTATTACGTGAGCGAACCCAAAAACTGCTCTCCTCATTCTTGTCCGTCAGATCGAATCCGCCGTCCGGATAGTCAGCATAGGAACTTGCCACTTCCGGGCTAAAGCACCTGATTCCATCGACTACCGTGTACTGTGCGTTATCGCTCATAGGAACTTGTCCCTCACAACATAGTTCGGTCTCTTTCGCACTTCTTCATTGATACGCCAAACATATTCCCCGATCACGCCCAGCATCACCATAATCAATCCCCCCACCAAAAGGATCGCGATCATGATAGGAGCCCAACCTGTAAATGGCGTCTCTCCACGCAACCAGCTGAAAACAATGGATACGCTATACAGCACCCCAAGCGCGGAAGTTATCACCCCGACTAAGGATATGAATCTAATCGGTAAATAGGATGCATCCAATACGGCATCCAGAAAATTTTTTAGTTTTTTTCCAAAGTTGTATTGAGACTTTCCTATCGTTCTCTCCAAACGAACATATGGAATAAAGCTGGTACGATAGCCTGTCCATAGCAGATCCCCTTGAAAAAATCTATGCCGCACATCGATCGCATTGAATGCGTCCATAACCTTTCTGTCCATCAATACAAAATCAAATCCGCCAGGAGGTATTTGTGGCAGTGATATGCGCAACACGCCATAGGCCAAACGCGAAAATAGTTTTGCGAACAACGAGTCTGAACGATCCGTCCGGTAGCATATGACAGTTTCAGAGCCCCCCTGCCATTTTTCCACCATCTGCGGAATCAGTTCAATCGGATCTTGCAGATCGGCCGAGATGTTGATAACCGCATCGCCAGTAGCCTCCTTAAATCCGGCCAACATGGCCGCCATCTGACCAAAGTTTCTGGTAAAGGTGATCACTTTAACTCGGGGATCTTGCTCCCTCAGGCTCAATATCTCCTGCAAAGATCCGTCCTTCGACCCATCATCCACAAAAACGATTTCGTATTCGTGGTGCGCGAGTTCATTTGAAAAAACTGACTGGATCTTTTCGTGTGTTTTAGAAAGAGCACCTTCGTTGTGATAAACCGCGACAACAAATGAAATTTTCATTATTTTTCACCTCGCTCGCACATCAGGAAGATACTCGAACACAAATCCGGATACTGCTGTCCCAGTTTATAACATCCCTCCAGATATTCTTTGGAGATAATGTCCGTTTGCAGCAATCGATCCCATTGAAAGTTCGCCAGTGCCTTGAAGAATATCCCAGACCGGTGAGCCACCTTCAGTCCCGCGGCAACGGCATCCCGCTCCAAGGTATCCAATGAGTAAGTGCAGCGGTGTCCATGCTCGGCCTCTGCCGAAGTGACAGCGGAATTATGCTTGATCAGCCCCATCTTGACAGCGATCTGTCGGGAGGGCGCATTCGCATTGGGACACACCAGGAAGAACCTGCCGCCTTCGGATAGCCACTCGTCGTTGATGCGTTTCAGCACCAACACAGGGTCATCCAGATGTTCCAACACATGGGTCAGTACGATGTTGTCATAGCGCTTAGGCAAGGTCACTTTCTCGAATAGTGAATTGACGAAATTCACCTTATCTCCCAGTTTTTTTCTTGCTGCCTTGATTGCGACATCAGAAGCTTCAACACAGGTGACGTCATCGAAATACGGCAAGAATCTTTTGGTAAAATCGCCTTTGAAACTCCCAAGCTCAAGTAGACTGCCCTTGTTGAAGAAAGGCTCGAATGATTTGATCATATAAGGATGCATCACATCGAAATCGAAGCCGTAGGCATACTTCTCACTTTTGGAGTTCTCCGAATCATCCAGCTCATCGTTATAATTCCTTTCTATCGTCATTCTTTTCCTCTATCTATAAAATCATTCAATCCCAAACCATGTACCACTTAGCCAACTCCTTTCACTTAATTGTCATTCAACACGGCAAGACCAAATCCGAACCGGCCGAATTCATTACCGTTATAGAGCATGTAAACTTTTCCATCCAATTCGAAGGTATGCGGATAACATTGCATGTGCGAATCCCATCCGTCTTCGGAAACATCTATCCCGGCCTTACTATCGTCACGTTCCCAATTATTCAGGTCATTTGAATAAGCATAGCCAATCCGGTAAGCACTGCTGCTCTGTTCCCTGAAACCATGCGCCTGTCTATAACAAAAGTACATGTGGTATGTACCGTCTCGATGAAAAACCGTTGGTAATGCCTGACATTCATCAGCGTTCAGCCTGTCCGTAATTATTTGTCGTCCATCCCTATGCCATCTTATCCCATCTTTAGAAGTAGCATGCGCAATCTTATATACGCGATCAGGTGGCTCGGATACCACGAAGCTCTTCCACTTCGTGCCGTATATATACCACATATGGTAAAGGCCCCCGTACAAGGCCACAAATGCATCCGCCACCAGAAAAGGCTCATTTAGCGAGGCAGCCATTATTGGGCCTTTTCCGTACTTTTGAAATGTCAAACCATCATCGTGACTGATTGCTAAACCTATGGAAGCATCTGCGGACACTGATACCTTCCTGTTCCAGCCAGTTGTATAAGCAAGGACCCTATTCCCATCTCTTACCACATTGATCGGAAATATCCCATGCTCATCAAAGCAACCCAACTTACCCAATTCGATTACGGTGTGATTCGAGATGTCGATGATGTTCTGCATGCTTTTATCGAAATCAACGAAGGCGATGTGACTTAAATATTTCCCGACACTATCTCTCTCCCTTGTCGAAAAATATACCCTCACTCGATCGTTCATGACCAACGTTTGCGGAGATTGCGCAAACTCAAAACAGTTATTCGGAAGGGAATGCTCTTGTGGATCAAAGATTTTCCCTAATTTCGACCACTTCATTTGTCACTCCAATTCTGGGAGCTATCCAATTTTGCCAACCCGATACCAGAACGTCCCATTTCGTTGCCCTGATATAACATGTAAGTTTCTCCGTCCAACATGAATACATGCGGATAACTAACCATTTCTGAATCCCATCCATTTTCAGAGACACTCATTCCTGCCATCTCATCACGTCTATTCCAATTGACCATATCAACAGAAGATGCATAACCAATCCGGTAACCACCTTCCTTACCCATGTAGTTATGGCTGTGTCTATAAGAAAAGAACATATGGTATTTTCCATCATGAAAAATCACATCAGGGCACGCTTGACACTCATGTTCACCCAACTTGCTTTCGATCAAATCCTTCCCAAATTTAACCCAATTGACGCCGTCTTCAGAAGATGCCATGCGAATTTTATAAACAGGCTCTGGCTTACCATCGGTTTGCAACCATTCTTTTCCAGATACGTACCATAAGTGCCATTTATCACCATATTTCCTGATTCGGGGGCTCCCCAATAAAAACGGTTCATCGGGACTATATGAAAGAACCGGCCCATCTCCTAGTCTATTAAACGTATCACCGTTATCATGACTTATTGCAAGTCCGATGGCCGCATTGAAAGGGACAGACTCGCATCGTGTCCACCCGGCATAATATACCCGCACTTCATCTTGATCACGAACCACCGAGATTGGGTTCGTTCCAAATTCATCGAACGTACCATATGCGCCCAAACTCAAGATAGACTCACTACAAATATTTAAGATTCTAAGCAAGTTCTTCCTATCCAGATCGATGTAGGACAGAAAACTTAGATACCGACCATCTGGTGTGGGTGCAGGTCTAGAACAAAAATAAACCCTAATATGCGTCTCATATATCAACACTGATGGGGATTGCGCGAACTCTTGCATCCAGCTTTTAGTTTTTTGATCCCTGGGATCAAATATCTTCCCAAGCTTTTCCCACTTGAACATTAATGCTCCTCTTGCCAAATTAACCGATTCATTATTAGATACAGACGACTCGAATAGCACTCGACTAGTCCGCGAGTCTCCTTAGATTTTTTGCTCCGGTTTTTAATCCACCATAGTAATAATCATTAAAGCCTGCTGCATCCATCAGATCAAAAACTTTCTGCATATCATAATCGACCCGATGCAGCTCAAAATCATTACCGTCATAAACAGCAAAAGCCGCTCTTGGGTCTCCATCTCTGGGTTGACCTACAGAACCCGGATTGCAGTAAGTCTTATTGCCAAATTTCTGGAGAGTCTGAACGTGAGTATGCCCAGAAACAAAAATATCACCCAGTACTCTTTCGAAATACTTTTGGCTTGTTTTTAGATATTCATCTATAGGGTCAGCCCAGCCCCCATGCACCATTTGAATTTTGTCGATTTGAATCCGTACGGGTAGAGCTCTCAACCACTCCAGATTTCTATCTTCAATCACCCCTCGTTGATAAGCGAGACAGTCATTGACACTTTTTGATCTAGGGCAAAAGCCCCCACCCGCCATATACCAATCGTGATTTCCCATTACACTCGGAATCTCCCGCAACCTAAGTTCGTTGCAGCATTCGTTAATTTGGGAGTAATACCCAACGATATCACCGGCACAATATACTTGGGATATGTCGAGCTTATCCAGCTCCGACAAAACAGCTTTAAGTGCCTCGTAATTTCCGTGGATATCAGAGATGAATGCTATCTTCATAAAATATGTGCTCGTCAGTGTATCGAACTGCCTTCCCCCGCGTGATTTCAGGCTGGATTGGTGTCCGATGTTCTAAATAATAGTCCACAGCCATGGCACTCTCGTTGTATCCGAAGGCGGCTCGAATCGATGTTGAAGAAGATATCCTCGGATTAATTTCCAGTAGTTTTATATCGTCCTTGCATCTTCTGAACTGAAAATTCGTTGGCCCTATTGGGTGAAATCGTTTACACAACTCCGATATAGTTCTGATGAACTCATCCGTGGCAACTACTTCAGCTTTGTCAGTAAATCCATCACTGGATAATTTACGTCGAAGCGTCATGCTCGCATAAAAACCACCGTTGCCATCGCAGAACGCCGATGTCGTGAATTCTTCATTATCATTGCCGACTATAGGTTGCGCCATTAGAATTGGACCAATATCTTTTTGATAAGCCAAAAAAGTATCCTCACTATCTACTCTAACGATGCCTTTCGAAGCAAATCCACGACGTGGTTTAAGCAAGAATGGAAGCCCAAAATTGCTCTTTAGTGTGTTGAAGTCCATGGTCAAAGTGCTTTCAATCGCACAGGGCATAGCCGCGTCGATCAAATTTTCATAGAACACCCATTTGTCTTTACATAGATGGATCAGCTCCACGTTATTCAACAAAGCAATCGCGCCAGTTCTCTCGATCTCCGGAATGTGTTCGACCCATTTGTACATGTCTATCTCGATACTTGGGACGACGAGGTCAACCTGATATTTCCTGATCGTATTTAACAACCACTCCATGTACGTCGCATCGTTGGTGGGCGGTGCCAGTTCAAAGATGTCGCAAAAACCAGGCGCGACAGAATCATCATAGATTGACGTCCCGATTAGCCTCAATTTCTTGCCTGTCCTTTTTAGAGATCGAAGAACCCCGTATCCGACGATACCGCTGGATCCAGAAACTAAAATAGTTTTCATCTGACCATTCTTCTATAAGCTGCTTCTTTTTTCATTCCGAGTGAGATAGGAATCTGCGGGAAATAGTCGATCAAACGGAAGAGCGAATCATCCGGCTCGAAAATGTTATTAGGAATATCTGGCTGTTCCTTCATGAATTTAATAGCACTCTTGCTCTCAAATGCCGCGATGGCTGAAGCGGCTACCTCAGAATAGCTTACGTTCTCATTATTCAGGCATGCATATGTCCCTTCGATCTTACGCTGAATCACTAGAGCGATAATCTTGGCAACATCTTCCACATGGATAAAATTTCTCAGTGCGTCATTTGAGCCATAAATCAAAATGTCTTCATCGTTTGCCGCCTTGTCGATTATCGTGAATAAGAACGGCTGATGTTTCCGATAGGCATCCCCAACACCATAAAATTGAGATGGTCTTAAAATCGTAAACGGAAGCCCAAAAATTGAGCTGTATAGTTGTGCGACCTCTTCCGAATGCCTTTTTGACAAAGAATAAATGCTGTAGAAGGGAGAGCTTTTATCAAGGCATGCGAAAATACTCGATATATGGACTAACTGCTTGATTTGTGACTTGTTACATATTTGACAGAGCTTCAACAACCCTAGGACATTCACGTTTTCTGTTTGAAGCATGTCTTCAAAACTTTTCCCGCCAAAATTTGCAGCGGTATTGATAACAACATCAATGTCTTTAGGAAGCTCCATTTCCTCCACCGGATCATTTAAATCAAAATGCACGTCACATCCTGTCCGACCAGCGGTTATCACCTCGGCAAACTCAGAAAGAACAGGCCGCAAGGCATAAGCTAAAGAAGATGTGCCGCCAATAATCAGTATTCTCATAAAAAACCTTTTTATTTGATCGCACTCGATCAAGGATCAGGCACTAAAATCCTAATGCGTTCGAGACGAATCAGTGGGCAGATATCTGCGCTAAGATGCCGCAAGATAATTCTGGGTAATCTACCCCCACCTCACACAACGCACGGATTACGTTTTCGCTCAAGTTCAACGAAATGATCTGATTTGTTGTAAAGGGCTTCAGGTAGATGCCTTCCATTTTATCTATTTGATAACCGGCCCGGTCTACCTCGGCTGACAAGGAGTTAACGGTGTAATAGCGTTTATGCCCCAACAAGAGGTCATTTTCCGATAACGTCTCTATATCCCCCAGCATTCCTGCAAGATGCCCCAGTCGTCTATTCAACACTTCGGCGTTTGGCACCGCCAGAAATATCTTTCCGCCCGAAGACAAATAGTTTTTGTAGCGACAAATGATTTCGAACGGATCATCTACATGTTCCAGAATGAATCCCATGACGATCACATCAAACTTCTCTTCGGTATAGAACTCTTCAAAATAGGTTTCTATTATCTGCGCATTACATTCTGGAAATTTATCTTTAAAATTCTGAATCACCGCTGGCGATCCTTCGAGCACAACGTGTCTGTCGAAATTGTTCGAGAATATGTTTGTGGTGAAACCATGCCCCAGTCCCAACTCTAAAATCGAGTCGGCTCCCTTGCTATTCATTACTATCCTTTGTGGATACCATGTTAAAAGGATTTCATTGTCAAAGTCGTAGAGATTTTCACCCTTATATGCGGTAACATGAGTATCTAGCTTGTTTTTCATAGTGTGATTATAACCGATTTAAATTGATTGAGGCTTCCAGCAATTCCAAGGTTCTAGACCAAATCAAAATTACCAGTTATGTTCGCGATAATTTCTTCTTTGGAATTGAACATCATCACGTCGATGATCGACAGCCAAGGCATGAACGCGTGGCTGAACTGCGGATACTCAAACGGTTTCGATTGGATAAACTTCAACTCGATGCCCTTCTCCCGGAATGTTTCTTTTGAATACAGCTCCATGCCACCGATGGCGTTCACATAGGTAGTCGCGCCGACCGCTTCACACAAAGCGAGGACCTTGTTCTGATTCTTCAGGTCATGGTCGATGGCGATACCGGAAGATATTCCGATCTCTGTCGTGATACCCAAGTGTTCACAAGTCTTGACGATGGAATGGTGCAGGAAGTGAAACAGGTTAGCTTCTTCATACCACACAATCTGCTCGACCAGCGGCAGCGTCTGCGCAAAATACGGCGCACGTCGATACGCCCCCTTAAATTGATTCAGCAATTTATCTCGATTGAAATCCGCTGCCAGCTCCCGCTCGCACACATCCAGAGTGTCCGAATCGCCTTTCAACGGCAGCGAGAACATCATATCCTTGCCATTCTGCAACATACGGTTGCGATTGATCCAGCCCTTCTTCGTATATTTGATATTATCGTACACGATGAACATATCCACCGCTGCGATCAACTGGAAATAGCCGATGTAGGGGAAGAAATACGGCTGCATGATAGCCAGCCTCATCTCAACTCCTCTATGAAACTGATCGTTTGCTTTGCATCCACTTTTATTGAGCCGCGATGAAACAGGTGATTTCCTCAACTACCTGTATATCCAGATCGGGATAGATCGGCAGACAGAGCACTTTCTGCGCTGCGGCAGTTGCCACCGGAAGATTCTCTCTATGGGCGGAAAGCAAGCCGCGATACATGGGAAAATCCGATATCAGGGGATAAAAATAGCGGCGTGGATGGATGCCGTTATCTTTGAGCTTCTGGTAAAGATCATCCCGGCTGATTGGGTAATCGGTCTCCACCAGAATCGGGAAATAAGAATAGTTGGCAACTTTTTCGCCGGCATCATTCAAACAACGGATACCCTTCACTCCCTTCAGCCGCTCCCGATATGCAGCATCAATCTTCTTGCGGCCGGCAAGCGCTTGACCTATGTATTTCAATTGCAACAATCCCAGAGCTGCATTGAATTCACTCATTTTACCGTTGATGCCGGGCGCAACCACCGTGACCTCTCCGACATGGCCGAAGTTCTTCAGTTGGTCGATGCGTATCTTGGTCTTGGCATCAGGACAAACGATAGCACCGCCCTCAAAAGTGTTGAATACCTTGGTCGCATGAAAACTTAGCACCGACAGATCGCCATGCCCAAGTATGCTGCCCGATTGATCCTGTACACCAAAAGCGTGTGCCGCATCGTAAATCACTTTGAGGTTGTAGTTATCGGCAATTTTCTGGATAGCCTCTACATCGCAAGGATGCCCATAGCAATGTACAGGCATGATAGCTGTCGTTTGCGGCGTGATAGCCGCTTCAATCTTTTCCGGGTCGAGATTCAATGTATTCTGATCGATGTCCACGAATACCGGCTTAATGCCGTTCCACAGCAGCGAATGCGAGGTCGCCACAAAGGAGTGTGGCGTGGTAATGACTTCACCCGTAATTCGCAAAGCTTGCAAAGCGGTGACCAGCGCAATAGTCCCATTGGTGAATAGACTAATATGTTCTACGCCCAAGTATTCACATAGCGCTTTTTCCAACTGTTGGTGGAAGGGTCCACCATTGGTAAGTATCTTGTTGTCCCATATTTGTTGCAAATAAGGGATGAACTCTTCCAACGGTGGTAACGTTGGCTGGGTTACGTAAATATTTTTTTTGCTCATAATCAATACAATTTTGAAGTCGGGGATCGACCAGACTACTGTCTATTTATTTAGTTCTGTCGCATTTAACTGAGTTAGAGCGAGTTTATCAGGCGAGCAGGTGGTCTGGACGCAATTAGCCTGCAAGTACATGAAAAGTGGATTGCCCAGCAACTGATTGTCGAATAGTCGACGTACCCCGCGCTTTTGTATCATATCATCAAGGTTGAAAGAACATTGCCCGTACGCGGCGAATCAATAGATGCACACTAGAATGATTTCCTTTGGAACCTTATGCACTTCATCTTTAGCATCTTGTCTTACCCATCCGACCTCTGGTCAATAGCATAATCGAATTCTTAACCGAGAGGTGTACCAATGCGGCGAAAACATGTGGCTACAAACTTACGATTTATGAAAACCATGTAACGAAGTAAATCTACCACTGCGCTTTAATAACCTCTTCGTCAAGTATCCTGCTGAACTTCATTGCACCTCGTGCATTTATATGGTCTGGCATTTCCCATGTGAAATCGTTCAAAGAAAAGCGGGCGTCATGGGTATAGTCAACAAATTTAATGTGATGTCGGTTGGCGAACTCTGTCAGCTTCCGGTTCATCAATTCAATCTTAGCCTTATCGAGGAGGCGGTGGTAACTGACGTCAGTCGGAGGCAACACAATGACAGCAGCAATATTTTTTTGTTGCAGGAGAGACATCAAAGTCTCCCAATTTCTGAGGTTTCGGTCATAGTTTCTTACGTCGCCCAAAATATTGTGGGCAGCCGCCGCATTCACCCCGAAGATCGCCGACGGATCGTCGACATCGCCGCCATTGTACCAACCCGATGAAGAAGTGATAATATCTACAGGGGTAAGAAAATCAGTTTGAATGTAGGCTTTTGTATCATCGCCATACAGCGCGATTCTGCTGAAATTGTGAGCATTTACCCAAAACTCCCAATCAAGCGGACGCCCCGCCGCCAGTTCGGTGGGGATGTCGAAATACTGCCTGAGGAAAGAATGTCTCCATGAGTTATTGGTGTCATCCCTGTCATCTCCCCCCATGGTGGAGTAATTGACCGTCAGTACGACCATCCGAAGATGCGGCATCTTCTCCAAATATTTTTCTACAAGCTTTGCATCGGAATACATTTCATGCGCAGGAAAAGCCAAATTGAATCCCTTATGCGAAAACGCCTCAGGCGCGACCCCATATAATCCATTGGAGGACCCCGTCACAAGCACCTCGATTTCATCAAGCTGCTGCTCAAGAGCGACCCTTTTTGCATAATAGATGGTATTGACAAAAGATAATCGGTATTCGAAATATCCCAGCATCAAAATCAGAGGGAAGCTAAGAAGGACAAGCTTGCCGACCACCCGTTGCACGGCACTGTGTTCGCCTAGCGCACTCCATAGGACAAAAAAGAAGAGAGCGACCAGAACGGCCAGCATTACGTAAACGACCAGTAGATGTTGATGTGGCAGGCGGGGTAGATTACCTTTGATGACGGAAATATCTTCTATCTGTCCACGGAAGGCAGGAGATGTATCAAATCCGCCTCCAACCAAGAGCTGGGATGTTTCAATAGACAAGCTCGCCCCAGAATAATTAAACACAGGATGTGCATTTAGACTGGCCCGAACAAACGCGCTATTCAACGCCTCCACTTCAAGTTCGTACCATTCCCCTGCTTTTAGCGTTGTGCTTACCGTGATTTCTTTTAGCCCGCCGGGGACCGCCAAGTCGTGAACAATGACGGAAGCCGTAGAACCGGAAATCACCAACTGCATGCCCCGATTCATAGGTCCGGTCTGAAACAAATTATGAATTCCATCCATGCTCTCGGTACGAAAACGAAGTTTCAGACAAACATAAGCATTGTCGGGGTTCTTGATTTCTCCGAACGCAATGGGAGTGGGGGAAAAAAAATTACCTTTAGCGACAGAAATATTTTCTATCTGCCCTCGGAAGAATCGAGATTGATCAAACCCCCCTCCCACCAAAAGTTCGGATGTTTCCATAGACAACGTCGGGGCAGCATAATTAGCCACGGAATGCCCATCCAATGAGACCCGAACGAACCCACCGTTTAAAGCCTCTACGTCCAGTGTATACCACTGCCCTGTCTTTAGCTCTGTGGTTAATGTGATTCCTTTCAGCCCCCCTGGTGCAGCCGAATCGGGAACAACGATGGCGGCAGTTGAGCCGGAAATCTCCATCCGCATGCCGCGATTCACTGGAGCCGTCTGAAACAAATTAGGGTTACCCTCCGTGCTTTCGGCACGAAAACGAAGTTTCAAACGAACATAAGCATTGTCGGATTTTGTGATGTCTCCGAGTTTGATCGGGGATGTTTGTCTATAGTCGTATCCAGTGACGTCAATATTTTCAACTGTCTCAGGGTTAAGGCCGTAAAGATAAGGCCCCGCGTGAATGGTTTCGGGACTCTTCGTGATAAATTGCACATCAGAGGGATCACGTAGATTACCTTTAGTAAAAAAAATACTTTCTATCTGACCACGGAAAGAGCGAGAAGCGTCAAATCCGCCACCAACCAAAACTTGGGATGTCTCCATAAACAAACTCCGCGAAGTATAATTAGCTACTGGAAGTCCATCCAACGTAGCTCGAACAAACGCCCCGTTTAATGCCTCTACCTCAAGTATATACCACTGCCCTGTCTTTAGCTCTGAGGTTAGTGTGATTCCTTTCAGCCCCCCCGGTGCTGCCAAATCGGGAACAACGATGGCGGCAGTTGAGCCGGAAATCTCCATACGCATGCCCTGATTCACGGGTGCTGTCTGAAACAAATTAGGATGCCCGTCCATGCTCTCGACACGAAAACGAAAATTAAGACGAACATAGGCATCATCGGGGTTCTTGATTTCTCCGAGCGCGATAGGAGAATTTTTCCCAGAGTTGTATTGCCCTACGTGAACGGTTTCAAGAGTGTCGACAACGGACTTTGTAGTGGGCAGATAGCCGTTGATCCAAAAAGCTGCATCCATTGAATATGCATACAGCGTAGCGACCGCCACGAACAAAACAGCTGCCAAAATTTTCATGTAGCTTTGTACCACCACGTTACTTTCCTTAATAAGACTGATATCTTGTCGAAAATCTGACTGCCATCAGAAATCAAAATTGAAAATAGATGAAGTTTCTACTACCCAGCCACACTCCAAGAAAGGCGATAGACAGTATCCCGATTTGATACACGGACCACCGAACCCACGAAGGACAACTCAACAAGCGCTCCTCAATGTTCACTTGAGCCTGCACTGAATGCGCTGCGACCAGGAGTAATATAAGCGCGCAACTTAAATTGAATTGTTCCGGGGCAACCACCATAGAAGCGGTCATCTTGTCGAAAAAATCAGGGATCTGCGTACCGAACAAGTTGCCGACGGGAAAAACCCAGTCGGTAATGTGACGGATAATCAAAAATGCATCG
>Ga0208119_100329_pt1 | contig 12708 bp, 9 predicted proteins | sample LakWasMet51_LOW8_2_FD_183887 | JGI IMG/M metagenome (GOLD analysis project Ga0208119, IMG submission 183887) | Freshwater sediment methanotrophic microbial communities from Lake Washington under simulated oxygen tension - Sediment Metagenome... | ecosystem: Environmental > Aquatic > Freshwater >... | reverse complement strand
TTCTTTAGTCCATAAAGGAATTAATGTCACTCCATAAAGGGATTTATTTCAGTCCATAAAGAAAGGTATTTCTGCAAGTCCATAAAGGCAATAATTATGAAAACAGAAACAACAAGCATCAAATCTACAAGGGGCAGACCGGTCGGTTTTAAGATGCCGTCAACTATTAAAAAGGAGGCCTTGAAAACACTTGCGCAAATCATGATGGACACCTCAGCGTCAGCGGAAGCACGTGCAATAGCCGCTTCCAAGCTTGTTGATGAGATTAAAGGATGAGCGGCGTGGAATATGAGCCAAAAACGCTAACAGGCGAGCCGTTAATTAACAGCAACACACTCGGCTACGCACTAAAATAGGCTTTAACAATGGCACAACTTCAAGCAGACCAGCATGGCTTTCTTCTCGGCGACCCTATTGATTTAGGACGGATGCCCAGGTATTTACTGGATATTAAAAGCGATGTTGCGGCAATTAAGAGAGCGGTCGTGGGGGGCGCTTCCGATCCAGCTAGACAGCAGTCGGTTAATCCTATTGTTAGTAGGCCAAACACGGTTATTAATGTTCCGGTACAATCGAGGACATCAGATCACCAACGAACAGTTGTCGAACGGATTGGGGCAGTATCGAATGCTACTCCTATTGCGTTGCCAAATAGGGGCGCTTCTGGAAGATTTGTTTCCGGGCATAATGATCATGCGCCTTCCAACCGAGATGCTTCCGGGAGATTTACTAGGGGCGGCGAGAGTGATGGAGCAGTTACGACATTGGCTAACCGGTTATCGGCACTATCCGGCATAGGTTCTGGGCTTGAAGAAGCCGATCCTACCGTTAAAGCCTTCCAGGAAATAGCCGAGCCAATGAAGCGCGGCCTTGAGTTATTTGGCGGCGGTGACAAAAAAGAGAGATGGTTTCGTAAAATATTTGGCGAATTAAAGCTGTTTCATAGGGATGAGACTGTATTTAGTCGCGCCTCAAGTCGGAGCCTACACAACATTGAGGGTAATCCTGGCGGTAATGGGGGCGGCGACAATAGTGGAATTATGGCGATTCTTGCCGCCCGTTTAGGCCCGGCTTTGTTGGCTGGCATAACGGCGGTATTGGGTTTTATTTTCTCGCCTATCGGCTTGGCGATTGGTGCGGCTTCGGCGGTTGCCTGGGGATTATTTACCGAAAGCGGGCAAAAATTCTTTGGCGAAGTTGGCGCAAAGATTATCGCCGGATGGGATAGCGTAGTTTCCGCCTTCGCCCCTGTAACGGAATCGATAAGCAAGGGCTGGGACACCGTAAAAGGGGGATTTGATAGTCTGATTGGCGGCATGGTGTCATCGTGGGACGCTTTCACCGGGTTCCTAAAAGATAAGTTCGGTATCGATATTCCGGCTATTTTTAAGCCTGTTGTTGATGTCAGCAAAAAAGTAGTTGAAACCGCTACCGAGGCAGTTAAGGGCGGGGCCAATATAGCCAGCAAAGCGGTTGATGCCGTTGCCAAGAGTTCGCCAAAAACCACCGAAGCGCTGGGTAAAGGATGGGACAAGGTAACAGAGGGAGCGGGTAAGATAGCATCCCATGCTACGGGAAGAACGGCCGCAAACAAGGCAGCGATGCTTAATGAAATGGCCGCTCAAGGCATTACCGACCCAAATGAGCAAGCAATGTTAATGGCGGAAGTTGACCATGAATCAGGCGGTTTTACCTCGACCAGAGAGAAATCGCATACAAGGGCATCAACGGTAATGGCCGTCAGCAAAACAGCCAGAGAAGCGGGATTGCCCGCCGTTGAAACCGCCGTAGCGCAAGGTGGCGATGCCGTGGCCGAATTGATGTACGGCGGGCGCATGGGAAATACCGAAAAAGGCGATGGGGCAAAATATAAAGGACGAGGATTAATACAGCTGACCGGAAAAGACAATTATGCCGCAGCCAGTAAAGGCCTTGGCATTGACTTAGTTAATCACCCTGAGCTGGCAGAAACGCCAGAGGTTGCCGCCAAAACTGCCATGTGGTTTTGGAAGAAAAATAAACTGGGTGATTCTGCTAAAAAAGGCGATGTTAGGACTAACAGACATGGAGTAAATGGCGGCGAAATTGGATTGGCAGAGGTAGAAAAGAAGCGTGATAAATATCTGGAAGCAGCTAATAATGGTGAGTTAAACGCAAGCCCCGCCGAAACTAAGCCAGCTGTTGCGTCCATAAGCGATGATCCGACACAAGGCGGTCGATACAAATACGAAACCCTTGAGGGCGGCAAGGTTCAGGTCACTGATAATGAAAGCGACGCCATAGAGCTTGCCAGTGATGAACAGGTCAACGCCTACCGTAAACAACAGGGCAAGCCATACCTAGATCAGGTAGCGGCTATCAATTCTGGCGACATGTCCATGTATAACCGGCTGGCGGCGGGGCCAAGTAATACCGCGGCAATGGTTTCTGCACCGGTACCGTCGGCCCCGGTTATGCCGACATCGCCTAAAATCGCCGATGCGCCACAAGTCGTCCAGCCTCTATCGAGCCCTGAGCAACGCCCGATTATGGTCAGTGTTGCTGCTATGGATGCTACTCAGAATATTTCAGATAGGCGTGTTGCCCATATTGTTCTTGGAGGTCTAAGTGGTTGATATTATTAAGTTAGACATTATGATAAGCGCTAAAAAATAGGGTGGGTGAATCGCCTCTATATCGATCAACACAAGTGGCGCTATAGCTAAAAGCATTCCAAAAAAATTTTCGTGTACTCTATGGTACATGACATTCTCACTTGTTTACTGAATAATTCAATCGCTGCTTTCGTCCAGTCCGGCACCTGATTAAATTCATGTGTCGGTTATATTTTTTTATACCGGAGATTAAACCATGAACACTAAATCAAGCACCGTAGATTTATCCCACCGCCTTTCAGTAGCCAAAATAGCCGATAAAGCTGACCTCAGCGATACTCTTGGTCCTATGCTCGAAAGAGCACTAGGCGTTCTGCATTCACTGTCCATCCCCCTTGAGAGTCCGAGCGCTGGCCGCCTTTCTGACGCACTTATGGTTGGAGCAATCAACTCAGCAATATTTGAAGTCATGGACATACGGGCCACGGTTGACTCCTATTGTGATAATGAACAGGTCAAAGAGCCGGTGTAACTGACAAGCAAATTTGATTTCATCAAAGTCGACTTCCTTAACGGGTTATCGGCTTTTTATTGCTTGGTAAGAAATACGGCAGGAAGCACTATTATTTTTTAAGGATTGAAAAACACGTTTTATTTCCATTTTAATCTGCTCCTTATGTTAATCCCTCGCATTCAACTGAGGGATTAACACATTTGATCGGAAAATAATGCCCTACATTTGTAAGGCGTATGCCATACATTTCTTGAACATTAGTTCTCGATATACACCGCCCCGCTAGTTGTTTTTTCAATCGCTGATGCTTTTGCCCGCTAGGTGCTTGATACAGGGCACTGTATCGCAACTTTTAAAATGTGCTGCAGGTGGCATGTATTGATATATTATATAAGTCAATAATCTATATGCCTTGTAACTACTGGATTACAGTGCATTGTTTTCTATTCCTCATCAGTGTCAAAGAGATGATTTTTCAGTCATTAATTAAGAAGCGTTCGATGGTGTTTTACGCTACACTTCTCCTAATATTTTAATTTAGCAAACCAAAATGGCACTTTCACAAGTAAGTATTAAATCTTTTAAATCGATTGTTGATCAAACGGTCGACTTAGGACAGTTAAATGTATTTATAGGGACTAATGGTGCAGGCAAAAGCAATTTACTTGAAGCTATTGGTGTCTTGTCATGCGCTGTAGATGGGCGGGTTGATTACACTAAATTAGCAGATAGAGGAGCTCGCTTATCCGCCCCCGAAGTATTTAAAAGCTCGTTTAAAAACTTAGCGCGGCAGAAAAGTTTTTCGCTAGAGGCTAAATTTGGTGATTTAAGCTATCACGCCAACATCAACGCCAATAACGAGGCCGAATTTAATTTCAAGTCTGAACAAATTGACAATGTAAAGGGGAAATTAGCAGGACGCAGCAATGCTGGTTTTACCATTCCCAATTTGGATAAGACATTGTTTAGTAGACTACCTCTTCAGCAAAGTATAGTAGCAATGCTAGAGGTACTGGGTCATTTTAACGATGACGAGATTAAAGAGATTGAAGCGCTGAAACGATATGCAATTTATGCGTTATCTACACCCATTCTACGTGGCGTTTCCCCCGATGGTAGCAATAAAGAACCACTTGGTTTATATGGCGGCAGCTTGTCGAGCGCATTGGCAGAAGTTATTCATGAAACAAAAAAAACTCAGGATAATTCTGATTTGCAGCGTTTTTTCAAATTATTAGATTGGTTTAAGACTATCGGAACAACCAACAACATTTCTGCTCAGCTGCAATCCAATCACTTGCATACTGGCAAAAGTGTTGTTAGTTTTATTGATAAATACATGGGACTTAAATTTAACAATCTTTATGCCTACGATGTTAGCGAAGGTGCTTTGTACATTCTGTTTATTCTGACGTTGTTATTACATAAAAAAGCTCCGTCTTTATTTGCGCTGGATAATATCGATAGTGCGTTAAATCCTGGCATGGTACGAGAAATGATGGGGCATATCATTGCGCTTCTTGAAACCATGCCGGAAAAACAAATTTTGATGACTACACATAATCCTACTACGCTTGATGCAGTGGACTTATTCAATGAAAAGCATCGTTTATTTGTGGTAAAGCGGAATCAACAAGGTCATACCGAAATTAAACGCATTGAACCGCCCGCTGGTTTTACCAGAGAATCGTGGATAGATAAATATCATGGCATGCGCTTGTCAGAGATTTGGCTGTCAGGTGTTATCGGCGGTTTAGCGAAAGGTTTTTAAATGGCGGAGAAAACTTTTTTGTTGGTGTGCGAAGGTGAAACTGACTCATATATTTTTGAAGCTCTAGCCGAGCATTTTTCGAAACCAGAAGAACAGATCAAAATTGATTTGCTTGCACCTCAGTGGGATGCTACTAGTGGAACGTGTCCAGGTTTTGGCTTTGGCAGTGTGCTTAACTGGTGTGCTGCAAATCCAGTGGAAAAAATACAAATGCTGATTGACTTCGGTAGTGCTAGGGCTTTATTTCTACAAATGGACACGGATATTGCTAAACAAGTAAATTGCGGTTGTATTGATAGAGGCCATTCTGCCAGGCACTGTTGTGAGGAAAGGATTAATCAACAATTAAAGATAATGGAAGAACCGGATTGCTGCCATTATATTCTCCCTACAGAAAATACAGAAACGTGGATATTGGCTAGTCATGAATTGCCTCAAGAAGATGAAAGACGTATGCCAATTAATAATTACGAGGTTATTACCAATACTGAGCAGCGGCTTATTGACCTTGGCTATGCAAGTAGAAAAAGCAAAAATGGAATCAAAAGAAAACTGAGTAAATCACCAGCTACAAGATACAAAAATCATGGTGAACAACTCGTTGCCAATTTAACGCTTGCAAGGCAGCGATGTAATGAGTTGGACCGCCTTTGCACTCTAATGGAGTCATAGAAAATATCTCGTACCTTACTCATCAAAACCAAGGCCGGGTAACACCGGCTTTTTACGTTTGCAATTCTGGCAAGTGTTGCGGCATTTTGCATTTGCCCCGTGGGGCACTAGCGGGACACTTGGGTATAAAAATGGGCAATAAATGGCAATACACGGCAAGCATTGAAGTAGACCAACAAATTGATTTTATTGTTATTGTTTGTTGTTATTTGTTATGTTATTTTGAAAAAAGGAGACTTAAAATCCCTCGTTCGTAAGGACGTGCCGGTTCGACTCCGGCCCGAGGCACCATAAAAATCAAGGGCTTAGTCAATCTGACAAGCTCTTTTTTATTGCCTGTCGTTTTCTATGCGGCATTGGCCGGGCAGCTCAAAGTAAAAATCCGCATATAAGAAGCTGTGTTAGCAGCGTAAACGTCTTTTCCGGCTGTCGTCGTTATTTAAGTATCTGATGCTCGCCGCCGTCTGTATCTGTAATAAGCCCGATCCGCTAATCTGTACTGCCTATCCATGCAGTCTATTGAAAAATCCGAGATGAGCTCGGCGTTTAATATTTTTAGATAAAGAATCCATGCTTCCATTGTTAGTTTTCTAAGCATCATTTTATCCCTCAATCTAAGCCGAAAATGGCGTAATAAATCGCTTTAGTTGAATGAAAATTCAAATCTAACGCGCATAAACCTAAAACAAAGTTAGTTTTGGATAGGTTTCTGTAGGATAGAGAGTTCAATTTTTTCAATCAATAGGTGCTATTACCTATCGGGTGATCGTGGTATTGCGTTGGGAGAATATTGTAAGGTTACTGGGAGTGACTTTGCATTCGGCAGGTAATGTCGTGTCCTTTGCTGCTGTAAAGGTAAAATTTAGGTGATGCAGTTTGAAATAATTGGGGGTAGAGAGTATCTGATGATGGAAAATGCCGGGTTACGTCATCGATCATTCATCGAGTCGCTTGAGGTCTCGATACAAATTTTCGTGTGGACCGAAAGTTAGCCGCTTCAGGTTGTTTTCGTTGAGGATGCGGTAAGCCTGTAGGCAGGTTCGATAGGCGAAACTTGTAAACGCGCACACCGGACAAGTCTCCAGTCTTCGCTCTTCATCGATTTCAGGATCAGCACTAATTGCGCGCACTGCGAGTGTCGTTATCACCTAATCGATTTATAACCCCGATCCCTAGCAACAAAACCAACGCCCCCCACAATAAACCCGGCACCAGCCAGAACCAGTTTTGGTAGAAAGTGGCAGGCGGGTTCTTCAAATAAGGTACTTCGTATAGGCCTGCCCAAGTCTGATGTATCGGCGAGCGTTCCAGGATTTCTCCCGATGCCAGCGATACCGTGGAAATGCCGGTGTTGGTGACGCGCAATACCGGACGGCGAAATTCCACGCCGCGAGCCAAGGTCATGTACATGTGTTGGTAGGGTTCCTGCCATGCGCCGTACCAGGAATCATTGGTGACGTTGACGATGAACTGTGCGCCGAGTTCCGCCAGCGAACGGGTGAATCCGGGGAACAGGCTTTCGTAACATATTTGCGCGCCCATTTTATAGCCGTTCCAGTGCAGTAAATCGGTCGGGCCGTGGCCTCTGGCAAAGTGGCCGGTGGGCGGCAGCCAGTTGCGGATTTCGGGGAATAACTGTTCGCCGGGGATGTATTCGCCAAAGGCCAGCAAGATCGATTTGCTGTAATGCGGCGGCACTATCTCGCCGTCCTTATTCAGTACAAACAAGGAATTGGTAATCAGGCGGGATTCTTCTTCGACACTATATGCGCCGGTAATCAGCGGCAGTTGTCGGGCGTGGAGAAATTCCGCCAGCGCTACGGGGTAGGGATCGAATTTAAATTGCTCGCCCAGTAATGCCGGGAATGCGGTTTCAGGCCACAGGGCGAAGTCGATTTTTGCGTCTTGATGGGTTTTGAGTGCGTTATCGGTCAGCGTGATATAGCGGTTGAATATTTCCTTGCCGTAGCCTTTGCCTAATTCTGCGGCCAGTTTTTCGGCGTTTTCGATATAGGCCTGAATCATCAGCGTTTTAAACGACGCATCCGGTTGCGGCAGTCTGTTTTTAAGCCACAGGCCGCCGACATTCAGCAGGATAAAGCCTGTCACGACAGTCGCCAGTATGATTTTACCGGCGTTCTGTTTGCGCTGTTCCCAGGCCATATAAAGCGGCAGGTTGCAAAGCAGTGTCGCGGCGCTGAGTCCGCTAAAACCGATCACTTCCGCCCAATGGTAAACGGGAATATTTGCACCATACCAGGAATAGCCGAAGTTCCAGTCGAACAGGGTCAGCGAGTAGGCTTCGCAGAGAATAGTGATCAGCGCCATCAGCCACAGCGAAAGCCGTTTTGACCATTGGAATTTGTTTCTCCCCCAGAACCACAGGACACCGGCCAACGGCACGAACAGATGGGCTACTAAGCCATAAACCAACATGCCGATAACCGCTACAGGCCAGTCCAGATGGGCAAATTCATGTAACAGGTAAGTGACCCAGTTAAAGCCGATCAGCGTGAACACGAAAGAGGTGATCAGGCCACCGAGAAAAACGTTTTTTAAGCGGGTTTGCTGATTCCAGAAAATCCATAATGGAATGAAACAGAATAACGAAGCCCAGGGCGGGAAGGGGATGTAACTGGTACCGATCAGGACGCCGGATAGGATGGGCAGTAGCCAAGGCTTTAGGTTGCCGGGTGTAGCGCTGTTCATAGTGTTAAGGGTCGTGGTGTGATTGTGCGGGGGAAGGCGCTGGTTCCCAAGCTCCAGTTTCGTGGGATGGGAGGCTGGAGCTTGGGAATCAGCCCAAACCGGCAGTTTTCTTGGGTCGTTATGTTTTTCCGCCTAATCTGCTTCCTCACCGCTGGAGCGGTACTGGATGCATTCCCGCGCCGGAGCGCGGGAACGATGAATGCGTTTACAACTTAACGGCCATGAATCTCCGCATGTAACGCGCGGTATTCGTCAGTCAGTTTATGATTGGGAACATAATGCACCAGCGGTTTTGATTCTGAGTGCGACTCCCTGACTTTGACCGATGGCGAGATCATTGCGGCCAATACCGGCAGCCCTTCGGCAATAAGCTCTTCGACTATCTGACGGGGCATATTGGCTTGTTTTTGATATTGGTTGACGATGATGCCTTCAACTTCAAGATTCTGGTTGTGGTCGGCTTTGACTTCCGCCACCACCTGCATCAGTGAATACAGGGCTTCTCTGGCAAAGGTATCGCAATCGAACGGGATCAGGCATTTTTCGGCCGCGATTAACGCGGACTGGCTGTAGAAGTTCAGGATCGGCGGCGTGTCCATATAGATCTCGTCAAAACCCTCAAGCTTTTCCAGCGCTTCTTTTAACTTAAAGATTTTCATCCGCGATTCCAAGCGGCTTTGCAACGGTTCAAGCTCGGGGTGGGATGGAATCACAAACAGGTTGGGGAACGGCGTCTCATGGATCGCGCTTTCAAGACCTGATCCGGATGAACCGCCGCCAAACAGGGACAGGCTCAGGGTATCTTTAAAGAAGTGGGCAATGGTTTTGTCGCTATCGCTGACTTTATTGCCGAGCAGGTATTGTGTTGAATTGCCCTGAACATCGAGATCGATAACTAATGTACGCTTGCCTTCAACAGCACTGATGGCGGCTAAATTGCACGTAATAGTAGATTTGCCGACGCCGCCTTTCTGGTTGAAAATGACTCTGCGCATGTTATCCCCGTTAAATCAAATAGTTGAAAGTCGCATTATAAGGCTTGGACCGGTAATATCAAATGCGGATAAAGGTTTTGCCATGACATTTCGGGCATTCAGGGATTTCGCTCGGTGTTTTAAAAGCAATTTCCTTGCCGCAGTCGTCACAGATAAAAGTGCCCGGCACGGTAATGTCGCCGGTGTGATAGGTGTGTGCTTTCGCTAGTTGTTCAAGTTTTGCCAGTTCCAGTCGGGTTTTATCGGCAACGCTTAAAAAAGCATCCAGAGCGAAGTTTTCAATCAGCTCAATATCGAATTTAAACCACTCGGATAAAGAGTCCTTGTCTTCCTCAGCCGACAAACCGTGTGCTGCATGCTCAATATCGCGTTTAACAAACTCTGAAACCCTGTCCAACTCATCGCTGGTCAAATCACTGTCTTTTCTGGTTTTTTCTTTTGATATTTCCAGCGCTTCGGCAAAAGAATGCAGCGTATCTTCCATGGTTTCATGGAGATGCTTCATAAAATCGGTATAGGCGGTGACTAGTTTGTTTTTATTCATAGGGTTCAACTCCTGAAAATGACGCTTTAGATTTAAGCAACTGTACGGTATTCTAACGCTTTTGACTGGTAAAAGACGAGAAGGATGCAAGAAAATTATAAGCCGTTGGCAATCGAGCAAGAAGTACAGGCCGCCTGGGACGCTTCGGGCGTGTTTAATGTGTCTGAATCGTCAACACAAGATAAATATTATTGTTTGTCCATGTTCCCTTACCCTAGCGGCAAGCTGCACATGGGGCATGTCCGTAACTATACTATCGGCGACGTCATCAGCCGCTACCAGCGCATGCTGGGCAAGAATGTGTTGCAGCCTATGGGCTGGGACGCGTTCGGCCTGCCGGCGGAAAATGCCGCGATGCAGCACGGCGTACATCCGGCCGATTGGACCTACAGCAACATCGACTATATGCGCGACCAGCTCAAACGGCTGGGTTTCGGCTATGACTGGAATCGCGAATTAGCTACGTGCGATCCCTCTTATTATAAGTGGGAGCAGTGGTTCTTCCTCAAGCTGCTGGAAAAAGGCCTGGTTTACAAAAAAACCGCACCGGTCAACTGGTGCCCGCATGACATGACCGTTCTGGCTAACGAGCAGGTTATCGACGGCTGCTGCTGGCGTTGCGACACCCAAGTCGAACGTAAAGAAATCGCCCAGTGGTTTTTAAAAATCACCGCCTATGCGGATGAATTGCTCGCCTCGCTGGAAACGCTGGACGGCTGGCCGGAACAGGTCAAAACCATGCAGGCCAACTGGATAGGCCGCTCCGAAGGCGTGGAGATGGATTTTCCGGTGCCTGAAGCGGATCAACCTTTGAGCATCTATACCACGCGTCCCGACACTTTGATGGGCGTGACTTATCTTGCCGTGGCGGCGGAACATCCGCTGGCGCTAAAAGCCGCAGAAACCAATGCTGAAATCAGCGCGTTTATCGATGACTGCAAGATGATGGAAACCTCGGAAGCGGCCATGGAAACCATGGAAAAGCGCGGCATCGATTCCGGCATCAAAGCGCTTCATCCGATCACCGGCGAACAGGTTCCGGTATGGATCGCCAATTTCGTGTTGATGGGATACGGCACCGGCGCGGTGATGTCCGTCCCTGCACATGACCAACGCGATTTCGAGTTTGCGCAAAAGTACGGCATCGCGATCAAGCAGGTGATTTTCGCCAAAGACGGCGGCGACGATTGTTCAGAGCAGGCTTACACCGTAAAAGGCGTATTGAAAAATTCAGGCGTGTTTGACGGCTTGACCTCTGAACAGGCTTTTGCAGCGATTTCAGAAGCGCTGGAAAAAGACGGCAAAGGCCAGCGGAAAACCAATTTCCGCCTGCGCGACTGGGGCGTTTCCCGTCAGCGTTACTGGGGCGCGCCGATTCCGGTTATTTATTGCGATGACTGCGGCACGGTGCCGGTGCCTGAAAAGGATTTGCCGGTGGAGCTGCCCAGGGATGTGGTGCTGGACGGCTCGCAATCGCCCCTGGTCGCTCATCCGACTTTCTCCCACACGACCTGTCCGACCTGCGGCAAGGCGGCGCGCCGGGAAACCGATACCTTCGACACCTTTATGGAATCGTCGTGGTATTTCGCGCGTTTTGCAGGCAGCAACCCGGACAAGATGATCGATGAAAGCGCCAAATACTGGCTGCCTGTCGATCATTATATCGGCGGCATCGAACACGCTATCTTGCATTTGCTGTATGCGCGGTTTTATACCAAATTGCTGCGTGATGAAGGCTTGCTGGTTTGCGATGAGCCGTTCAAAAAGCTGTTGACTCAAGGCATGGTGCTCAAGGACGGCAGCAAAATGTCCAAATCCAAGGGCAACACCGTTGATCCGCAAGGCCTGATCGACCAATACGGCGCCGATACCGTGCGTCTGTTTATCATGTTTGCAGCGCCGCCTGAGCAATCGCTGGAATGGTCCGACAGTGGCGTAGAGGGTGCGTTCAGGTTCCTGAAACGTCTTTGGAAGCAGGCTTATCAGCATTGTGAGGCCGGCGGATCTACGGCGCCGCTGGATAAACAGGCATTAACCGAAGAGCAGCAGGGCGTCCGTCGCCAGCTGCATCTGGCTATCCAGAAAGTAACTGATGATTTCGGCAGGCGTTATACCTTTAATACCGTTATTGCGGCGAATATGGAGCTGATCAATACTTTATCCAAATTTGATGATGATTCCGACAACGGCAAGGCGGTTCGACATGAAGCGTTGGAAGCCATTGTGCTGATGTTATCGCCGATAGTGCCGCATATCTGCCATCAATTGTGGCTGGATTTGGGGCATCAAGAAGCAGTGGTCAGCGCGTCATGGCCTGAGGTTGATACAACGGCTTTGGAGCAGGATACCCTGGAGCTGGTGTTACAGGTCAACGGCAAATTGCGCAGCAAGATGAAGGTGTCGGTCAATGCATCTAAAGATGAAATAGAGGCTATGGCGCTGAGTGATGATCATATCAAGCGCTTTATTGAAGACCAGCCGGTCAAAAAGGTGATCGTGGTGCCTAAGAAATTGGTCAATATTGTTGTTTAGGTGAAAGACGAAGGGCGAAAAAAAGCTTGCATCTGGATTTAAGGAGCGCTGCAATTTTTAGCCTTTAGCCTTTAGCCTTTTCAGTATCACCCGTGTTCTATTTATTTATGGGAGAGTGTGTGTTAGCAAAAAAAGCAGTCATCTTTGTTGCTGTGTTGTTATTGAGCGCTTGCGGCTATCATTTGCGGGGCGCTTTTGAATTGCCTGCAAATATGAAAAATATTTATGTGGAGGGCGGATCAGGGCCGCTGCGCGAACAATTCGGCCAGGTCATGAAGACATCTTCCGGGCAGCTCGCCGATTCCCGCAAGGGGGCGGGTATTGTTATCAAGATCTTTAACGAAGATTTTAATCGGCGCGTGTTGTCGTTGAGTACC
>Ga0208119_100319_pt1 | contig 12936 bp, 10 predicted proteins | sample LakWasMet51_LOW8_2_FD_183887 | JGI IMG/M metagenome (GOLD analysis project Ga0208119, IMG submission 183887) | Freshwater sediment methanotrophic microbial communities from Lake Washington under simulated oxygen tension - Sediment Metagenome... | ecosystem: Environmental > Aquatic > Freshwater >... | reverse complement strand
AAATTGCTGTTTCTATGACTGAACTCATTAAATAGACATCCCTATTATGAATCCGGAAAAAAAACTATTCTCTTATTTTGGGCCTATTGTTAACACTGTCAGCGGCTCTTTCAGCTGCTATAAGACATTAGCCAAACAAATCAAACCTATGAATCAAGAAAAAATACTATTCCCTTATTTTCAACCCATTGTTGGCGCGGCCAGCGGCACTATCATCGGTTACGAAGCGTTAGCCCGGCAATATGACGCCACGGGCCGAATTATTTCGGCCGGCGAACTGTTTTCTTCCACCGATATTGCCTCCGACCAACTGATAGCCTGGGACCGCATGGTTCGCCGTCAAGCTCTGGAGCAATTTAGCCGATCAAATTACAAAGGCTATTTAACCATCAATATTTCAGCCGCCTGGATCGATCAGATCACTGACTTCAATTCCTTACCGACGCTGTTAATGCTGGACGAATTTAATATTGACAGAAGCCGCATTATTATTGAAATAACCGAATCAAAAGGCGACCTGGACAAGCTTGTCGAAATTGTCAGCGTATATCGCCGACACGGCTTAAAAATAGCGATTGATGATTTTGGCGCCGGCTTTTCTCAGTTGGAAAGAGTCATGGCCATACAACCCGACATCATCAAACTGGACATGCAATTATTCCAGAATGCCGCCAAAGGCGGTATAGCCAGCGATGTAGTGCATTTGATATCGCGTCTGGCGAAACGCACCGGTTGCCGCATCGTTTGCGAGGGCGTGGAAACCGTTGAAGACTTCCATTTCGGTTTAAGCTGCGGCGCTCAATTTATGCAAGGCTACCTGTTTTCGCCCGCCACCGCGGAATTTAAAGAACCGCTGTATTATCAAAAACAAATCAATTCATTACGAAAGACCTTCCTGAAAAAGACCTTAGCCAAAGAAGAACACAAAATACAGTTTATCGCCAACATTAAGGATTTAATCGAACTCCTGAAAAAATCCTTGGAAACCGATTTCCATATCGACAAATTATCAGCGCACCCCTTTGAAAAAAGCGGCATCTTACGATTTTATTTATGCAATAACGAAGGCGACCAAATCTCATCGAATTTTAATTTTACCGAAGGCGAGTGGTTCGAGGACCCGGCTCAAATTGGCTTTAACTGGGCATGGCGACCTTATTTTTATCAACTGCTGGCGCTTGAATCGGCAAAAGACAGTTACCGGCTGGTAACCTCTGAGCGTTACCGGGATTTTAATAGCGATATGCTGTGCAAAACCCTATCGCTTAGGCTGGACGACGAGCGTATTTTATTAATTGATATTGCAGCCGAATGGCTATGATTTTTCATCTTCATCCCTACCGGCGACAATAAGCCGAGCCTTATTGCACTGCTCTTTTTGCCCCCATCCAAGGCTAAGACAATGCTAACCTAAAACAGAAAAGCAACCACCGCTTTCAACTTCCCGCCATCGATGACAGGCATTGCAAGCATGGAATTCAAGCGTCCCTCTGCCGGGGCAAGTTCCGAGTTATTTCTGATAGCGGGAACGCCGGTTAGCCATACTCTGCCCAATATACCCTCACCTTTGCGTACTGCGATAGTTTCAAACATTTCCGCCAGCTCATCATTTTGCTTACTGTATCCGGACTGACACACCAGCCGTTGTCCACTTTCATCCGGCACCCATATCTGTAAGCGTTTGGCAATTGGCGTAGCCTTAGCCGACAAAAACGTCATGATATAAACCTGATTTTCAGCAACCGAAACCGGAATACCCAGTACCGTTGTTATCCCGGCTTTTCTGGCATCAGGGCTTCTGATAAAAGCCTGCGCTTGCCCCAGGTCCTCTATCAGCTCAGGCATGCCTGTTTCCCATACCTGCCCAGGTAAACCGGAACCTTTGATGAAGCTCATTTTTTTAGACATTCTCTCAAAATCGTCCAGCGTGCCGTAATATCCGTCAATAACAGTCAGCTCGGTATTTTTCTCTGAACTGTTACTCCATACTTCTATAGCGCCGGCATGATGGTGATCGTCGCCACACAAAAAAACCACCACCGCCATTATAAATTCACCTGAAAAAACAGGTATCGCAATGCCGCAGGTTAACCCTGCTTTTTTGGCTGATTTGGTCCGCTTGAAATACGAGTGGTCAAATTCCGTTAATACCACCGGATGGCCTACGGCCCATGCTTTACCGGGCAGCCCTTCATCATAAGCGAAGGATTCCTTTTCGCTGGCGACCCGGAATTCATTCAAAGAACCATACAATCCTGCGCTAAACTCCAAACGGGTACGATCTTTTGTGGGCAGCCATATTTCCGTTACCTTAATAAATGTTTTCATATCCAGCCGTGTTCTTTATAGAAGAAAGCCGCTTATCAGCAACCGGTCGTTTTCAATCATCTGAAGGGACTTATCTTAGCCATCATCAAAATAGCCGAGGATTAATAATGATTATCCAAGTATAAGCAGATTTCATGCCGAATCGGAGCAGTCGATTGGCTAACTAAAGCCGGCGCTACGCTGCTTCGGCCTTGCACTGTCTTCAGCACAATCCTCACAACCGGGACACAAGCCGATATTGCCAAGCCGCCCGGCAACGAAAGTTAATATCAAAGAACCAATATCGCCCATGTACTCGTAAAGCGCCTACTTTTGGTGCGACCAGTCCTATGCCGCGCATCAATAGGGCTTAATTGGTGCAACACCGAGGATGATTGCACTTATTCGATGCATTATTTTCAAACCCTTAACTATCCTTACTATCTAACAGAAACTCAGTAACTTATTGTAATTACTAAATAATATTTATATAAAAATGCATATAACAATTTTGGCACAACGCTTGCGTTCAACAGTTTAGAAGTTCCACTAGCGGGGTACTTAAATATCTTGGTTTAACGGCGAACCATATTGACAAAGGCGTCTAACAGACTGAATGCAGAAGCATTCCGCTTGGAGGCGCTTTTTTTTGCTCCAAGCAAGGACCGAAAAAGCCTAACAACTTAATAAACGAACGCGTCTTATATGTGACATTGCCGTCGAGCATCTATGGTTTTGAATATTCGCAGCGATTTAAGCCCCTTGTCTTGCAGGCATCAATACCTCCTGATATCGACAGGGGGTCGACGCATAACCATCGTAATGGCCTGCAACAAACAGATGCCTGGACGTGCCCCCGATCAAAGCGAACTATTTACCACTTAACAATCCCAATCATAAATATAGAAACAGGAGATTGCATCATGCCAACTAATTTGAAAAACTCTCAACGATTAACGATCAAAATGCGTTTTACGATCATTGTAAGCACCTTGATCATCGGTTTTTCGCTATTCGGTTTCTCATCATTCAAGGCTATGAAGACATTGAATGTTAATGGCCCCATTTATCAACGCATCGTCCAGGGTAAAGATATTATTGCCGATGTTCTGCCCCCGCCCGAATACATCATCGAATCCTATCTGGTGACGCTGCAATTATCCCAAACCACCGACCCGTCTGAAATCAGCGGCTTAATGACGCAATTTCAAACACTAAAAGCGGAATACGAGACCCGTCATAACTACTGGACAGAGCAAGCGTTGCAACAGGAATTTCAGGTTTCTTTACTTGACCGCTCTTACCGGGCAGCGCAAACCTTTTACAATGAAGCCGATCAACACTTTCTACCGAGCATCCAGGCCGGTGACCGTGACGGCTCGCTCGCCAGCCTGCTGAAAATGCGTCACGCTTATGAAGAGCATCGTAATGCCATTAATGAGGTAGTAAAACTGGCAACAGCCCGTAATCTGGAAGATGAAACACAAGCGCACGCAACAATATACCGCTACAAAATCTTCTTGGTCGGCATTTTCATCTTCAGCGTTGCCATGGCCGTCATACTGACCGTACTGATCAGTCGCGGCATTATCAGCTCGCTCAAAAACCTGCAACAGGTTGCAGGAGCCATTGCCAATGGCGATCTGAACTCCCGCATCGACACGCATCGAAAAGATGAAATCGGCGATTTATTGTGCTCTATGAAAGACATGCAGGATTCTATCAACTTCTTCGTTAACGGCCTGGACGACATGGCGCAAAAGCACGCCCAGGGCTGGGTCAAAGAGCAACTCGACAGCTCGACATTCTCCGGCATATACGGAAAAATAGCTTATGAAATTAACGACTTGATTCAATCGCGCATCACAATAAACAGAAAGCTGATCAGCATCGTCTCTCAGTATTCAAAAGGCGATTTCTCTGTTGACATGGACGTTTTGCCGGGAGAGACCATCGTCATTACCAAGATTATGGACAATGCAAAAAAAACCTTCCTCGCTGTTAACAACGAAATCAAAATGCTCGCGGAAGCAGGCGCTCGAGGCGATTTCTCAAAGCGTAGCGATCCGGATAAATTCGAGTTCATGTTCAAGGGGATTTTGGCTAATCTCAATAACTTGATGGAAACCTGCGATGTCGGCTTTAACGATGTCTTGCATGTCGCTGACGCCCTGGCTCAAGGCGACTTGACCCAAACCATCGACAAAGACTATCCCGGCACTTTTGGCGAAGTGATCGCCGGCATGAATAGCATTGTAAGCAACCTCAAAGACCTGGTCGGCAACATCAAAGACTCCACCGACAACATTAACACCGCCGCTAAAGAAATCGCCTCCGGGAACAATGACTTATCTCAGCGCACCGAAGAGCAAGCCGCCAGCCTGGAACAAACCGCCGCGAGCATGGAACAACTGACCTCCGCCGTGCAGCATAATGCCGCCAACGCCCAACATGCCAACCAGCTCGCCGTCGACGCATCGAACATTGCAGGTAAAGGCGTTAAAGTGGTCGGCCAAGTCGTGACGACGATGAATGAAATCAATGAATCCTCGCGCAAAATCGGAGATATTATCGCAGTAATCGACAGCATTGCCTTTCAGACCAACATTCTTGCCCTCAACGCCGCGGTAGAAGCCGCCCGCGCCGGAGAACAAGGCCGCGGCTTTGCCGTTGTAGCGGTGGAAGTGCGCAATCTTGCGCAACGCGCCGCGACCGCCGCCGGAGAAATTAAAGAGTTGATCAATGATTCGGTAGACAAAGTCTCGGGAGGCAGCGAGTTAGTCGGCCAAGCCGGGCAGACTATGGAAGAAATTGTCGCCTCCATCCGCGGCGTTACCGAGATGATGTCTGAAATCACCGCCGCTTCCGCCGAACAAAGCTCCGGCATCGAACAAGTCAACCAAGCGATCGCTCAAATGGATGACGTAACCCAGCAAAATGCCGCCCTGGTAGAACAAGCCGCGGCCGCAGCGGAATTGCTGGAAGAACAGGCGCAAAACCTGGTCATCAACGTGAGCAGTTTTAAAGTGGCGAGCAACTCAGCCGCGTCAAACAACTATTTCCATTTACCGCCCGCGAAAAAAGAACGCCCATTAGCCAGCATAAGCGCCGTTAAAAAATTACAGTTACAACTTGCCGGCAGCGATGAGTGGGACGAGTTTTAATCCGGCTTTAATGAGCTTTGGCCGCGACGGATGAGGCGTAGCATGCCCGACAAGGATACACCTATGCCGGAACAAGATATTTCCGGGCGAATAATACTTCGCATCATCTGCGCTCCGGCTGTTAAGTAGTTGGGCAAAAGTTTTCTGGCATGTGTGGGAGCGGCTTTAGCCGCGATTGTCGCGGCTAAAGCCGCTCCCACACATGCCACTCATGTCAAGAAACTTATGAACACCTACATATTATCTAAAAAATTAACTTTTGTTTTGCGACCTATTAGCCGTATTCCTTTTATATATAATTATGGACATCGCCATCACCACCCCCGCCTTGTTATTTCCCGCCATTTCCGTGTTATTTTTAGCCTATTCCAACCGTTTTCTAGCGATTGCCAGCCGGATTAGAGAACAGCACAACCTGTTCAACAAAACCCAAAGCCCGGTTGCAAAAAAACAGATCGACAGCCTAAGGCTTCGCATCCGCTTTATTGTGGCTATGCAAGTGCTGGGAGTCGTTGGCATCATCTGCTGCACCATCACTATGGGACTGATTTTTTACGGACTGCAATATCTCGGCAACATTACGTTTGTATTCAGCATGATTTTTATCGTTTTATCGTTGTTAGCCTCAATAAGCGAATTACTGCTCTCGACAAAAGCGCTCAATATTGAACTGGAAGATATGGAGGCGCATTAGTCGTCGATTTTTCATAGTTGGTGCAAACTGACAGCTGAATGCACAAAATTGATGCGTTACCGGCTCCGGCCCATTTCGCCTTCGCTTAACCAATACACGCTATAACCGCCTAGATTCATTAACTTAAATTCATCAAACAAGCATTTCCAAATTTTGGCACGAGCATTGCTTTAAACAATACAGGAGCTCCAACGACGGGGCGCCAAAAAAATATCGGTTCAACGGCGAACCAAAACAGACAAAGGCGTCTACCAAACTGAATACAGTACATATTCCGTTGGGTGGCGCTTTTTTTTTGCTGATTTTTTCAAACCTGCTGAGGTCAATATGAAACAAACCGGACGATTTACTATTAAAAAACTGGTTACGGCACTGGTTGCCGTGGCTGCGGTATCAACCTACTCCTTTGCAACCAGCGCCTACGCAGCCGACAAACTGGAAAAAGAAAGTTTAAAGCTCGGCTTCATCAAACTGACCGATATGGCGCCTTTGGCGGTTGCGTTGGAAAAAGGCTATTTCGAAGATGAAGGCCTTTCCGTTCAAGTTGAAGCGCAAGCCAACTGGAAAGTTTTAATGGACCGCGTGGTCAGCGGCGAACTGGACGGCGCGCACATGCTGGCAACGCTGCCTTTTGGCGGCGCCGTAGGCTACGGCACCAAAGCCGATATTGTCAGTGCTTTCACGCTGACTTTAAACGGCGATTCGATTACAGTTTCCAACGATGTCTGGAATCAAATGAAGCCGCAAATTCCGATGAAAGACGGAAAACCGGTACATCCGATCAAAGCGGATACCTTGAAACCGGTACTGGAAAAATACAAAAGCGCGGGCAAACCCTTCAACATGGCGATGACCTTTCCAGTCGGCACCCACAACATGAAATTGCGCTACTGGCTGGCCGCAGGCGGCATTAAGCCCGGTTTTTACGCGCCGCCTGAAGACACTTCCGGTCAGATTGGCGCCGAAGCGATGCTGTCGGTAACGCCGCCGCCGCAAATGCCTGCCACGATGGATTCAGGCACGATTGTCGGCTACTGCGTAGGCGAACCTTGGAACCAGCAAGCGGTATTCAAAGGCATCGGCGTACCGGTCATCAGCGACTATGAACTGATGAAAAACAGCGCTGAAAAAATCTTCGGCGTAAACAAAGAATGGGCTGATAAAAATCCCAATACCCATAAAGCGGTTATCAAAGCCTTGATTCGCGCATCGATGTGGCTGGATGCGGAAAACAACAAAAATCGTAATGAAGGCGTGGAAATGCTATCGCAAAAACAATATGTCGGCGCAGATTACGAGGTTCTTGCCAACAGCATGAACGGCACCTTCGAGTACGAAAAGGGCGACAAACGCGACTTGCCCGATTTCAACGTGTTCTTCCGTCATAACGGTTCTTACCCTTACTACAGCGATGCGGTCTGGAGCCTGACTCAAATGCGCCGCTGGGGACAAATCAACGAATACAAAACCGATGCCTGGTATCTGGAAACCGCTAAAAAAGTGTATCGCCCCGATATTTACATGGCTGCGGCTAAGGAGCTGATTACCGAAGGCAAAGCGAAAGCCGGCGATTTTCCTGCCGACAACGAATCCGGTATCAAACCGCCTAGCGCCGACTTTATTGACGGCATAACATTTGACGCGACCAAGCCCAACGATTATCTGACCAAATTCCCTATCGGTCTTAAAGGCAAGCAAAAAGTGGTCGGCGGCAAAGTGGTTGAGTAATTGACATAGTATCGCTCCCACGCTCCGGCGTGGGAACACAGGAGAGACGCTTCAGCGTCGCGGTTTTCGTAGATCCTGGGTTGTCAAGCGCCGGCTTGGCAACCGGCCCGAGTTAAATATAGTGAGGGGAACGTTAAACATGACAACGCCAAGAATATTAAACAGCATCGCATTTTTTCAACCGGCTGACGGTGAACCGATACGCTCGGTTGTCAGCCAATCTAAAGAGGCGGTGGTGGTGGCTTGGTACCTACAACAGGGGCAGCAAATCCCCCTGCATGTTCATCCTCAGGGACAGGATACCTGGACCGTATTAACCGGCAAAGGCCACTATTATCTGGACACTAATGGCACTACCCAACCGATTATGGCGGGCGATGTAGTCGTAGCCCATAGCGGTGAAGTCCACGGGGTATTTAACGATAACCCCGAACCGTTGGCATTTATTTCGGTTGTCTCGCCTGCTGAGGCAGGCTATCAACCTATTTGACAAAGCAACGATACGTAAAACAAATGCACCCCTACAGTCGGTGAAAATTCAGGAGCCAAGCAATGCACAATAAAATCATCAAATTTTTTAACATAACCGGACTCACCTGGTTTATTCCTTTGGTAAAAATAGCCGCAGGCGAAAACCCCTCGCTGCAAATCCGCCAACTTTGGCTGATTATGGGCATCCCCATCGTCGCATTTATGCTGTTTCTGGGACTGTGGAGCTTTTCCGCTTCCAAGGTCAACACCAGTTTGGGTGCCATTCCCGGTCCAATCGCGGTATGGCACGAAGCCGCCGGATTACTGCACGATCATTACGCAGAACGGGCCAAAGAAACCGAATATTACCAACGCCAGCAAGCCCGCAACGAGCAAAAACACGCGGAAGATCCGACCGCCGAAATAAGAGTCCGTCCCTATAACGGCCAGGCCACCTATCTCGACAAGATTTTCACCAGCCTTTACACGGTCTTTGCCGGTTTTGTGATTGCCACCCTGATCGCAGTGCCGCTCGGCCTGTTCTGCGGCATGAGCCCTATCTTCAACTCCGCGATCAACCCGCTGGTGCAGATTTTCAAACCGGTATCGCCATTAGCCTGGCTGCCCATCGTCACTCTGGTGGTCAGTGCCGTGTATGTAACCGGCGATGATTCCTGGTTTGAAAAATCCTTTCTGACTTCGGCGATTACCGTCACCTTGTGTTCGCTGTGGCCGACCCTGATCAATACCGCCGTTGGCGTATCATCGATAGACAAGGACCTGATCAATGTCGGCAAGGTGTTGCGTCTTAGCTGGAGCATTACCTTACATTTTTACCGGTATGCGTTTATCCTTGGGTGTGGGCTGGATGGTACTGATCGCTGCGGAAATGCTGGCGCAAAATCCGGGGTTGGGCAAATTCGTCTGGGATGAATTCCAGAACGGCAGTTCCAACTCCTTGGGTCGAATCATGGTCGCAGTATTTACTATCGGTCTGATCGGCTTTGCCTTGGACCGTATCATGCAGTCCCTACAAAACATATTCTCTTTCGGTAGAGCGCTTTAATCAAGGAGTCGGTGATGTCCGTCGTAAATCTTAATATTGTGAACACGCGTACCCAGAGCAAGTCGCCCGCGCCATCGAATGACGCTCACCAGCCTTTACTGGAATTAAAGGCCGTGTGCAAAAGCTATGGCGCGACATCCATACTCAACAACATCAACCTGAGCATTAAAGAAGGCGAGTTCGTCGCCATTGTCGGCTTTTCCGGCAGCGGCAAAACCACGCTAATCTCGGCTATTGCAGGCTTAATTCAGGCCGATAGCGGCGAAGTGCTGAAACAAGGGCAACCAATTACCGAACCGGGGCCGGATCGCGGCGTCGTGTTCCAAAACTATTCGCTGATGCCCTGGCTGACGGTATTTGAAAACGTAGCGTTGGCCGTCGATGAGATTTTTAAAGACTGGTCCCCCGAACAACGTAAAGCGCATACCGAAAAATACGTCAAGATGGTTAATCTCGGCGCGGCCATGGATAAAAAACCCGCCGAACTGTCCGGCGGCATGCGCCAACGGGTCAATGTCGCCCGCGCCTTGGCGGCCAGTCCCGATATTTTACTGCTGGACGAACCGCTCAGCGCGCTGGATGCATTGACGCGCGGCAACTTGCAGGATGAAATTTTGCAAATCTGGTCTCAGGAAAAGAAAACCGTCATCCTGATTACCAACGATGTCGACGAAGCTATCTACATGGCCGACCGGGTTATCCCGCTTAATCCGGGCCCCGATGCGACCTTCGGCCCCGATTTTCATGTCAATATCGACCGTCCCAGAGACCGGACTGCGTTAAACCATAACGCCGAATTTAAACGCTTGCGCGCCGAAATAACCCGTTATTTAATGGACATCGGCATCGAAAAAAACCTGGCTTCGACTACTGATAAAGTCGTTCTGCCCAATGTCAGGCCCAATACCAGCAATGACTGGGATCGCGACCAATCCGCTTTAAAGCCCGCGCAGGACGATTTAGGCCGCCCCCGTTACCTGGAATTTTCGCAGCTGTCTAAAATCTACCCGACTCCCGACGGCAACAGCACGGTTAAAGTCGTGGACGGTTTCGATATGAAAATGAAAAAAGGCGAATTCATATCGATCATCGGCCATTCCGGCTGCGGCAAATCAACCGTGCTATCGATGACCGCCGGTCTCAACAGCGTATCCGAAGGCGTTATTATTCTGGACAACAAGGAAATTGCCAGCGCGGGACCCGATCGGGGCGTGGTATTTCAGGCGCCCAGCCTGTTTCCCTGGTTGACTGCGTTTGAAAACGTCATGCTCGGCGTCGATAAAGTCTATCCGCACGCCTCCCAATCGGAACGCGATGACATCGTTGAATATTACCTGACCCGTGTCGGTTTGGGCGACTCGCTCCGCAAAAAAGCCGGCGACATGTCCAACGGCATGCGTCAACGGGTCGGTATTGCCCGCGCCTTTGCCTTGTCGCCCAAACTGCTGTTATTGGATGAACCGTTCGGCATGCTGGATTCGCTGACCCGCTGGGAATTGCAGGAAGTGTTGATGGAAGTCTGGGAAAGAACCCACGTCACCGCCATTGTGGTTACCCATGATGTCGACGAGGCCATCCTGCTGGCCGACCGGGTGGTGATGATGACCAACGGCCCGCACGCCAAAATCGGCAAAATCCAAGAAATTGATCTGCCCAGACCGCGCAGTCGTAAAGCCCTGCTGGAGCATCCTGATTATTATAAATACCGGGAAAGCATATTAAGCTTTCTAACCGAGTGCGATCATACCCATTAATAGCAGTTTATCAACAACCGCGTTACCTCAACAAAAGGAGGCTTTATGCCGCAGAAAAAAACCAATCGTCCCTTGTCCTCAGCTTCAGTGCTGGCGCTCGCTGTCGTCAGCGGCTCGGCCTTGGCTGACATGACCCAGAAAGTTGAAGACGCGCTCAATTTCTATCATTACGGTAAAAACGGCGCGATCAAGATTGACCTGAACACTCGCTGGGAAAACGTCGATCAAGACCGAGGAACCACCAAAACAGCCAATGGCGTCACTTCGCGTTTGCGGGCCGGTTTGCTGTCGCCGGTATTTCACGGCATACAAGGTTATGCCGAATATGAAGGCAATCTTGCCATGACCGAGGATTTCAACAGTACACGCAACGGCATTACCCGCTACTCAACAATTCCCGACCCCGAAAAAAGCGAACTCAACCAACTCTGGATCAGCTACGCAGGTATTCCCGATACCGTGATTAAAGGCGGACGGCAACGCATCAAACTCGACGACGACCGCTTTATCGGCAACGTCGGCTGGCGGCAGATGGAAACAACCTTTGATTCGGTGCTGATCACCCACAACAATCAACAGCTGTTCGGACTGACCATTAACGCCGGCTATATCGGCAACGTCAACACCTTCACCTCCACGACCGAAAACATCAACGCTCCGATTCTGAACGTCAATTATAAAGTCGGCGATTACGGCAATCTGGTCGGTTACGGCTACTGGCTGGATTATACCGAGAAGGAAAACTATGAAAAGTCCAGCGAAACCTACGGCTTGCGCATGAGCAACTGGCAAAAACCGGGGGACTCTTTCAAGCTGAGCGATAACTACGGCTTGGTTTATACCGCTGAATGGAGCTTCCAACAAAATTACGGCCATGGCGCTACGCCGTATCAAGCCAACCGCTTTAATTTGATGGGCGGTTTTACCGCCTATAACTTCACCTTCCAAGGCGCGATGGAACAGCTTAACGGCGGCGGCCTTAATAAAACCTTCGACACGCCGTTGGGCACCAACCATGCGTTTCAAGGCTGGGCGGACTTGTTCCTGGCGACTCCGGCAAACGGTATTCGCGATGTATTCGGCACCGTATATACCACGCTGGATCGCGGCAGCATCGTATTAAGCGGGGTTTATCATGACTTTAGCGATGATACCGGACGTTTCCGTTACGGCAAGGAATATGATTTCTCGGCGCTTAAGAAATTCGGCAAACATTATTCGGTGTTAGCCAAATACGCTTATTACGATGCAGAGACCTTTGGGGGGACAACCGACACTCAAAAAGTCTGGTTACAAGGCAATATAAGCTTCTAAAATTCAGGGCTTTTTTGCACCAAAATAACTCACCCCACATTGCACCATAATAATGCGCAGCGCATTATTATGGTGCTTACCCGCCCTTTTCTTTCAATTTCATAGCGTTCCGCACCTTGCCAATCCGAGTGTAGATAAGCGCTACGCCTAAGACTACGAAAATACAGCAAGCGAGCAATACACAAGTCAATGAAGCACATCTAAAGCGCCTCCTTTTGGTGCTTTATGCCCTACATTTGCGACCGTCCGCACCTTAAATAACCCTGCATTGCTACCGCCTCAGCGTATCTGGCATGCAACATGCTTTTGCTAATCCAGTAATCTTTATAACTGGAAATCTATCATGTCCTCTCAACGCCTTAACCTGTTCTCCTTTTCGGGAAAAACCAAAATTCTCCACATGACGTGGATGGCTTTTTTTATCAGCTTCGTAGTCTG
>Ga0208119_100317_pt1 | contig 13012 bp, 7 predicted proteins | sample LakWasMet51_LOW8_2_FD_183887 | JGI IMG/M metagenome (GOLD analysis project Ga0208119, IMG submission 183887) | Freshwater sediment methanotrophic microbial communities from Lake Washington under simulated oxygen tension - Sediment Metagenome... | ecosystem: Environmental > Aquatic > Freshwater >... | reverse complement strand
TACGAGCCATAGTCGACTTGTTATTCAAGTTAACAGATGACGCACCCGATGTAATGCGGTTTCTGTTGATTTTGAACGTCAAGGAGTTTTTGCCGGAAGCAAAGCCGCTGCATGAAACTGCGGCGATCATAAAAATCATCAGGATCATTGAAGCCGGTATTAAAGCAGGCGAGATCCGCAATACGACCCCGCAGCTAAGCTATACCCATTTCTTTGGTGTTATTGATAACACGCTGCGACTGGCATTGACCGGGTTTCTTGACAGGAAGGCCGACTCCTATCAGTCACAGACCTGGCTTACGGCGTGGAATGCAATCGCCAAGAAGTGATGTAGATTGACAGCTGCTTATCTTCATAACTGATGTTACGCACGGATGGTATTTCTCCCGTTTGCCGCGCCAAGCACCGGAGCTTTTATCGAGAACAGCCCTCGATAAAAGCGAGGAGCACAGGAAGTAAGCGGTAACCGGGTCGCCTTCGGGTGCGACAACCCGATTTAATCAAGTGTCGCACTAGCGACCCCTTAATGTTAAAAAGTCGAAATTCGACTAACTGCGTAACATCAGATACTAGGTCGAATTCGGCTTGGATATTCATACCTAATTACAGATTTAACCCACTACCACTTTTTAAGATGCACAGAAGATTAGAAATAAAAATTGATCGCTTATTGGATAGCATTGCTCTGCTTCGGTATGGCGCAGCGATCAACTACCTGATTGCGTTAGTGCTGATCCTTGTTGCCTTCTTGGTCAGACTTGCAATTGCGCCCGTGGAAGCCGGACTCCCTTTTCTGACTTTCTTCCCTGCAGTTACGATAGCTGTCGTATTCGGTGGCATCGGCCCCGGTCTATTTTCTCTGATCATGAGCTCCATTCTGCTGAGTTACATGTTTATCCCTCCATTCAAGTCATTCGCATGGATAGTTAACTTCGAAGTCATCTGGTCGAATGTCGTGTTTGTCTCGGAAGAAATGCTCGTGATCTTGGCGATTGATACGCTGTATCGTCAACGCAAAAACTATATCAACAACTCCAAGCAGATTGATGAGATGCAAGAAGCGCAGCAGTCATTGCGCATTGCCGCCATCGCCTTCGAGACGCAGGAAGGCATTATCGTCACCGATCACAACAATACCATCATCCGCACCAACCGGGCCGTCACCGATATATACGGCTATAGTCCCGAAGAAATGGTTGGCCAGAATCCGTCGATGTTTACAGCGGGTCGCCACGATCGCACGTTTTATCAAGCGATGTGGGAGGGGCTACAGCGCGACAAGCAATGGTCTGGGGAAATCTGGGACAAGCGCAAGAACGGTGAGGTTTTCCTGGTATGGCTGTCGATTTCCGTCGTCACCGACGCAGCTGGCGACATTACTCATTATGTCTGTACTTTTACCGATATCACCGAGTACAAGCGTACTCATGATGAGTTGCAAATGCACCGCCTGCATCTGCAGGAGCTGGTCGATGTGCAGACCATCAATCTGCGCAACCATGTCGCGCGCACCCAAGCCATCCTCAATAACGTGGTGGATGGCATCATCATCATCAACACGCATGGCATCATCGAATCCTTTAACCTGGCCGCCGAGCGCATTTTCGGTTATACCGCCGCCGAGGTGATCGAGCGCCACATCTGCAGGCTGATTCCCGAGCCTTATTATGATCAGTGCGACGATGACATTGAGAGTTACCTTTTCCACGAGGGACGGCGCAAGGATGGCAGCCTGTTCCCGCTGGAAATGACGACGAACGATATGCAGTCCGGCATAGGTACTTTTTCCATCCTCTTTGTGCGCGACATTTCCGAGCGCAGACAATTTGAGCAAGCACTTATTAGCGCCAAGAACGAGGCAGAGCAGGCCAGTCAGGCCAAGTCGGAATTTCTCTCTACCATGAGTCACGAGATTCGTACGCCCATGAACGGCGTGATCGGCATGGTGGATGTGCTGCATCAGACCAGTCTCAGTGGTTATCAAGTGGAAATGGTCAATATCATCCGGAATTCGGCGTTTTCACTGCTGGCCGTTATTGAGGACATTCTTGATTTTTCCAAGATCGAGGCCGGCAAGCTGGAAATTGAGCACGTGCCCACAAAGCTGGAAGAGATAATCGAGAGTGCCTGCTTGATGTTGTGCCCCTTGGCCGAAAAGAAAGACGTGGAACTGACGCTATTTATCGATCCGAGTATCCCCGCCGTTGTCTTAATGGATGCGCAGCGGCTGCGCCAGATTTTGATCAATCTTGTCAGTAACGCCATTAAGTTTTCTAGCGGGCAAGAGCATATAGGCCGCGTGTCGATACAGATCTTGTCGGTAGAGCCGGCTGCGCTGGAAGTTCGCGTGATCGACAACGGCATTGGCATGAATCAGACGACCCAAGCGAAGTTGTTTGCCCCTTTTACCCAGGCCGAAACCTCGACAACGCGACGCTTTGGCGGCACCGGGCTGGGGTTGAGCATTGCCAATCAGCTGATACAACTCATGGGCGGCGAGGTTGCGGTACAGAGCGCCTTGGGCCAAGGTTCTACTTTCACCGTGCGTCTGCCTTTAGTGACGGTACAGGCGCAAGCCGATGTCAGCGCTGCGCAAGCGCTGATCACGGGGATTTCTTGTCTAGTGGTAAGTAGCCAAGAAGGATTGGCCGATCATCTGGTCGCCTATTTGGCATCCGCGAGCGCGGTGGTTGAGCAGGTGCCCAACCTTGCGGCTGCGGCAGCGCGTGAACGGCCAGCTATTTCGGCCCCATGGGTATGGCTGATTGATGTCGGTAACACGCCACTCGTGTCGGACGAACTGCGTGCAATTATCAATGTCCAAAATAGCCCTGATGTACACTTCGTTGTTGTCGAGCGAGGGCGACGTCGTTCTCCTCGGTGGAATGATACTGATCAGGTGGTCGAAGTGGATGGCAATGTCTTGACGCGGCAAACCCTCTTTCAGGCGGTAGCCTTCGCTGCCGGGCGGATGTCGGTCGACATGGATGCGGATGCTCCGTCGTCCGACAGCGACGCAGCCGCTTTCATCGCACCATCGCGTATCATTGCACAACAGCAGGGCAAGCTGATTCTGGTGGCGGAAGACAATGACACCAACCAGCAGGTAATCCAGCGGCAGCTCAATTTACTGGGGTTTGCTGTCGATATCGCCAGTGACGGCCAAGCAGCGCTGGAACGCTGGCGTAGTGGCAATTACGCACTGCTGTTGACCGATCTACACATGCCGAAAATGGACGGTTATGCGCTGACCCGTGCCATTCGCGCCGAAGAAAACGGCGCTCATCGGCACACCGTGATCATCGCCCTGACTGCGAGTGTCCGTAAGGGTGAAGACCGGCGCTGTAGGGCTGTCGGTATGGACGACTACCTCAGCAAACCGGCACCTTTGGAAAGACTGAAACAGACGCTGGATAAATGGTTGCCGGATCATCAGCCAGCCGATGCAACAGCCTTATCTGAAGCTTCAATGACGTCTGCAATACAGGGTACCGTGTCAAAACCGTTGGATGTGAGTGTGCTGGAGGCGCTGGTAGGCGATAACCCGGAGCTGATTCGAGCATTCCTGCATGATTTCCATAGCAGCGCAACACAGATTGCGGCAGTGTTGAAGAGCGCCTATGAGATGGATCAGACGGAACAGGTGGGTGCGCAGGCGCACAAACTCAAGTCTTCGGCACGTTCGGTGGGAGCGCTGGAGCTAGGCGAATTGTGCGCACAGATCGAACGGGCAAGCCAGGCTGGCGAGATCGAGGCGATGAACGCGCTGGTGCCCCGTTTTGAAGTGGAAATGGCTGCTGTGAGCGAATATCTGGACGTATTGTAGGCTATTGGCGATATCTTGGATGAGGTAACAACCAGGGCAAGTGCATTAAAATAATAAGTGCTTAAAAATCATACGTATAAAGGCTTTAAATAATAACTGATTGATTTTACGATAAATCAAAAAATCAAATATGATCATCTTGGGATAGCAATAAAAATATGGTTAAAAGATATGCAATGAGGATTCTGGTTCTTGATGACGACCCTTTTTTACTTAGGTTGATGAGCCACATGCTGGCCACCTTGGGATTCTTTCAGGTATCGACCTGCGACAACGGCCGCGACGCGTTAGCGAGGGTTGATTGCCCGAATAGTCCGCCGGATTTGATCCTGCTGGATCTCAATATGCCGGAAATGGACGGGATCGAATTCTTGCGCCACTTGGTCGAACGGTGCTATACCGGCTCCGTCATCCTGATGAGCGGTTCGGATGAACGTATGTTGCAATGTGTCGAGAAACTGGTGCGGGAGCACAAAATCTCGGCGCTCGGCCATCTGCACAAACCCGTCAATCCAGGCGATCTGCTCGCGCTACTGGAGACGTGGACGCCGCCCCGTCTGAGCAAACCTTGGGTGGCAAACAAAAATTACGGTGCTACTGAGGTGCGTGCGGCCATTCTAGGTGGCGAGCTGGTGAATTACTACCAGCCCAAAGTGGATTTAGTGAGCGGCAAGGTGGTGGGGGTCGAGTCCTTAGTCCGCTGGCACCATCCCAAGGATGGAATGGTATTTCCCGACCATTTCATCGGCGTGGCGGAAGAGCATGGGCTGATCGACGATCTGACACGGGCAGTCATCGGCGAAGCCTTTGCTCAGACCAAGATTTGGCAGGATGATGGCTTGCATCTGCGTGTGGCGATTAATATATCCATGGATAACCTCGTTTCGCTGGAGTTTGCGGATTATGTGGCTGCCGCAGCTTCCGCTGCGGGCATTAAGCCAGACTGCATTGTGCTGGAAGTGACTGAAAGTCGACTGATGAAGGAGCTGTCCGTGTCGCTGGAAATTCTTACCCGTTTGCGGTTGAAGCATTTCAGCCTGTCGATTGACGATTTTGGCACCGGCCATTCTTCCTTCGTCCAGTTGTGCGACATCCCCTTTAACGAGCTCAAAGTGGATCAAAGGTTTGTACACGGCGCGACCAGTAATGCCACGCTACGTGCCATTTATGACACTAGCTTGAGTTTGGCACAACAACTGGGAATGAAAACGGTAGCCGAAGGTGTGGCAGACCGGGCAGACTGGGATTTTTTGCGCAGTACAGGTTGCGATCTGGCCCAAGGCTATTTCATCGCGAAACCCATGCCCGCGAGTGACATTCCTGCCTGGATCACCGCATGGGAAGCCAATATTGAAAATATCTTATAATTCTTATCATGCGTCTTAAACGCGTGGACTCAGGAACTCGAAAAAAATGGGATGCTTATTTTAAATCTGCTTGAGCCTTGAAAATCATGAAAGAGAAAGTACCTGCTACTATTTTGGTGGTGGATGACGACGAGTGGTCACGTGACTTGCTTCTAACCATCCTCACGCAGGAAAACTATGAGCCGATACTTGCTGCCGGCGGCATTGAGGCACTTAACCTGCTACACCTGCTACACCAGTCCAAGCGGGATCCAATCCTGATCCTGATGGATATGATGATGCCGGATATGAGCGGAATAGAAACAACACGTCGTATAAAAGCTATCGAACGGTTTTCTGCTATTCCTATCATTATGGTGACCGGTAATAGTAATAAAAATGTCGTCATCAACTGTTTGAGGGCTGGCGCCGCGGACTTTCTGGTAAAACCTTTCAATCGTGATACTTTGCTCGATAAGATCCGCAAATACCTTAAAGACAGCGCGGTTGAAGTGAATCCCTTTGTGCTTGATAAATCATGGCGGAACAGCGACATAATTAATGCATCGAAAAATGACTCAAGTAATCAGCAGCTTATTGAAATTTCATGGCTGCAACTGAAAGCCGGTATGGAGGTGGTAAGCATCTATTTTGATGATAAGCCTTATCTTAGGAACTGCATTTTAGATCAAAGAAAAATCAATATGATCAATGAACTAAGAGAAAACAGCGGTAATAATCCGGTCATTAAGATTCTATCGAAAAAAAGGCAAGGTTAGCTGAAATAGAGCCTGCGACCATGGATATTTCCTCGATCAATCCGGGAATCCTTATTATTGCAAAAGCTTGTTGGTTATCCCTGCCCAACAAGCGGCAAAAATCATGCGACCGCTAATGCCTGCGGCTCCCTCAACATTAATGTGACGGAAAATTAACAATCCAGGCATGGTTTCTGTTTAGGCTTATAATCCCGACGACCGAGAAAATATTGAAAAAAAATAAATCATATCTGCGTGCTGTCTTCGATGCTACGCCGGACGCCATGCTAATCAGCAATGAAAAAGGGATTATTACGATGGTTAATCAGCAGGTCGAGCATTTGTTGGGTTATCCGAGTAATGAACTGCTCGGGCTATCGATTGAAGTCTTGGTGCCTGAGCGCTTTCGTGCGACCCATCATACACTGCGGGAGTACTTTGCCGCCTTGGCGGGCACTAGATCAATGGGAGCAGGGTTAACAGTAAAAGCGCTACGTCAAGACGGCAGTGAGTTGGATGTAGAAATTAGCTTAAGTCCTATTCAAACACAGCAAGGCTTGTTTTTCGCCAGCGCCCTACGAGACATCACTGAGCGCAAACGAATGGAAGCGGAGCTAAAAGCCAGTGCGACAAAATTTCGTTCGGTTATTGAGATTTGCCCTATACCGTTGGTGTTGCATGATGAGCAGATGAATATTACCTTTTTGAATCGGTCGTTTATGCAAACTTTTGGTTACAGCGTCGATGATGTTCCTACTCTGGCAGACTGGAGACAGAAAGCCTACCCTGATCCAGACTATCGGCATTGGGTCGAGACTACCTGGCACACGAGTCTGGAAAAAGCCAAACAGGAACAGAGCGACTTTCCGCCTCTGGAAGTGGCTATTCACTGCAAGAACAACTCCATTAAAACCGTGTTGGTGAGTGCCGCTGAGATGCATCACGATTTTACAGGTGAGTATTTGGTGATACTGTATGACATTACTCAGCGCAAACAAATTGAGGTCAAACTCAACGCCATTTTTAATGCGTCAGTGGAAGGCATTATCACTTGTGACATGTCCAACATCATCGTATCCGCTAATACCGCAATAGAAACTATTTTGGGCCATAAACCGGAAGAACTGGTGGGCTGCGGAATTAATAAATTCATACACTCATCACCAAGAGAAACGAATTATTGTCGCGAGCCCCATGCAGGACAACCTGTCGGTAACATTCAGGAGGTTAAAGGCATTCACAAAAATGGTGCTGTCGTGCCTCTGGAACTGTCCACAGCGGAATATTTAATCGATAATGCGCACTATTTTACTCATATTGTGCGCGATGTGAGTTTGCGCAAATACCGGGAACAGCAAGACAAGGAACATCTGGACGCACTTGCCCATGTTACACGCCTTGGACTGATGAGTGAAATGGCTTCGGGCATTGCTCATGAAATCAACCAACCCATGGCTGCGATTTCCACCTATACGCAAGTCAGTTTAAATCTTATTAGCACTGAAAATCATGATCGGGTAAAGCTTTCCGAGATCTTATACAAAACCCAGCAACAGGCGTTAAGAGCGGGACGGATAATTCATCGCATGCGGGAATTTGTCAAACCTCATGCAAAACAGCGTTCATCCGCCGACGTTAATACGTTGATTTATGCCGCTGTCGACCTGTGTATGGCTGAACTCAAACAAAACAGCGTACGGCTGACATTTGATCTGGAAAACAATCTGCCGCCTGTCTATGTCGATCATGTACAAATTGAACAGGTCCTCATAAACCTGATCCGAAACAGCGTTGAGGCCTTACAAAATTTACCCGAAAAACAGCACCGCTACTTAACCATCGATAGTCGATTGACTCTCGATAACTGTATACAGGTCAGGGTGAAGGACAATGGATCCGGCCTTAATGAAGACCAACAACAAAAAATATTGACACCTTTTTACACCACCAAGCCGGACGGCATGGGCATGGGGCTATCGATCAGTTGCTCACTGATCGAAGCCCATGAAGGTATATTGCATTTCAATAGCCAACCTGGAAAAGGTACCACTTTTTATTTTACTCTACCTATCTGCACAAACTAGGTGAGTGTTGCATTAATAGTAAACACTGGTAGCATATTAATATAGCAATGTTGAGGTTTTCAGCCTTGATCAGATTCAGGGCAATATGCCGGATAACAGCTAGATTTTCAGTACTATGCCCTTTGCGAGTCCGGTTGCTGTCTTCATTGAAGGCAATATTCAAAACCCAGTGCAGATTATTTTCGATAGCCCAATGCGCCCGCACCACGCGTTCTAATCGCTTCGGATCGTTCGCATCAAGACTGCTGATGAAATACCGTGTTTCCTCAGTCACCTTGTCACCGATTTCTCTTTTTGAAGTGACGGCGATAATGCTTTGCAAGCCTTTCCAGTCATGTCGCTCTTGTAGCCAAGCTATATCGGCTGTCGCACGAATAGTGCGTGTTTCAATACGACTGTTTAGGTTTGGAGGAAAATCATGGGTGAGGTAGTTCAATTTAAACGCCCCAAACCACCGCAACTGCATAAAGGCAATACCCTATGCCGTAGCGGTTTTCACAAATGGGAAATTTTAAACGAAAAGCAATTTGATGTGAAACAAGGGAAGTTAATCACCGTTTATCAATGTAAACGGTGTTCGAAAACAAAATCAAAAGCGCTTTAGCGGCGATTGTCGCTAAAGCGCTTTTTTTATACGGCTAGATTATTAACGCGGCAGGTCCGATGATCCCATCAGGTATTCGTCAACCGCTCTGGCAGCTTGCCTGCCTTCACGTATCGCCCACACCACCAGCGATTGTCCGCGTCGTCCGTCGCCTGCGGCAAACACTTTATCGACCGACGTTTGATACTGTTTGTCAGTGGCTTTGATGTTGTTGCGCTCCAGCTCAACGCCCAGCTCTTTTAACAAGCCTTCGTGTACCGGGTGAACGAAACCCATCGCTAAAAACACGATGTCCGCTTCCAGCGTGAAAGCGCTGCCCGGTTTCTCGCTCATTTTCCACTGTCCGCCTTCTTGCTTCCACTCCACTTCGACTGCGTTCAGATGGGTTATTTTGCCGTCCTTGCCGGTAACGCTTTGGGTGTTGACGCTGAAATAACGCTTTTTGATGCCTTCATCATGCGAAGAAGTGGTGCGCAGCTTGTTGGGCCACAGTGGCCAAGTCAGCAATTTATTTTCTTTTTCAGGCGGTTGCGGCAAGATTTCGAGCTGCACCACGGAGGCTGCGCCCTGACGAATTGATGTGCCGATGCAATCGGAGCCGGTATCGCCGCCGCCGATCACGATAACATGCTTGTCTGTCGCGGTAATGGCGACATCTTCGGCGATGGTATCGCCTGCGTTGCGCTTGTTTTGCTGGCGCAAAAAGTCCATCGCATAATAAACGCCTTGATATTCATTGCGTCCTTCGACTTCCAGGTCACGCGGTTTTTCGGAGCCTACCGCTAAAACCACGGCATCGTACTCGGCGAGTATTTTTTTCGCGGAAATGTCGGTACCGATATGGCTGTTGGGTCTGAATCTGACGCCCTCCGCCTGCATTTGCGCAATACGTCGGTCGATTAAATGCTTTTCCATCTTGAAATCGGGAATGCCGTAGCGCAACAAGCCGCCGATACGGTCATTTTTTTCATAGACGGTGACTTCATGCCCGGCGCGTGCCAGCTGTTGAGCACAGGCCAGTCCTGACGGTCCTGAGCCTATTACGGCCACGCGCTTGCCGGTGCGTTGCGTTGGAATTTGCGGTTTTACCCAGCCCATTGCCCAGCCTTTATCGATAATTGCGCATTCTATCGACTTAATGGTCACCGGCTGATCTTGCAGATTGAGTGTGCAAGCCGCTTCGCAGGGCGCAGGGCAGATGCGTCCGGTAAATTCGGGGAAATTGTTGGTGCTGTGTAAAATCTCCAGTGCCTGTTGCCAATCGCCTCGATAAACCCCGTCATTCCAGTCGGGGATAATGTTATTGACAGGACAGCCGTTATGGCAAAAAGGGATGCCGCAATCCATGCATCTCGAACCCTGCTCGGCCACTTCGGCTTCGCTGGGGGATAGCGTGAATTCGCGATAATGCTGGATACGATCACTCGGCGATGCGTAATGCCGCTCTGTGCGTGGTAGTTCCATAAACCCGGTTGGTTTACCCATTTTTAATACCTTCTACTTAAATAGTGTCGCAACGATTATGCGGTCGCAGATGCTTCGCCTACAGGACGTAGGCGAGGGGCGTTAGCAGGACGCGGTAGCTTGTTCAGCCTGAATTTGTTTGAGCGCTTCGCGGTAATCGACCGGCATGACTTTAACAAAACGCGGCAAATAATCCTGCCAGTTATCTAAAATATGCTGCGCTCTGGCGCTGTTGGTATAACGCTTATGATTTTCAATGAAATGCTTTAAGCGTTGCGCATCATAACGGGTCATATCGGACATAATGTGGACGCGTCCGTGTGTTTCCATGTCGCCGCCTTGGTGTGCAATGGCTTCCAGTGTGTCGTCTTCTTCGGGGATCGGTTCGAGTTCCACCATCGCCAAATTGCAACGCTTTTCAAAGCTGCGGTCTTCATCGAGCACATAAGCCACACCGCCGGACATACCCGCCGCAAAATTGCGACCGGTTTGTCCGAGTACGATCACAACGCCGCCGGTCATGTATTCGCAGCCATGGTCGCCCACGCCTTCGACAACCGCGACAGCGCCCGAATTGCGCACCGCAAACCGTTCACCTGCAACGCCGCTGAAATAACATTCGCCGCTGACGGCGCCGTACAGTACGGTGTTGCCGACGATAATATTTTCCGCAGGCGTAATAGGGCAGTCTTTAGGCTGGTAAATGGCGATACGGCCGCCGCTCATGCCTTTGCCTACATAATCGTTGCCTTCGCCTTCAAGCTCGATGCTGATGCCTTGCGCCAAAAACGCGCCGAAACTTTGACCGGCGGTACCTTTGACATTAATAGCGATGGTGTCTTCAGGCAAACCTTTATGACCATAACGCTTGGCGACTTCGCCGGACAGCATCGCACCGAAAGTACGGTTAATATTGCGGATCGGCGTATTAATGATCACCGGTTGTCCGTTTTGTAGCGCAGGTTGAGCGGCTGCAATCAAGGTATGATCCAATGCCTGATCCAAGCCGTGATCTTGGCGTTCAGTGTTATAAACAGCGGTCGCGCCGTCAATTTCGGGTTTATAGAAAACCCGGCTGAAATCCAAGCCTTCGGTTTTCCAATGGTTCAGTGAGCGCTGCATGTCCAGTTTGTCCGAGCGCCCGATCATTTCATTGAAGCTTCGGAAGCCCAGTTTTGCCATCCACTGGCGCACATCTTCCGCGACCATGAAGAAATAATTGACCACATGTTCAGGCTGGCCGGTAAAACGCTTGCGCAGTTCAGGGTCTTGCGTTGCTACGCCGACCGGACAGGTGTTCAAATGGCATTTGCGCATCATCAAACAACCCGAAACGATCAATGGCGCAGTGGCAAAGCCGAATTCATCCGCGCCTAATAATGCGCCGATGATCACGTCGCGACCGGTACGCAGACCGCCATCGACTTGCACGGCAATACGACCGCGCAGTTTGTTCAATACCAATGTTTGATGGGTTTCGGCCAAGCCGATTTCCCACGGCAAACCGGCGTGTTTGATGGAGGTCATCGGGCTTGCGCCGGTGCCGCCGTCATAGCCGGAAATGGTCACATGATCGGCGTGGGCTTTGGAAACGCCCGCTGCAACCGTGCCGACACCGTGTTCCGATACCAGCTTGACGCTGATCCGCGCTTCGGGATTGACGTTTTTCAAGTCATGGATCAGCTGCGCCAAATCTTCAATCGAATAAATGTCATGGTGCGGCGGCGGCGATATTAAGCCGACGCCTCGAGTTGAATGACGCACTCGGGCAATAACCGCATCGACTTTATGTCCGGGCAGCTGTCCGCCTTCGCCGGGTTTTGCGCCCTGGCTGACTTTTATCTGAATGTCGTCGGCATTGACCAGATATTCGGTGGTCACGCCAAAGCGGCCGGAAGCGACTTGCTTAATCGCCGAACGCATCGAATCGCCGTTGGGCAGGGTCTTGAAGCGTTCCGGAAGTTCTCCGCCTTCGCCGGTGTTGGATTTGCCGCCGATGCGGTTCATCGCAATAGCCAGATTGGTATGGGCTTCGTAGGAAATTGAACCGAACGACATCGCTCCTGTTGCAAAACGCTTGACGATGTCTGCTGCGGACTCCACTTCGTCCAGCGGCACTGGCGTCGCATCTTCCTTGAACGACATCAAGCCGCGCAAGGTCAGCAAGGCTTCGTTTTGTTCATCGATCAAGCGGCAAAATTCAGCGTATTTTTCATAGCTGTTGCTGCGCGTCGCGTGTTGCAAGGTGCTGATGGTGGCGGGCGTCCAGGTATGCGCTTCGCCGCGCAGACGGTACGCATATTCCCCGCCGATATCCAGTGCATCGCGGTATAGCGGCGCATTGCCAAAGGCAATTCGGTGGCGACGACTGGTTTCTTCGCTGATTTCCGCTAAACCGACGCCTTCTACAGTGCTGGTTGTGCCGGTGAAATAACGATCCAGGAACGGTTCAGCCAAACCGATTGCATTGAAAATTTGCGCGCCGCAATAAGACTGATAAGTCGAAATGCCCATTTTGGACATGACTTTAAGCAGGCCTTTGGAGATTGCTTTGATATAACGTTTGTGCGCTTCATATTCGCTGAGGTCAGCGATGTCTTCGCATAGCCCTGAGAGGGTGTCGAAAGCCAGATAAGGGTTAACCGCTTCCGCGCCGTAGGCGGCCAACAGCGCAAAATGATGGACTTCGCGCGCTTCGCCGGTTTCGACAACCAGACCTACTTTGGTACGCAGGCCTTCGCGGGTCAGATAGTGATGCACGGCGGAAGTCGCCAGCAAGGCGGGTATCGCAATATGCGCAATGTCCAGGTCGCGGTCGGATAGCGCCAGGATATTGTTGCCTTCTTCAACAGCCTGTTTTGCCGCAAGACACAGTTTATCGAGCGCCGCTTCCATGCCGCTCGCTCCCAAATCGGATGGATAGCAAAGCG
>Ga0208119_100313_pt1 | contig 13114 bp, 4 predicted proteins | sample LakWasMet51_LOW8_2_FD_183887 | JGI IMG/M metagenome (GOLD analysis project Ga0208119, IMG submission 183887) | Freshwater sediment methanotrophic microbial communities from Lake Washington under simulated oxygen tension - Sediment Metagenome... | ecosystem: Environmental > Aquatic > Freshwater >... | reverse complement strand
ATGAGTTTCACTGGTTCCCAAGCTCCAGCTCTCGTCGTTATACACAAGTATCTGCGAGACGCCGTCGTTCTGGCAGGGACAGATATTTGCTCCTGCAATATCTGCATTCCCCACATCCCTGTGGGTTATGCCGGAACCCAGGCACAGGGAGGTGAAACTTCCTGTTACTCAAGTACCTGTAGGATCACCAAGTTACCGTCCATGGCGCTGGATACCGGCATCCATGCCGGTATGACGACTCTGAAACACACTTGTGTATAACGACGAGAGCTCCAGCTTGGGAACCAGCATAACCACATCAGTTTGAATCACACCCGGTTAGCGACCAAACCAAGACAACCGGGAACGCCAAGAGTAAAATGTCTTAATCACAGCCGAAGGAGTATTCACCATGTCCGCGTTACTAGTCGAGTTAGAGAAACAAGCATGCTCACTTTTGCCTGAAGAGCGAGCATATCTTGCTGAGGTTCTTCTTGAGTCACTACATGACTCCCCCCTATCCGAAATCGAAACAGAGTGGGAACAAGAAATTGAGCAGCGTGTCGCCGCTTTCGACAGGGGGGAACTACAGACCTATTCGGCAGAGGATGTGTTTGCTGAAGCAAGGCGCATGACCCAGTGAAGCGAGCACGTTTTGTCACAGAAGCTCGCCAAGAATTTCTTGCTGAGGTCGCTTATTACAACGAAGCACAACCGGGCTTAGGAGACCGCTTTACCAAAGCCGTCGAAGAAGCAACTGTCCGAGCATTGACTTTCCCGCTATCAGGGACACCATCAGCTTCAAATACGAGGCGCGTTTTTCTCAAAGGGTTTCCTTTCTCGCTTTTCTACCGACAAGAGGGCGAAGGCATAGTCGTTTTTGCCGCTTCACATAATTCCCGTAAGCCCCGTTACTGGGTCGGTCGTACCCGTGGTCGCTAACTTTACGTTATATTATACGCTGGTTCCCAATCTACAGATTGGGAACCCAGAAGGCGAAGCTCCAGCTTCGCGAGATAGGAAGCTGGAGCTTCCAAAACTGAATTCCCAAGCTTGAGCTTGGGAACTAGCTAAACTACCAATGTCCAAACTAAACCCCCAACAACAAGCCGCCGTTAAAGCGATAGATCATCCCTTATTGGTGCTGGCCGGAGCGGGCAGCGGCAAGACGCGGGTGATCACCGAAAAAATCGCTTACCTGGTCAAGCAAGGCCTGCCTGCGCGGCATATTGCGGCGGTGACCTTCACCAACAAAGCCGCGCGGGAAATGAAAAGCCGGGTGTCCAAATTGCTCGATGACAAGCAACAGCGCGGCCTGCGGGTATCGACCTTCCATTCGTTGGGACTGGATATATTGCGGGCGGAATCCAAGACGCTGGGCTATAAAGCCGGCATTACGCTGTTCGACGAGCAGGATAAGCACACCCTGCTGCGCAACCTGATCAGCCACGGCGCAAAAGATTGCGACATCGATAACATCGATAGCTATTCCCGGCAAATCGGCCAATGGAAGAACGCCTTCGTCACGCCGGAGCAATCCGTGACCATTGCAAAAGCCAACGAATATCCGGCAGCCAATCTGTACATCGACTACACCCGCAGCCTGAAAGCCTACAACGCGGTCGATTTCGACGACCTGATTCTGTTGCCGGTGCTGCTGTTTCAACAACACCCGGCCATCCTGGAAAAGTGGCAAAACAAGATCCGCTATTTGCTGGTTGATGAATACCAGGATACCAATATCACCCAATACCAGTTGGTGCGCCTGATCGCCGGTAACTTGGGCCGCTTTACCGTGGTCGGCGACGACGACCAGTCCATTTACGCCTGGCGCGGCGCGCAGCCGGAAAACCTCGCGCAACTGCAAAAAGACTACGCCCGCCTGCAAGTGATCAAGCTGGAGCAGAATTACCGCTCCACCCAGCGTATCCTAAAAGTCGCCAACCAGTTGATCGCCAACAATCCCCACGCATTCGAAAAACGTCTGTGGAGCGAGTTGGGTTACGGCGATCCGCTCCGGGTTTTAAGCCACAAAGACGAGCAGATCGAAGCCCAGCAGATCGTGTCCGAGATCATCCATCACAAGTTCAAGACCGGCAGCAATTATCAGGACTATGCGATTTTGTATCGCGGCAATCATCAGTCCCGTCTGTTCGAGAAAGGCTTAAGGGAAAACAATATCCCGTATTTCATCAGCGGGAGCACCTCGTTTTTCGCCTATTCGGAAATCAAGGACATCCTCGGCTACCTGCGCTTGTTCGTTAATCAGGACGACGACGCGGCGTTTTTGCGCGTGATCAACACGCCCAAACGCGAAATCGGCCCGAGCACCTTGGAAAAGCTCGGCGCGTACGCCAATGAGCGCCATATCAGCCTGTTTGCGGCCAGCACCGAATTCGGCTTGAGCCAAAGGCTGTCCGAAAAAGCCATGCACCGGCTGACAAAATTCCGCGACTGGGTGATCGACACCGCCGACCGCATCGCGCGGGGCGATACCTTTACCGTCATCGAACAGTTTATCGACCAGATCGGTTATGCGCAGCATTTGCAGGAAGAGAGCAAAACCAAGGACTCCGCCGACCGCAAGCTAAAGAATGTCTACGAACTGATCGAATGGCTAAAACGTATCGCCGACAAGGAAACCGACAGCCAAAAGCCGCTGGCGGAAATCGTCGCCAAAATCATGCTGATGGACATCATGGAACGCAACCAGGAAGACGAGGCCAGCGACCAGGTCAGCCTGATGACCCTGCATGCCGCCAAGGGCTTGGAATTTCCGCATGTATTTTTGATCGGCATCGAAGAAAACATCCTGCCCCATCAAAACAGCATAGAAACCGACAACATCGAAGAAGAGCGCCGACTGGCCTACGTCGGCATCACCCGCGCCCAGCGCACCTGCACGTTCAGTTACTGCACCCATCGCAAGCGTTACGGCGAAATCGCCGAATGCGAACCCAGCCGGTTTTTAAGCGAACTGCCAGCCGATGATCTGGAGTGGGTCAACAAAAAACAGCTGGCCCCGGAAGTCATCAAAGAGCGCGGCAAGGCAAGTCTGGCGCATTTGAAAACAATGTTGTCGTAATTGCCGGGCCGATCGGTTAGAATACACGCTACGCGCCCGTAGCTCAGCTGGATAGAGTACAGCCCTCCGAAGGCTGTGGTCGGACGTTCGAATCGTCTCGGGCGCGCCATTTGCTTCACTTCCCAACGCGCATTTCTGGTTCTGTGCCATAGATGTGCCGCGCTTTAACATCATTTAGCGTCCAATAAATGATGGCTTCATTGGGCCTAATCAGTTACATCTTCTTCTTTTTCCTTTTCGCTATACGAATAGCTTAGCGCTACCAGACTCAGGCAATGTATGCCTGAGGGTTTGAGCGATGCTCTGGAATTTTTAAATGCAGCTCTCATTATTATCTATCCTTCGTGTTGTAAAACGGCCCTGTATCTAGCCAAAATGACTACATCTACAGTATTCATTTTCTTCTTGAATTACATGCAAATAGGCGGTTCATGCCGGATATGCCCCTTAAGCTAAGGCCCAGAAGCCATGCCGGCTGCGGACTCAGGATTGCAGCAGAGCCTATGTGGAGACGGCATAAAGTCGGTTCAGTATAATCGCCGCTGTAGTTTTTTGCCGGAAGCCCCCTTATAACCGGTTACATTGGCTGACAAAGTACCGCTTTTATGCGGGATTAAACGTTTATTTATGCATACAAGACTAAAACATTTATCGCGGCTAGGCGTTTGGGCTTTGATTGTCGTCGAATCGGCGTCGTCATTCGCACGGACTGATAATTCCGGCGTCGATGCGGAAACTGTCGCTCTCGATGACATGGTGGTGATCGGCAAGCGCGCCAGCTTGGCCTCGGCGCAAGAGATCAAGCGCGACAAGATGGAAATCGTCGATTCGGTGGTCGCCGACGACATCAACAAACTTCCCGACATTAACGTCACCGACGCACTGTCCCGCATCACCGGCGTACAGATTCTTCGCGACCGCGGCGAGGGAGCAGGCGTGGCGATTCGCGGCCTCACCCAGATGGAAACGTTGTTGAACGGACGGGAAGTCTTCACCGCCGGTTCGGGCCGTACGCTCGATTTCGCCGACATCCCTTCCGAAATGCTGGCCGGCATTGATGTTTACAAAACCTCATCGGCCAAGCACATCGAAGGCGGCGTCGGCGGCACGATCGATTTGCGGACGCACCGGCCTTTTGACTTTGACGGCCGTCAGTTGTTAGGTTCCGCACGGGTAATCCACGGCGACCTGGCGGACAAAGAAGAACCGCAATTCTCTACCTTGCTGAGCGATCGCTGGAAAACGGAAAGCTTCGGCGAATTCGGCGCGCTGGTGAATTTTGCTTATCAGCGGCGCGCCTGGCGGGAAGATCAAAAAGGCACCGGTAATCCCATTGCCCGCAGCAACATTATTCCCGGACAGTCGGTCATCGTACCCAACGGCACCTCGGAAACGACCAGCCTCGGTCATCGCGAACGCACCGCTGGCAGCCTGGTGTTGCAATGGCGGCCGTCGGACGCGCTTGAACTCTACGCCGAAGGCAACTATGCGGAGTTCAAGACCATTCAGGATTCGTACCAGATTAACGTCACGCCGTCTTCGAGTTTTGCCGCCGGTAGCCCAAGACTGTTTCCGGGCACCAACGACCTACAAAGCATCAGCTGGACCAACGCCCCCATTTCCATTCTTAGCTTTGCCCGCGACACGGTGGACAGGACCCGGCAGGCGGCGGTCGGCGGCAAATGGAACAAAGACGCGCTGACGATCAAGACCGATCTGAGTTACACCAAAAGTTTTAACAACTTGTTTTTCTCAGGGCCGGTATTTAGCGGCAGGGCTGCGCAATTTAACCAGGATCTGTCCGGCCAGGTTCCGACGACCAGCGTTAGCGGCGCCGATTTGCTCAACCCGGCCAATTTCCAATACGCGAGCATGGCTTACCGCACTCGGCCATTTAACGGCGAATTGTCGGCCGCCCAACTTGACGGCGATTACGAACTGTCCGGCGGCTTCATCAAATCGGTTTCCGCCGGTTTCCGTTACGCCAAGCGCAGAGCGGGCAATGCGCCGGGCCTGATTTTTGCCGACGCGGCGGTGACCGGTATTTCGGCGGCCGACAAGCCCGATTACATCGCCGCCAAGCCGGTGGGTAACTTCCTGGACGGCGAAGCCGGCAGCATCGGCAGCTACATGGGCGGCAACCTGGATTTTGCCCGCGACGCGACCGCATTACGCAATGCTTTCGGCATTACCGCGCCGATTCCCGCCTCCGGCAGCCCATTGGGCGTTTGGGGGATCAGCGAGGAAGCCCAAGCCGGTTACTTGATGAGCAAATTCGAAGCGACCGGTTTTCCCTTAGATGGCAATATCGGTCTACGCGCCGTACAAACGTCGGAGTCGGTAAGCGGCAGCCAGTCGGTGCCCGGCACCGGCACGGTGCGGCCCATTAATATTAACAGCACCGACATCGACTATCTGCCCAGCCTGAATCTGCGCTATCAGCTGATGAAAGGTCTGTACCTGCGCGGCGGCGCATCCAAAACCATCACCCGGCAGAATTTCGATCAGCTGTCGCCGTCGCTGACCTTGATCCGCAACACCGTCAACCCGTCGTTGAATCAGGGCAGCGCCGGAAATCCCGATTTGAAGCCGATCCGCTCCGACAATTTCGATCTGGCGGTGGAAAAATACTTCAACCCGACCACCTCGGTTTATGTCACCGGCTTTCTGAAACAGGTCGACGGCTTTGTCAGCAACGTCAGCAACGCGGAAGTCCACGACGGTTTTACCTATCAAGTCAGCCGACCGCAAAACGACGCTGCGGCAACCATCAACGGTTTTGAAGTCGGCTACCAACAGTTTTACGATTTCCTGCCGAGCTGGTTGAGCGGGTTAGGCATGCAGGCCAATTACACCTTTATCGACAGCGAAACGCCGAGCCGCGTTCTGGGCCAAAAAGTCCCGCTGCAAAACCTGTCCAAACACAGCTACAACCTGGTCGGCATGTACGAGAAAGGCCCGTTTTCGGCTCGAATCGCTTATAACTGGCGCGACACCTTCCTGAGCGGCGTTACCAATATCGTCGGCGTCGGCGCGTTGCCGATTTACACCCGCGGCTACGGTTGGCTGGATGCTTCGGTGGGCTATCGCATCAACGAGCATTTCTCATTCACGGTTGAAGGCATGAATCTGCTGAGCACCTTGCGCAGGTCCTATTACGGCGTGGAAACCAGGCCGCAGAGCGCCTGGGTTAACGATACCCAGGTCGGCGCGACGATGACTGTACGGTTCTGATGGCGGTCACGCCCATCAATTCTTATCGTTCCCACGTTCTGTGTGGGAATGCCGTGCAGGACGCGCCAGCGTCAGGCAACGCTGCGACTGCATGGACAGATATTTGCTCCTGCAATATCTGCATTTCCCACATCCCTGTGGGTTATGCAGGAGGTAGAGCAACGCAGGAGCGGTTGCCGAGAGCGTTGCTGACTGAATTCCCATTTATGCCCCAGAGGGTGCGCCGGAGCATGGGAGCTATAGTGATACTTATTTTTGTGCTGTGCGATGTCGCGTACGCCGACAACAATGCATTGGAACAATGGCGCAGCAAAGCCGCCAGTATCCGCCAGTTGCTGGAAAACGACGCGCAGCAGGCCTATGTTGAGGTTCAAAGCCTGCAAGCCGAACTCCCCGCCGATGCGCCCCCTGTCGACCGGGTACGGTTATTGAATTTGCTGTCGCATATCGAAAATTACCTAGGCGAGACCGATAGCTCCGCCGCACATGCCCAACAGGCGTTCGATCTGGCCAAACAGCATGGGGACAAGGCCGGGCAGGCGGAGGCGGATATTAATATCGCCTTGGATGCGGTTAACCAAGGCAATATCGATGCGATGATTGCCGCCGACACCCACAGCTTGGCCATTCTCGATGGCGTTGACCGGCCCGACCTGTTGGCTGAAACGATGCTGCGCGGTTCGATGATGTACAACCGTCTGGAAATGCTCGAAGAATCTGTCGCCATCGCGGTGCAGGCCATGGAAATTGCCAAGCGCGGCAACGACGATTGGGTGTTGGCCTATGCCTATCAAGGCATGGCCTTTGTTTATGAACGGAATGGTCGCAATGAGGAAGCGCGCGACAACTATGCCGAAATGCTGAAGCATGCCAAAGCCGCGCGCTCGAAAGTACTTGAAGGCACGGCTTTAAACGGCTTGGGCGCTACGCTTAATGCACTTGGCGACCATCAGGAGGGCAATCGCTTAATCAGATCGGCAGTTGATCTTGATCGTGCAGTAGGAGGACCGTTCTACCTTAGCCGTAGCTTATTCCTGCTTGCCGAACAACTGGACAAACAAGGCCGCTATGCCGAAGCGCTGCCGCTGCTCGACGAGGGTGTCGCAATTTATCGGCAACGTTTCAACAAAATCGGGCTGTGGTGGACATTGTTCAAACGTAGCGAGATTTATCAGAATTCAGGAAAGATGGCCCAGGCGGATGCCGATGCCCAAGACGCTTATCGTTTGGCCGAAAGAATCAAATTTCCGGTTTATTTGGCCAAAAGCGCCCGGCGGTTGTCCGCAATCTTTGCAGCCCGGGGCGACTATCGCCAAGCCTACCGGCTAGGCTCCGAAGCGGATGCGTTGTCGGCCAAGGCCGCCAGCGACAATGCCGGCAAGCACATCGTCGAAATGACCAAGCGCTACGAGACCGAAAGCAAACAACGCGAAATCGATAAACTGAACCGCCGCAACCAGCAGCAAGCGACAGAACTTGTGCATCGCGCGCTCGAACAGCGCTGGTTATGGACCGTGCTCGGCGGCAGCGTCGTCATGCTGACCGGCACCGGTTTTTTCCTGCTGCGCCTGCGCGGTTCCCACCGACGGCTGAAAGAGTTCAATACCCAAGCGCTGCAAGCCAAAAACAAACTGCAAGCGACGCTGGATACGATCCCGGACTTGTTGTTCGAAATAGGGCTGGACGGGCGCTATTACGATTATCACTCGCCGCGCACCGATCTATTGCCGGCTTCTTTCGAAGACCTGCACGGTAAAACAGTGGCCGACGCCATGCCCGCCGACGCAGCAAAAATCGTCATGTCGGCTTTACATGAAGCGCATCAGCTCGGCATCTCAATCGGTAAGCAGTTTCAATTGCGGTTGCCGCACGGCGACTTTTGGTTTGAACTTTCCGTAGCGAGTAAACCGGTTGCCGATGGCGAGGAACCGCGTCTTATCGTGCTGTCGCGCAATATCACCGAGCGCAAGCATATGGAAGCGCAAGCGCTGCAACGGGAACAGGAATTTCGCGTGCTGGTCGAAAACTCGCCGGATTTGATCTTCCGTTACGACACGGACTGCCGCCGCATTTATACCAACCCGGCCGTGGCGAGGCTGGTTGGCAAGTGGGCTGAGAGCCTGCTGAACCACTCGCCGTCGGAAGCGAAAATTCTTAGCGCCGATCAAGCGGACAAACTGACACAAATGCTCCGGCAGGTGCTGGCGACAGGCCTGACTGCCGAGAGCGAAGTAGAGTGCCTGGACAGCAACGGGCAACTGCATTATTTTCATAACCGCTATGCGCCCGAGTTCAACGCGCATGGCGAAGTAATCAGCGTTATTTCCATTGCCCGCGATGTCACCGAACGCAAACAAGCCGAACAAGCGCTGATTGCCCGCGAACGCGAATTCCGCACCTTGGCGGAAAGCCTGCCTGACAATATCGTTCGCTACAATCAGGACGGACGAACTATTTACTTCAACCCGGTGCTCGAAAAAACCTTGGCTGTCTCTGCTGCGGAAATGTTGGGCACGACAGTGCGCGAATTATTTCCCAACGGCGAATACGACGATTACGCGCAGCTTCTGGATACCGTCCTCGCCAACGGCGAGGGCGGCGAAATAGAGAAAAGAGTGTATATCCCGGACGGCAAGCTGCATATGATTCATAACATACGCATAGTCGCCGAACGCGGCGAACACGGCGAAGTAATCGGCGCGCTCGCCATCGGCCGCAACATCACCGAGCATAAATTATCGGAAGAGGCTTTGCGGGAAAGCGAGGAAAAATACCGGACCCTGATCCAAAAAATCCAGGCCGCTGTAGTTGTGCATGGCGCCGATACGCAAATTCTCACGTCCAACTCCGTGGCGCAGGAAATACTCGGGCTTTCGAAAGACCAACTGTACGGCAAAACTGCGGTTGATCGGGCTTGGCATTTTTTCCGCGAGGATGGCCGCACCGCATCCCTGGACGAGTACCCGGTCAACAAAGTGCTGGCATCGGGCAAGGCGCTCGTCAACTATGTTTTAGGCGTGCATCGGCCCAATAATAAAAACGATGTGTGGGCGCTGGTCAATGCCGATCCTGTGTTCGGCAAGGATGGCGAAATAACTCAAGTCATTGTCACTTTTATCGACATTACGCAACGCAAGCATGCCGAAGAGGCGCTGGCCGTTCGCGAACGCGAATTCCGCACTCTGGCGGAAAACATTCCTGACCTCATCATTCGTTACGACGCCGATGCCCGCAAGATTTATGTTAATTCCGGCGAGCCGCTCGGGCAGACGCCGGAACAAGCGCCGCTTGAAGTGCGTGCGGTGCAGATCGACGAATTTTCGCAAAATATCAGGCGGGTGCTGGAAACCGGCGAACCGCAAGAGCTCGAAGTGCAGGTGCGGAATGCGACTGAAGGCATGCAAATCCATAACTTCCGGATCGTAGCCGAACGCGACGAGCAGGGCAAGGTAGTCGGCGCGCTGGCGGTCGGGCGGGACATCACAAAACTCAAACAGGCCGAGCATGACATTGCGATCATGAGTCAAGCCCTGGACAAGGTGCATGAAGCGGCCTATCTGACGGACCAAAACGCGCGTTTTCTTTATGTCAATGACGAATCCTGCCGGGCGCTCGGCTACAGCCGCGACGAACTGCTGACCATGTCGGTCATGGACATCGGTCCCGGATGGACGGTGGAAATGGTGAGGGAGGTCTTGCAACGACAGCACGAGGAGGCCGCGCAAACCTTCGAAGCCGCGCACCTTCGCAAGGACGGCGGCCTATTCCCTGTCGAGATCAGCGCCAGTCAGTTCGAATACGACGGCAAGACTTACGGTCTTGCGCTGGTCAGGGACATTACCGAACGCAAGCGCGCCGAGGATGAAATTCATCTACTCAACGCCGATCTGGAACAGCGGGTGTTGGAGCGCACCGAAGAGCTGCGGCTGCAAACACGCTATCTGCGCACCCTGATCGATACACTGCCGATGATGGCGTGGCTCAAAGATAAGGACAGCCGGTTTCTGGTCGTCAATCAGGCGATGGCATCAGCCTGCGCCCGCAGTGTGAACGAGTTGGTCGGCAAGTCCGACCTGGATTGCTGGCCGCGCGAACATGCCGAGGTCTACCGTGCCGACGACGCCGAAGTCATGACTGCCGGTCAGCGCAAGACCGTGGAAGAACTGCTTGCCGATGCGCGCACCGGCGTCATCTGGGTGGAAACCTGCAAAGCGCCGGTCTTTGACGAGGACGGCAGCGTGTTGGGAACGGTCGGCATGGCCCGCGACATCAGCGACCGTAGAGCGCTGGAGACTGCGCGTGAAGCGGCTTTGGCCGAGGCCGAGCGGCTGGCGAAACTGCGCAGCGAATTTATGGCGCGGATGAGCCACGAACTGCGTACGCCGCTGAACGGCATTATGGGTTACGCCCAGATATTGTTGGGGGAAAACAGGGGGGACGAGCGCCAGAGCGCGATGCTGAACGTGATCCAACAAAGCGGCGAATATCTGCTGAACTTGATCAACGATATTCTCGATTTTGCCAAAATTGAGGCGGGCAAGCAGGAACTGAGCTTGAGCGATGTCCAGTTGCGGCGTTTTCTGGGCAATCTCGCCGGCATCATCACGATCAAGGCGGAACAGAAGGGCTTGGTGTTTGTCTGCGACATTGCCGGGGATGTACCCGCCGGGATACGCGCCGACGAGACGCGGCTAAGGCAAGTGCTGCTCAATTTACTGTCTAACGCCGTTAAATTCAGCGAACGAGGCCAAATCAGCCTGAGAGTGACGCGGTTGGACGCGGGGGGGCTGCGCTTGGAAGTCCAGGATAACGGTATCGGTATCGAGGCCGGGCAACTGGAAACGATTTTCCATGCTTTCGAGCAAGCCGGAGACACGCAGTATCGGACCGGAGGCACCGGCCTGGGCTTACCGATCAGCCGCGAGCTTGCCCGAATGATGGGTAGCGATATTCAGGTCATCAGCCGGGTCGGCGAGGGCAGCACTTTTTGGTTCGATCTTGACGACGCCTCGGTCGTTGACGTCGGCGAGGACATCATGGCGACCGAACACGCTGTCGCCGGATACCACGGTTTGCGTCGGCGCGTGCTGGTGGTCGATGACGACGATGAAAACCGGGCGTTACTGATCGATATGCTCCGTCGATTGGGCTTGGAAAGCTGCGAGGCGGCAAACGGCAGGGCTTGTCTGGATAGCGCGGAGAGCCAGGCGCCGGACCTTGTTTTACTGGAGATGGCCATGCCGGAGATGGATGGACTGGAAACCGCGCGCCGCTTGCGCCGCTTGCCGGAATTTGGGCAAACGCCGATTATTGCCGTTTCGGCCAATGCTTCCGCCGAGGATATTGCCGAAGCCGGGAACGCCGGAGTCAACGTGTTTCTATCCACGCCTATCGATATAAAAAGACTGATGGCGCAACTCGCGGTTCTGTTAAAACTCGACTGGATTTATGCGCAGCCCGAAACCGCGGCGTCGCCGCGACACCGGTTCGATGACTTACTGGATGCGCCTCCGCATGAGGAAATGAATATTCTGTATCGTCTGGCGCAGGAAGGCAGCATGCGCGATATTATCAGGCAGACCGTGCATCTGGAGGAACTTGATCCGCGCTATAGCCCGTTTGCCGAGCAGTTGCGCGTCTTGGCGCAAGGCTACCAATCCAAAGCTATTTTGGAGCTGGTGGAACGTTATATAACGACTCAGCTGCGTTGATACGGATGCAGGCTGAGAATATGAGCGTGAGACGAAAGACGAAGGGCGAAGGGCGTGCGTGTTCTATAGTTCCCACGCTCCGGCGTCACCGCCATTAAGTTAAGCCGGAGGCCGGACGGGATTTGCAATCCCGTCCGAAACGTTTGAAGGATGAAGATAGGGCGGTAAGTAGTTGGGCAAAAGTTTTCTGGCATGTGTGGGAGCGGCTTATGTTAAGAAACTTATGAATACCTGCTTAGTTATAGAAAACGGTAGGGACGGGGGCAACCCCCGTCCCGCTCGGAAAAATGCGCATAAAATAACTTCACAAGTCTGACCTGGCGGGTTTTTAAAACCTGCCAGATCAGCGGATAGTGGCGATGCTATTTGCAAAAGTTATTTCATGCACATTCCTAAGTTCATGGTGGCAATTTTTTTAACCAATATTTTTTGTGGATTGACCTGTGAGTAATGAGAAGTTGCCCGATATGCCCACCATTCTGATTGTCGACGATACCCCGATCAACTTGAGCGTGGTCGTGGAAAGCCTGGAGAGCCGCGGCTATCGGTTGGTGGTGGCTCAGGATGGCGTGGAAGGCCTGCAACGAGCCGCGTTCGTAAAACCGGCGCTGATTCTGCTGGATGTGATGATGCCGGGGATGGACGGTTTTGAAGTCTGCCGCCGTTTAAAGTCGAATGCCGATACAGCCGATATACCGGTGATTTTTATGACCGCACTGGCGGAAACCGAACATAAAATCACCGGCTTCAAAGTGGGCGGCATCGATTACATTACCAAACCCATGCAGATCGAAGAAGTCATCGCGCGCGTCGGTACGCATCTCAACGTACAAGCCATGCAGCGGCAACTGCAAGCACAGAACGCGCAATTGCAAGCCCAGCAGATAGAACTGGAACAGCGGGTTATGCAGCGTACTGACGAACTGAGCGCCAGTAACCGCTTGTTGCGGGAGGAAATCGAAGAGCGCAAGCGGGTTGAAGAGGCGCTGTCGTTACGCGAGCGCGAATTCCGCACCTTATCCGAAAACGCGCCGGACAATATCATTCGTTATGACCGTGAAACGCGGATACTTTATATGAACCGGGTCTTGGAGCGTACCTTGGG
>Ga0208119_100308_pt1 | contig 13264 bp, 6 predicted proteins | sample LakWasMet51_LOW8_2_FD_183887 | JGI IMG/M metagenome (GOLD analysis project Ga0208119, IMG submission 183887) | Freshwater sediment methanotrophic microbial communities from Lake Washington under simulated oxygen tension - Sediment Metagenome... | ecosystem: Environmental > Aquatic > Freshwater >... | reverse complement strand
TAGGCGCAGTAATCCGAGGCGGCACGCCGCATTTTGAATATGTCGCCGGTGAATGCGTTAAGGGCTTGGCGCAGGTTTCCCTGCAATACAATGTGCCGGTCAGTTTTGGCGTACTAACCGTTGACAGTATTGAACAAGCGATAGAGCGTGCGGGCACCAAGGCCGGCAATAAAGGCGCGGAAGCGGCACTATCCGCCATCGAAATGGTAAGTTTATTTAATAACCTGGAAATAGAATGAGTCAAGCTCGAACCAATGCCCGAAAGGCTGCTGTACAGGCATTGTATCAATGGCAAATGGCTGGCCAGAATCTTAGCGAAATCGAACGGCAGTTTCTGGAAGAAGAGCGCTTGAAAGACGCCCAGAAAAGTTATTTTGTCGAGTTGTTTTACGGCGTGCCTAAAAACCTGGATGAGATCGATCAGGCCTTATCGGAATTTGTAGACCGTCCTGTCGATACGATAGATCCGGTCGAAAGGGCTATTTTAAGAATCGGAGTGTATGAGTTGTTGCACCGGTTGGATATGCCGTACAAGGTTGTGTTAAACGAAGGTATTAATCTGGCCAAATACTTTGGTGCGGATGGCAGTCATAAGTATGTTAACGGCATACTGGATAAGGTCGCGCAGCAAACAAGGGCGGCGGAAATTAAGAGCAAGGCGCAAGGTAAATAGATCAAAAGCTTTTATTCACCACGAAGGACGCGAAGTTTTATATTCCTATGAAGATTAGGTGCTGAGGCGCGAAGCATGGCATCGCGTGATGTTGATTTGCTTCTTCACTGCATTCGGCGTCTCCCCATGTATTGGTGATGGTTTATTCCTTCGTGGTGAATATTTTTGTTCCGATACGACTACGGGGCGCTTGGGCGGAGTTTGTAACCCCGCTCATAACAATTATATTGATAACATGTTATCGCCTGCTTTATAGCTAAACGATGTGGACGGGGCTGCAAGGCCCATCCAGCATAGGTACTGGACTATCAAATCTAATTTAAACCTCATGCCACTCTCCGAATTCGCCCTAATCCAGCGCTTCTTCACCCAGCAGCGGGTCAAAAATCCCTCAACGCACTTGGGCATCGGCGACGACTGCGCATTGTTGTCCATTCCCGAGGGTTTCGAACTGGCCGTGACCGCCGATACCATGGTCGAAAACGTGCATTTTTTTGCCGGAACCGACCCGGAACTGCTGGGCTATAAGCTGCTCGCCGTCAATTTGAGTGATCTTGCCGCTATGGGTGCAAAGCCCGTTTCCGTAACACTGGCCTTAACCCTGCCCAAGGTTGATGAGAACTGGTTGACGGCGTTCGCCAGCGGTTTTTTAAAGTTGGCCGAACGCTATTCTGTGGATTTAATCGGCGGCGATACCACCTCCGGTCCATTGACCTTGACCGTTCAGGCGATGGGTTTAGTTCCTAAAGGCCAAGCGCTCAGGCGCTCAGCGGCCACGCCCGGCGATTTTATTTATATGACCGGATTTTTGGGCGATGCGGGATTGGGCTTAAAGATAAAGCAAGGTTACACCTGTGCCGATTCCGAAGCTGCGTTAACGCGGTTTAACCGGCCGGAGCCGCAAGTTGAAGCCGGTCAGGCCTTACTCGGCATTGCCAAGGCCTGTATCGATTTATCGGACGGTTTGGCGGGCGATCTTGGCCATATTCTGGAACAAAGCCATGCAGGCGCGTGCCTCGATTGGGACGCGCTGCCGTTGTCAAAAACGGTTCTGGACTACATCAACGATACCGGCGATTGGTCTATGCCGCTGACCGCCGGTGACGATTACGAACTGTGCTTTACCGTAAGCCCGGAGCAGGCGGCGCAATTGACCATAGCGGCTACTAAAATCGGTATCATTGAATCCCAGCCGGGTTTACGCTTAAATAAATCGGGTCACATCCAACCATTAGAGGTCAAAGGCTTTGAGCATTTTTCTTAACACCCAGTTGGGTAAAAACAAGCTGACACCCAAACAGATACTGTCCGATCCCATCCTGTTTCTGGCCTTCGGTTTCGGTTCCGGTCTGGCAAAAAAAGCCCCCGGCACTTTTGGCACATTGGCGGCGATTCCGGTTTACTGGCTGTTCGCGCAAACCAATCTGTTCGGTTATAGCCTGTTGACGCTAATCGTGACGGTTGGCGGGATATGGATTTGCGACATCGCCGCAAAAAAACTCGATGAACATGATTTTGGCGGCATCGTTTGGGATGAGATTGCCGGTTACCTGATAACGATGTGGCTGGTTCCCTTTAGCTGGCAGGCTATGGTGCTGGGCTTTATCCTGTTCAGGTTCTTCGACATATTCAAACCGTGGCCGATTAAGTGGATTGACCGGCAGGTCCATGGCGGCTTGGGGATTATGTTGGATGACGTGTTAGCGGGCGTGTTTGCCGGTGTCTTGTTGTTAGGTTTCTCAAGCTATTTCTGAATTGAGAGGGTAGCAAAAAACCTCTCTGCAGGGCGGGACCCTTATCGTCTCTCCGTTGACGATAGGTTGTCATTAATTATCTGAAGCTCTAAGGCAGTCCGCCGCCGTTTGTATCGGTAATAAATTTGATTCGTTAATCGGTAAATTCTTTCCTCTCGTATTATTGAAAAGTCCGATATACGCTCAATGTCTAGAATTCTCAGATAAAGAATCCATGCCTCTTCTGTTAATTTCCTAAGCATTATTTTTTTCCTTAAGCTAAGTCAAAAACGGCACAATGAGTCTGTAAGGCTCCGTGGTATGATTTTAAAGCTAACACATATAAGGGTAAGCAATCCCCTACAGTGGAGAATAAAAAGTTGCCAAATCGTCCGAATAAAAAAATGGCGTTACGGAGAGTATGCGCATCAAGGCAAGCTTATATAAAGCGCTCTCAGTAAGCCATTAATGCCGCTTAAAAATCATTAGCGTAATGTCATCGTTAAAGGATTCGTTGCGGCAAAATTGTTTTAGCCGTGCCAGTAATATTTCAATGATGGCCTGCGGGGAGTGTTGCGCATATTGAACGAGAATATCATTGACGCGCTTTAGGCCAAAAAACTCGCCATCGGTATTTTCCGCTTCGGTTAAGCCGTCGGTATAGAGCAGGATTAAATCGCCTTGGGATAATGCCGTGGTTTTTTCTTCAAAAACGACATTTTTGTTGATACCCAGTATTAATCCTTCCGCATCCAATTGCCTGCATTCGCTTTGAAAAGGGCTGAGTAACAAGGGAGGAGGGTGGCCTGCATTGGCAAAGCTCAGTTGCTGGGTGGTGCTGTTATATTGCAAATAAAATAGCGTAATAAAGTAGTCGGATTTATCCAAATCTTCAAACAGAAAATTATTGAGGACGCTTAAGGTTTCTGCAGGCGTAGCCGAGCCGCCGGCCTGGGTTCGAATGGCGCTACGGGTCTCCACCATAAACAGGGCGGGGCCGATTGAATGGCCGGAAACATCGGCAATAATCATGTCCAAATGATCTTCATTGCGGTAAAAATAATCGAAATAATCGCCGCCAACTTGGTCGGCCGGCAAGCAATAGCCGGTGACTTCAAAATAATTGGATTTGATCGGCGCCGAGGGCGAGAGAGAGGCCTGAATGCGTTGGGCAATCTTGATTTCACTTTGCGCAATGGCCAGATTGATTTGCGCTTGGCGAATGGCCGCTTCCGTGGTTTTTCGTGTGGTAATGTCGACGATGGTACTCAGCACCAATGTTTCTTCTTTACTATCGATTAGGCTGAGGCCTATTTCAACGGGAAATTCCGTTCCGTCTTTGCGTAACCCGTAGAGGTCTTGGCCCGCTCCCATGGGCCTGGATACAGGGGCCTTGAGGTACGCTTGGCGAACGCCAACATGTGCATTGCGAAAGCGCGTAGGAATTAATATTTCAACCGGTTGTCCAATTAATTCAGCGCGCGAGTAGCCGAAAAATGCCTCTGTCTGAGAGTTGACCATTTCAATCGTCCCTGACTTGTTCACCATGACAATCGCATTGGGCGCCGATTCCACCGCTTGTCTGAACCGTTGCTCCAAGCGTTTACGCTCGGTGATGTCGTGGATAAAGCCGCTGAATATATACGTATTACCCAGTTTTAAGGGCGAGATGCTGAGCTCAACAGGGAACTCAGTGCCGTCGCGGCGAATCGCGGTCTGCTCAATCAATCGATTTAACAAAGGGCCTGAGCCGGTGCGCAGGAAGCTTTCCAAGCCCCGGCGATGGGCATCGCGAAGCTGTGGAGGGATAATTAACTCATCAAGACGTCGGCCGATAGCTTCATCCTTAGTCCAGCCGAATATTTTTTCTGCCGGGTGGTTCCAGTCGATAACGATGCCGTAAGAATCCATAATTACGATAGCGCTTAAGGAGCTTTCAATAATCAAACGGATACGTTTTTCACTTTCGATAAGTGCATCCTGAAAGTGGATTCTGGCGGTAATATCCCGATCAACCCCTCGCCATTTAAGCAGCTTTCCTGCTGCATTGATTATCGGTAAGCCGGTCGATTCGGTCAGTATCTGCCGACCGTCTTTGTGCCGGTAGTGGGACAACAACGCGTAAAAAGGTCGGCGGCTGGTCGCGTAGTGCTGCTGGTTGGCTTTATCCTGGGGCGTTAAAAATTCGGTATAGTGTTTGCCGAGCACTTCATCCGGACTATACCCCAGTATTTGGCTAACTGCGGCACTGCTATAGCTGTAGTAACCCTCGGGATCTTGCTCCCATAACCATTCGCCGGCCATTTCCGCCATTTGTCGAAAACGTTCCTCGCTTTCGGTAAACGCCGATTCAACGTTGAAATCATCGACAGTCCTACCGACTCCGCTGTCCTTAATCAGTAAAACAATGTCGGTTTTATCGGGCGTTTGCTTGGATAAGACGGCGAGCGATATTAATACCTGGATTTTGTCATTGGTCTTGCTGACTATGTCACCGACAAAGCTCGTCCTGAGCGGAGTCGAAGAGTTTTGTCGGGTGTTTTTATCAGTTACCATGGCAAGGGCTTCTTGCCATGGCGTATTGCCGCTTCCGTCAGCAAAGATAAGGTCGATAGGCCTACCTATTAGTTCATGCTCGGTATACCCTAAAAACGTAGCGACGCAGGGGGTAAGCTGTTTAATACGCGGCGCGGTATCACATGGACCAACCAGCTCAATAATAATGATGCGAGTTGTATGCTGATGCATGTTTTTTTAATCGAACAGGCCATTAGAACGTTGCCTGCCGGGGTGTAGGCAAAGGATACGCATGCGTGATTTTACGGGATCTAATTCGATAAGCTTAAATGAGTTCATAGCCCGTTCATCCGGATAGCCGCTAAAAGATAGATATAAGGCGTTCAATCTGGGTCAGTACAACCAGGCTTCGATGATAAAAAACTCAACATCATTTAGCAATCTATATTTCGCGGGGTGTTCCTCGGGGACTTATTCGGCAGGTTCAGGTGAATCGAGCCTGCCCTGAGTTCAGATGCATGGCGGCGCTGCCAAAAAGAAAAGCTCGCTTATCATTTAGTGCATTGCTTAGTGTTTTTGGCTTTTTCAGCAGTGTCGCTTAGAGATTCGCCAGCGCTATTATTACTGCCGTTACCGCTACTCGATTGGTCAGCTAACGGCTGTGTTAACTGGGGCGTTGTTCCCAGCACCACTGCGGTAGCTTCCTCAATGGAATTGGTTAATGTATTTTCGCCAGACGCAGTATTGAAAGATTGTAGATATGAAGCTGAGCCGCTTCCGGTAAGCGTACCGCCGGTCAGAGTAACGCCGTTGGCAGCAGAAATAGGCGCATTAATGGCGAGCGTGTCACCATTACTGGCCGTAAGACTAACACTGCCGCCGGCCGATGAAACTGTCCCATTAACTGTAAGTGGAGACTTGGCCTTGATCACAATATTTCCAGCAGCATTGGCTACCGTTGTGCCCGAGTTAACGGCAGTTGAACCAAGAATAAATCCTCCAATATTTTCAACATCAATCCAGCCGTTGGGCGCATTTAAGCGGTTTATCCGCGAAACGCCTTGGGTGCGCGAATAAATATTACCGCCTGAACTGATGTCCAGTACCTTGGTAATGGCGTTTGTTCCGGCAAAGGTTACATCTTCGCCACTGGTCGCTGTGAGATTGGCGGTGTTGATGTTACCTGATATGCCCTGAGCTATAGCGTTGGCGGCGCTGATGGTCATGCTATCGGCTGTGATTGTGCCGCCGCTTTGATTAAAGGCGTTGCTGACATTAAAACTGCCGGCTGAAAGGTTGCCGCCGGATTGGGTGTATTGAGCCGTATTAAAGATGCCGTTAATTCCAAGATTCCCTCCGGTCATCTGAAAATGTCCCAAACTGCTCAAACTATTTAGAGAAGTAGTGCCCGCTAAGGAGTCGTAAGTTACCGTCACTCCGGTTGGAATAGTAGCGGTCAGCACGTTACCGGTTGTAGGGATAATGCTATTTTCCCAATTGCCGGCTGTTGACCAATCGCCGTTGCCGCCAATCCAGGTTATGCTGTCCAGGGCATTAATGGTGAAGTCAGCACCGGTGTAACGGATGCTGTAATTGCTATTGGCCAAGCTGCCTTGATTAATGCTGTAGGGTCTGGCGGTTACAGTTTCCCCCGCCGTTCGCGCCAGCGCGCCCGTTAACACGGATGAGGATTCTCCATTGACAAAACCGGTGGCGTTGTAGGTAAACACAGGGTCAAGCGCACCGTAGGTTTTGCTTGCGGCAGCGCCGATGACGATTAAGTCGTGAGGCGTGACGGTAAGCTGACCGTCTATGCCCGTAAAAGTGTAGTTGCTGTTGGTGAGTTTCGGCGTGACCGCATAGATACCCACGTTGGAGAGTGGTGTCGCCAAGGTCGCGTAGGCAAGGCCGATGGAGCTAAGCGTGTCGCCATTGACAAGTTCGCCAGCCGTAATATTGCTGGTAAAAACAGGGTTGGCATCGCCATAAGTCCGCGTCGCATTATCCGCTTTAATGGTCAGGCTGAGCAGGGCGGGGGTGATAGTGAAGTCGGCACCGGTGTAACGGATGCTGTAATTGCTATTGGCCAAGCTGCCTTGATTAATGCGGTAGGGTCCGGCGGTTACCGTTTCCCCTGCCGTTCGTGCCAGCGCGCCCGTTAACACGGATGAGTTTTCTCCGTTGACAAAACCGGTGGCATTGTAGGTAAACACAGGGTCAAGCGCACCGTAGGTTTTGCTGGCGGCGACGCCGATGACGATTAAGTCGTGAGGCGTGACGGTAAGTTGACCGTCTATGCCTGTAAAAGTGTAGTTGCTGTTGGTGATTTTCGGCGTGATCGCATAGATGCCCACATTGGAGAACGATGTAGCCAAGGTTGTGTAAGTAAGGCCGATGGAATCAAACGTGTCGCCGTTGGCAAGTTCGCCAGCCGTGATATTGCCGGTAAAAACAGGGTTGGCATCGCCATAAACCCGCGTGGCGTTATCCGCTTTAATGGTCAGGCTGAGCAGAGTCGGGGTGATAGTGTATTCGGCCACGCTTGCTGTATTATCAGAAATAATATATCCCAGATCGTTGCTTAGTCCTGCATTATAGGCGATGTTATAATTGCCTACCGATGAACTTGACGTTGCGGTTGTCGAGAAGCCGGCTGTGCCGCCAATATTAGCGCTGGCCTCTGTATCACCGTCAATGTAACCGCTCAATGTATAACCTAAGTCCGCTAGATTGACGGCGCTCCCGTATCTGCTATGGGCGGTGCCGGGCGTAATGTTCAGCACTGGCGTAATGCTGTAAAGTAGGCCGTTGCCGGTGTTGGGTATAGTGTAATTCGTACAGCCGGTTAGGTATTGGCAACCATAATGTTTGAATGCCGGGGTTAACCCGCTCAACGTGTTATTGGCTGGAGTGGTTGAATAGATCAGCCAGCGGCCACTGCCGGAAACGTTGAACGCATCGGTACCGACATTGTTGGTGTAATTGACGCCAGTGTTCAGTATGATGTTTCCGCCACCGCTTGAGGCCAACATGGCGTTTTGGATAATGGAACCGCCGGCATTGATCGTGATATCGGTTTGCGCCGACAAGACCGTGTTGGTGGCTGAAAGATTAAATCCGGTGGTGCCTGTATAAACAGGCGTGGTGCTAACAAGCGTGCCGCCAGTCGCTGCGACAGCTTCTGTATAGCCGCCGTTAAAAGGGGTGAAAGTTGTCGATTTCAGATTGTTAAGCGAAGTGAAGTTGGTCATCAATTGAGAGGTGATGGCAGCGGTTCCGTCACTCAGGCCGATGGTCACGTCCTCGGCGAAGCTGTTGTTTGCGGCTCCGTAATTAAATGTGATGTTTCCTGTAGAATTCAACACCGCCTCAAAAATTGCCGTTTTTCCGGAGTTGTAATAGCGTTCAACGTTCCATTTCACAGCCCAATCTGCGTCAGTCGGGCGAGAGATAAAGATGTTTTTTCCGGATGAAGTATGCAGCTCCCAATCATTCCAAGCCGGGGCAATGGCCTTGTAGTAGGCTAGACCTTGAACACTGTCGCTATAGGCACCTGTCCCGCTACCGAATGTGATCAGGCCATTGCTGCTGATGTAGGCTTGAGAATAGGGCGTTCCAAAGAAGGTAAAGGCGAACGGCAGGTTGTAAGTGAAATATTGGTCGTCAACGTAATCGTTGGTTGTCGGGAGACCGAGGTTAACATTTCCCAAGGCATTGAGAATAATATGGTGCTGTGAGCGCACATCTGCGAGCGTGAGATTATTCCCGCTTAATGTGACATCGCTGCTGCCAGTGACAAGGCCGGTAGCGCCAAGATTGGAGATTATAGTGCCGTCGGATTGCAGTAGGTCGCCTGCAGATCCGTTACCGTTGGCGGTGATATTCAAATTTCCGCCGCTAATGACTTTCGAGTCGTTGTAGATATATACGCCCTTAGTGTTACTACCGCTACCCGTGCCTGTGCCCGTGATGCTCAACGCTCCACCGGTGCTGAGCGTGCTGTTATCAAGGTAAATGCCGTGGCTGTTGTCCAGCCCGTTGCCACCCGTTCCAATAAGGCTTATGTTGCCAGTGGTAGAAATTAATTGACTTAAAGCATCAATGTAGATACCGCTGGCGGAGTAAGTTCCGGCTGTGCCGGTACCGCGTATATTTATGTTACCAGTGCCAGCGTTTAGAGTGGCGTGGCTTATCTGCACGCCATGAGGATTGCCGACCAATCCACGTGCCGGTGTCGTCAGTGGATTGGCCCCGCCTCCCAGTGTTATATCGCCGCCATTACTGATGACGGAGGAACCGGTGTTCATCTGAATATTGCCCGCGCCGCTGGCATCGGCATCGGCATTGAGGATGACGTTGAGCTTATTATTAGTAGAGCTGATACCGATGTTGTTATTGATGATGATCGCGTTATCGGCTTTAAGGTGCAGAGTAGCGTCGTCACCTGACGTTTTGCTGATATTGGCCGCTACGGTGATGTCGCCTACTTCTGAACCAACAATAGCACTACCCGTGTAAATAGCGACACTGGTGCCCTTGTTGAGTTGTGTGTTTATTGCGGAGTTTCGAAGGTACGAAGAATCTGAGGTCGCCGTCCAACTAGGGGAGGAAGTGAATGGGTCGATAACAGCTGAGACATCGGCCTCGCCATCGACGATAGTAATGTTGAAAGGATCAAGCAACCATTCGCCACTCAGACCATGGCTTGAGGAAGCGTTGATCCTAATACCCGCCGTATCCAGCCAATGCGCCGAGGTTTCGATAAAGCCGCCGTTGCCGCTCAGGCTGCCGCCTTTGGCGCTGATGTCGCCGTAGGCGCGGGTGGCCTCATTCGCCCAGACGATGACCTTACCGCCGTTGCCGTTGGTTTTGGCATCGGCTTTAATGGTTGTGGAGTGGCCGACATAGGCGGCTTTGGCGTTATGTACGCCGGGGTTTTTACCCTGATAGTCGCCGCCTATTAAGACCTGCCCGCCGCCGGTTGCGGCGCTGGCGTCGATACGGGCCTGATCCAGCAGCCCAACCCGTTCGCCGAGCAGCGCTACGCTACCGCCTTTACCGCTTTGGCCGGCTTGAGCCTCGATTGAGCCTTGCGCCAGGGTTGAGCCGGTTTTACTGTCTATATGAACGGAGCCTGCATCGCCCTGACTGTTGTTAGCCGATATTTTGCTGTCCGCAGTTAAAGTTATATCCTGCTGCGCGACTAGTTGGATACGGCCTTGTTTATCTATTTGGACGCTATCGGCATTGATTTCGCCGCTGTGTTTGATGGTACTTGCAAACACGTTGATTGCACCGCCTTCGCTTAGCAGTTTACCCAGATTAAGCGCGCTATCGGCGGGGGCCTGGATTTGAAAACGAATATCCGGCGAATCCAGGTTGGTAATAGTCAGTTCCTGTCCGGCTGCCAGGGTTATGGAGCCGCCCTCGGTTTTGATAATGCCGTTGTTTTCTATTTTTGGGGCAATAAGAATAATGTTGCTGTCTTTTCCTGCCCGGATGATGCCTTCATTAACAATGTTTCCGGCGCTGGAACCGGCCATAAAATGGTAGTTGCCGCTTAGGAAATCCTGGTCGCTGAGGTTAAGGCTGGAAGCGATCAGGCCCTGAGTATCAATCGCCGAACCTGCGCCGAATACGATGCCGTTGGGATTGATCAAGAACACTTTACCGTTGGAAGTCAACTGTCCCAAAATCTCGCTGGGATTTTGGCCGATAATGCGGTTAAGCACCGCGCTTTGTCCGTTTTGCTGAATAAACTGGGTAAGTTCGTTTTGGGCGATGCTGAAATTTTGCCAGTTGATAATCGCATTGGGGCTGTTGGTGACAGCGGTCACGCCCGGTGTAGCGCTATCAATGCTGACTTGGCCGCTGACGATTTGTGCGCCGTCGGGATTGGCGTAAGAGAAGGACGGGTAGAGCACCGCTAAAATAGCCAGATTAAGCGCGCGACGTAGCGGTAAGCTTGCACCAAGCAATAACCGGTGGTGCGCCGACTGTTTTTTAGGGTTTATTTTCATCGTAACATTCTGAGTTTAATGCGTTTAATTATTTTTAACTGGTATCGGCGGTTAAGTCAACATCTTAAGTTTAATATAGCAAAGCGTGTTTCAATTTTAGTATTTAAATACAATATTGGCATGAATGCGATTGTTGCCCGCTTTGGTCGTTCCCGCCTCAACAGTGTCCAGCGCAGTGGCGAAGGCAATATTGCCCATGAAATATTCACGCCATTGATAGCGCGCGCCAATTCCCGCGCCGCTCAGATTCCAATCCTTGGTTTGCCCTGGCGTTGTGCTTTGCAGGCGGCCATGTCCATAATCATAAAAGGCAAAGAGATTAATTTTTTGCCAGGCGGGTGTGGTAACTTCAAATTTTACAATTTCACCGCTATCCGCTCCGGTTTCCCGTTGGTCGTAGCCTCGCACATCGAAACTACCGCCAATGCCGAGCTGTTCTCCGGCAATGAGCGGGCTGTGGCTATGTTGACCGGTGAGACTGGTTTGTACCAGCCAGTCTTTAACATTGACCGAAAAATTGCTGCCATAGCGCAACAAATCCCAATTTTGTTTGGCATTAGCGCGCGCCGCTTGATAATGTGCTTGGGTATTATGTCCGCCGAAATTGGTATTGCCCACCCACTGCACATAATAGCCGGTGTGGGTGTTTAGCCACGGATATTCGCCTTTATAAAGTATGCTGAATGGCGCGCTACGGACATTGGCGCCCACCTGGATATTTTGGAATTGAACATCATTGATGAAATAGCGATTATCAATGCCTAAATCCAGGCTGTGTTCGTATTTGCCCAATTTGGGTAAAAACTGCTGATAGTGGATGCCATACATTTCACCCGACCCGGTCACCGTTAAGTCGGTTGCCACCGTACCCGTATTCACCGAGGAATTGGCATAATAGGCGCTCAGCCAGCCTTTGAGCCGATAGATAGGCAAACTATAGCTTGCGCCGTATTGTTTAACCGTATCGGCATGATCAGGGGAGGTGGAATAACTGCCGTTGACGATATGATCCAAGCCCCATAAGTTGCTGTATTGCAGTGCGCCGGTTAGGCGGTAATCGCCCGAGCTGGAAGTGCCGTAATTATTGGCGATTAAAGAGGCTTGATAGGGGCGGTGTTCGGATACCGTAATATTGGCGTCTAATTTATCGGGAGTTTTGCTGGGTTTAAAGGTTAGTTGCACCTGTTTTGAGGGGTGTTTGTTGGCCACTTTAATCGCGTCGGCCAACGCTTGCGTATTAGGCGATTCGGGTTTATTAAGAACCGGTAAGCTGGCGATAATGTTGTTCCGGGTAAAGTAATTATTGCCGTTTATTTCGATTTCACCCAAGGTAAAAGAGATAACTTGCAGTTTTATATCGCCGGTAGCCAATGTTTGCGGCGGTACGATAACACGATAAAAGGGGTAGCCCTGTTCGCGAATAATCAGCTCAAGCGCCTTGCTGACGTCCTGTAACTCTTTGAGCGTATATGACCGATTTTGTAGCGGTTTAAAATAGTCGTCAATAAACGATTGCGAAAGCGGCGACAAACCCTCGACCGAAAAATGCTTGATGTCAAACTTGAATTCCTGTGGTGCAGCCGCCGCCAGGCAAAGGACTTGGGGTATTAGGGATAAGCCGGCAGTGAGTAAGGTCGATCTAGCCAGGCGGACACTAAACCAATGAATTCTTTTATCCATTTTATGTTGTTTTTTCATGATTTTTTTACGTTGTGTACCTGAATCATTTCCAGCATTACCCGTAGGCAATGCCTCGGCAGCGGCATTATATTGTACAACCTTCGAGCGAGTTGTCAGCATCGTCGAATGAACTATCACTGCTGGATGGATCGCTAGGCGTCGAATTATCCGATTGCTCGGTTGTTGTTATTTCACCATTCGAATTTGCAGAACTGGTTTCGTTTTCTTCTACTGTTGTGGTGTTTTCACCGTCGTTAGACTCAACGGTGGCGCTCCCGGTATTAGCATTGACCAGTGTAGCTCCTGAGACCGGCGGCTTTGTCTCAAACACTTTGTTGGGATCGGCTTTATTGGTATCCGGTCTGGGTTCGGGGGGCTGGGGGGCATTCGGCGGCGTAGGATATATCTGAGGTATGCCGTTTTGACCGGAAGTTGAACTGCTGCTACCCTCCGGTACATCAAATTCTCCCGCCTCATTGTGTATAAAGGATAGTCCTTGCCAGGTAGAATGATCAAGATTCACTCCGTCTGTAGAGGTATCGGTGCCTGTGCCTCTTATACCAATAGTGGCGACCGGCGTATCCAAGGCAAAGGCATCATGATCGTTTTTTCCTATACTGCCGGTCAGTGCGCGTAGCCCT
>Ga0208119_100290_pt1 | contig 13866 bp, 10 predicted proteins | sample LakWasMet51_LOW8_2_FD_183887 | JGI IMG/M metagenome (GOLD analysis project Ga0208119, IMG submission 183887) | Freshwater sediment methanotrophic microbial communities from Lake Washington under simulated oxygen tension - Sediment Metagenome... | ecosystem: Environmental > Aquatic > Freshwater >... | reverse complement strand
CCGCTTGGCTTTAGTATCAAAATACCAGACGGATTCAGCCCCCGGCGGTGTTTCCGCATACTCGCCGCTATAGTTTTTCGGCCGTTCATTCACCAAACTTAACGGATTGGCGTCATCTATCTCGCTACCGGCAATCGATAGCCCGTTCGCAGTACGGTGAGCCCACAGCTCACGTAGTTCCCAGCGCATGTTGGCCACATCGGTTTCCATCATTGACACTTCAACCTGACTTTGCGCCCGGTTAATATTAGACAGCACAGTGAGTACCAGTATGGCGATAATACCGTTAGAGATTGCAAAATTGAACAGTCTTGAGACTGCAAAATGGAAAATATTTAACGACATGATTATTTATGCATCGACGCTTTGCCAAGATCCCAGATGGGCAGGAAAATACCCAAAGCCAAAATAAGCACAAGCACGCCCAAAAACAAGATCATAATCGGCTCGATTTTGGCACTCAAGGTTTTAATTTCGTATTCGACATCGCGCTGATACATATCGGCAATTTCTTCCATTAAATCATCCAATGCGCCCGATTCTTCGCCGACAGCAATCATCTGCAATACCAACGGACTAAAAACCCCGGTATTGGTTGCCGTGCGCAGAATGGATTCGCCGCGCTCAACGCCGGCGCGCATTTGTTCCACCTTGTGCGCAATAAAATCGTTATCGACGGTTTGCGCCACCAGATTTAACGTACTCATGATGGGTACGCCGCTTTTACTGGACAAGGCAAAGCTCCTGGCAAAGCGCGCCAAGGTTGCTTTGCTTATAATAGGCCCGGCAATTGGACTTCTTAATTTAAGGCCGTCCCATTGATACCTGCCTTTATCCGATGCGATGTATGAGCGCAACATATATATACTCCCAGCGAAACCTGCCAACAAATAAGGCCACGAGGTCACCATAAAATTAGAACAGTTCAATAAAATGCGCGTCATTAAAGGCAACTCCGCCCCCAAACCTTGAAACACCTTAGCAAATGCCGGAATAACAAATATGTTAATAACGACAATCGCCACGGCCATTGCAGCCATGACAAATGTAGGATAGCGTAAAGCCGCTTTGATCTGCTCACGCATAAATTTTTCAAATTCGATGTGATCAAACAGCCGCATAAATACCTTGTCCAACATTCCTGTAGTTTCGCCGACTCTTACCATACTGACATAAAAACCGTTAAACACTTTCGGGTGCAAGTTGAGCGCGGCGGACAATTCACGACCGCTATCAAGGCTTGCGCGAATCTCGCCTATCACTTTAACAAATGCCTTGTTTTTGGTCGACGACATCAGGCCGCTCAACGCGCTCATGATAGGAATGCCGGCTTTGAGCAACGTATACATCTGCCGGCTGAACATCATAATATCAATCGGTTCGATGCGTTCTTCAAACAGATTGATAGACAGCTTATTCTCGACAGAAGGCGCTGAGGCAGGGAGAATTTCGATCGGCGTAATATTGACGCTAAACAGGTGTTTTGCCAGCGCGCTGCGGTCAATGGTCTCCAAGACGCCTTTTACCAGCTCGCCGTTGTTATTACGGCCTTTGTATGAGAAGAAGGGCATGGGAATTAAAGGTTCAAAGTTAAAAAATAACGGCAAAAGACAATGGCTACTTCGAAGTATTAAACCATGCCGAGAGCGAAGATAAAAATTTGACGTTGTTCGGAAAAATATTTGTTAATTCAAAGCTCATCTTTCGCCCTTCGCCTTGTGCCTTATTTAAATAACTATTCAAACTGATTGCTGATACGCATCGCTTCTGCAACCGTAGTGCGCTTGGCAACAACCATCGCTACCGCATTGCTGCGCAGGGTCTTTCCTGCCATTTGTTGACGTGCCAGTTTGATAAAAACATGGGTATCATGATTATTGGCTGCATCGCTAAGGCTGGTATTCATTTCCAACAGTTCGTAAATACCTACTCGACCTTGATAGCCGGTGCCGTTACATTGGGTGCAGCCCCTGCCCCGAACAAAGCCGTGCTGATCCAGGGTATCGCCCAATTCAAGTTTAAGCCAAGTCTGTTCGAAGGGTTCCGGTATAACCGGCTGAATACAACTCGCGCAAACCACCCGCAACAACCGCTGGGCAATGACGGCCAACAAGGACATGGCGACCATAAAGCGTGGAACGCCCATATCGATTAACCGAATTGGCGAACTGACGGCATCGTTAGTATGCAGCGTCGATAACACTAAATGGCCGGTCATGGCTGCACGCAAGCCAATCTGGGCGGTTTCATGATCGCGCATTTCGCCCACCAAAACGATATCCGGATCCTGACGCAGGGCGGCGCGCAACACCCTGGCGAAGTCGAGATCGATCTTGTCGTTGACTTGCACTTGGTTAATGCCGGGCAAACGGTATTCGACCGGATCTTCCACCGTGATGATTTTGTTGGCAGTGGAGTTGAGTTCGCTGAGGGCGGCATAAAGGGTGGTGGTTTTTCCGCTACCGGTGGGACCGGTAACCAATATCATGCCATCCGGGCGATGCAGCAGCTTGCGAAAACGCGCCAGCATCTCGGGCGGCATCCCCAGTTTTTCCAGAGAAAACCCTTCGGCATTCTGGATCAGTAAACGCATGACCACGGACTCGCCGTAGATGGTCGGCATGGTCGATATACGCACATCTACAGACTGTTGACGCACTTTGATCTGAAAGCGGCCATCTTGCGGCAAACGTTTTTCGGAGATGTCCAGGCCGGACATCAATTTGAGCCGCAATACCAGCGCAGTGGAAATTTTCAGGTCGGCTTCAGTTAGCTGATGCAGTACGCCGTCAACGCGAAAACGGATATACAGTTTATGCTCTTGCGGCTCTATATGAATATCGGAAACCCGCGCCTTTACAGCATCTTCGAATACTGATTTCAGCAGTTTTACAACAGGGGCATCGGCTGCATCGGTCGAAGTCAATAGTAAATTGAGATCAATATCATCATCGCCGGACATATCGCTACGCAATTGCTCGGCCAGATTATCGATTTCATCGGTACGCCGATAGTACTGGTCTATCGCCAGTAGCAAATCCGACTCTCTGACTACGACAGGACGAATGGTTTTTTTCAAAACACGCGTTAACTCATCCAGCCCCATCAAATCGGTAGGGTCCGCCATCGCCAACAAGACATCGAATTCATTATATTCCAGCAGCAAGACACGGAAACGCCGAGCTAACGCCTCGGACAATCGCTTGATAATTTCAGGTTTGTGGGGATATTGTGAAATGTCTAAAAACGGGATTTTTAATTGCTGCGACAGAAAATTAAGCAGTTCCGTTTCAGCAATAAAGTTTAAATTAATCAGGGTTCGCCCCAGTTGCCTCCCGGTTTTCTTTTGCTCGGCGAGTGCCGATACGAGTTGTTCCTGAGTAATAATCTGGTTTTGAACCAGCAGGTCGCCGATACGAATTTTTCTGGTAATGTCCATGGAGTCGTTCTTACTTACTGTAGTCAGCTGTTAATATTGAGTCAAACGCTTGGCGGGCCTATCTGCTCTAAACATTATAGAAGCCGATAAAACCACATCTGAACAGCCTTTTCCCGAAGAGGGAGGGTATTTTGCATCCCTTTTTACCAGTTGCGTTATCTATATTTATCAGGGACGCTTGCTCAGGCTTTACCGACCGCTTCACGGTCTTGGTTGTTTTAATTTAGCACAGTCTAAAACAAATACCGATAACTTCCAGTCAGTTGCCACCATAAAAAAGCCCCGGCTGTTTCAAGAACAACCGGGGCTTTCATTTCACTTAAAGCGACTGAGCTTTAAGGCAGCAAGATTACATCATGCCGCCCATGCCACCCATACCGCCCATGCCGCCCATATCATGGCCGCCATGACCGCCTTTATCTTCGCTAGGCGCATCGGCAATCATTACTTCGGTAGTCAGCATCAAGCCTGCTACAGAAGCTGCATTTTGCAACGCAGTACGGGTTACTTTCGCAGGGTCTAAAATTCCCATTTCGATCATGTCGCCGTATTGGCCGGTTGCAGCGTTGTAACCGAAGTTACCGGTGCCTTTTTGCACTTCGTTGAATACGACTGAAGGCTCGTCGCCGGCATTGGAAACGATTTGACGCAGAGGCTCTTCCATTGCACGACGCAGGATATTGATACCGACTGTTTGGTCGTGGTTAATGCCTTCCAGTTTATCAAGCGCAGAAATAGCGCGAACCAGCGCAGAACCGCCGCCTGCAACAACGCCTTCTTCAACCGCTGCGCGTGTCGAATGCAATGCATCTTCCACGCGGGCTTTCTTTTCTTTCATTTCGATTTCAGTTGCAGCGCCGACTTTAATAACAGCAACACCGCCCGCTAATTTAGCCAGACGCTCTTGCAGTTTTTCTTTGTCATAGTCGGAAGTTGCTTCGTCGGCTTGCGCACGGATTTGCGCAACGCGGTTTTTGATTTGCTCTTCAGAACCCGCACCATCGATGATAGTGGTGTTTTCTTTGGTGATTTGCACTTTTTTGGCCGTACCTAATTGCGACAATTCCGCTTTTTCCAAGCTCAAACCCACTTCTTCAGAAATAACAGTACCGCCGGTCAGTACCGCGATGTCTTCCAACATGGCTTTACGGCGATCGCCGAAACCTGGCGCTTTAACCGCTGCAACTTTAACGATGCCGCGAATGGTGTTGACCACCAAAGTCGCCAAGGCTTCGCCTTCAACGTCTTCAGCAATGATCAATAACGGACGACCCGCTTTAGCAACGCCTTCCAACGTTGGCAGCATGTCGCGGATATTGGAGATTTTTTTGTCGTAAATCAGAATCAATGGATCGTCCAATTCGACGCTCATGTTTTCTTGTTTGTTGATGAAGTAAGGCGACAAGTAGCCACGGTCGAACTGCATACCTTCAACAACGTCCAACTGGTTGTCCAGGCCTGAACCTTCTTCAACCGTAATAACGCCTTCTTTGCCGACTTTTTCCATCGCTTCTGCAATGATTTTGCCGACTGACTCGTCAGAGTTTGCAGAGATGGTGCCTACTTGGGCAATCGCTTTGTTATCTATGCAAGGCGTAGCGGAAGCGACAATCGCGTCAACCGCTTTAGACACGGCTAAATCGATACCGCGTTTTAAGTCCATAGGATTCATGCCCGCTGCAACGGCTTTCAAGCCTTCGTTGACGATAGATTGCGCCAATACGGTTGCAGTCGTAGTGCCGTCACCGGCCACGTCGGAAGTGTGCGAAGCCACTTCTTTAACCATTTGCGCGCCCATGTTTTCGAATTTGTCTTTTAATTCGATTTCTTTGGCAACCGATACACCGTCTTTAGTGATGGTTGGAGCGCCGAAGCTTTTGTCCAGAATCGCGTTACGGCCTTTAGGACCTAAAGTCACCTTTACCGCGTTTGCTAAAATGTTTACGCCGCGCGCCATACGGACACGAGCGTCATCACCGAATAATACGTCTTTTGCTGCCATTTTTATTCCTTAAATAATTTGTATGTGAATGTGATTGACGTGTTCAGGCTTAACCTAAAACGCCCATGATGTCTTCTTCACGCATAACGATGAGTTCGTCGCCATCAACTTTAACTTCGTTGCCGGCATATTTGCCAAACAGCACTTTATCGCCGACTTTAACTTCCAAAGCGCGTACGGTGCCATTGTCCAGTTGCTTGCCATTACCTACCGCCAAAACCACGCCTTGGCTTGGTTTTTCAGCTGCAGAACCCGGCAATACGATGCCGCCTGGAGTTGTAGTTTCTTCTTCAACGCGTTTGACTATCACTCTGTCGTGTAACGGACGTATTTTCATCAATATCTCCTAAACATTAAAATTAAAGGTTAAATTCAGTTTTAAATTTTAGCACTCACCAGATAAGAGTGCCAATAATAATCAGTTTTTGCAGTCCACCCCGTTCTTTGGCATCATTAAACCCGTAAGGGTCGGCCTTACCCTAACATCAGCGCAAGGCCGGTCCCTACATTACATCACAGCCACAACTGACTTATGAATGACAACCAACTACTTCGCTATAGCCGCCAAATCATGCTTCCTCAAATCGATATTGAGGGACAACAAAAACTTCTCGCTGCCAGCGTACTGATTGTCGGCGCAGGGGGACTAGGCTCCCCCGCGGCCATTTACCTTGCGGCGGCCGGGGTCGGCAATATCGCCATTTACGATAATGACGTCGTGGACTTATCCAATTTGCAAAGGCAAATTGCTCACCACACCCCCGATATTGGGACGGATAAAGTAATTTCAACCCGCCAAACGCTTAATCAACTAAATCCCGAGGTCCGGATCAGAGCGGTCAAACAAAGACTGGAAGGTGAACGGCTTGAATCTGAAGTAATGCGAGCAGACGTGGTTTTGGACTGTAGCGATAATTTCTCAACGCGCTTTGCGATCAATAAGGCCTGCGTCAAACAGCAAACGCCGCTGGTTTCAGGCGCGGCAATCCGCTTTGAAGGCCAGGTAACGGTGTTTACTCCGGGCAAAAACGACAGCCCGTGCTACAACTGCCTGTATAACAGCGACGGCGAAGATCTGCAAAATTGCGCGACCAACGGGGTCATAGCGCCAATTACCGGCATCGTCGGCAGCATTCAGGCATTGGAAGCAATGAAGCTGATCATGAATATCGGAGAAACTTTAACCGGCCGGTTACTACTGCTGGATGGATTAACGATGGAATGGAATACGATGAAACTGAGGAAAAACCCTAACTGCCCGACCTGCGGCGAGTGATAGAGAAGCCTCCAGGGGGTGCGATTCACCTGGAGGCTCATCAACAAACATATTATTACTTTTTAGCAAACTTATCCTTAACGAACTTAATCGCTTTTTCGGCAAAATCGTTTACCGCCGACGGACTATCACCATGCGGCTCAATTTCACCGAAGGGTTTGTCCCCGGCTTTGGTAAACCTGTAAATAAAATAGCCTAACGGTGCAAATGCAAACGCCGCAATAAGTATCATAACGACAAACAGTTCAGTAACTCCACCCATGACCCCTCCTCATCTTTGTTATATGTGTATTATTATTTTTAGGTGAAATCGGATAATACTCTCTTCCAGGCTAAAAAACATCTTACTCATAAGGCCGCCAAAAACCTGCCGCAATGCTACTGAAAGTAACGGTTTTTCCAAGCATGCCTTATCAAACCAAGCAGGACAAAGCCATGTTGCTTATTTAAGTTAGACCTTCCAGGTTTTAAAAACCTGGAAGGTCTGTTTGATGACATCCCGCAGATACTTATGTGTAAGCGCGTGGTAAGCTTAAAAGAAAGAATTCTTAATGCCAACCGCCGTATTGCGCGGTTGGATCGCCGCGCCAACCGGTTGTGGTTTTATTGGCATCGGGAGTATGTATAGTGTCTGCCGCCGCGCGGGTCATATTGGCATGAGTATAGCCGCCCATCGCTTTTGCCGCTTTAGCTATCGCCGTGGTTGATGGATTAATCTCATATCGGGTAATCGTGTCATGAATGACGGCGGCGACTAATTTCTCCGCGCCCGGCTCGGAAGCAAACGTCAACAAAATCGGTAAAACCGTATTGGCTGGAACATCCACGCGGTAATGCCCATTGTCCACAACCGCATGAGCGATTGAATGACCGTTTTCATCGGTCGCTTCGACCATGCCGGTTTTAATCAAGCCCTTGTCATTGCTGACCACGCCTTCCAAAACAGTCGCTTGAGCATATTTTTTTACTACGGACAGGCTCGCTTTTGCAGTTTTTTTCTCTTGCTCGCAGCCGGTGATTGCAAAACCGTTCAAGACCAGCAGTGCCGCCAATAAAATTGCGCGCTTCATAAATCCTCCTACTCATTCATCGTGTTGTCGCTACAAAGTATACTGGATTATCGCGCTCATGCTATCCCGGCAAAGCCGCTTTAAAACTCTTCCCAGTCGTCGGAAGCGGCCGGCGCCAGCGGTTTTTTATGCTGGGCTGCGGGTAGCGTCAAATGCGGAATAAACCGGTAAGCGCCGGCCGCGCTGTCATCCACCTTAAAACTGCTCACCGTGACTACCAGGTTTTGCGCTTGCTCTTCCAACGATTCCGCCGCGGCCGCGGCTTGCTCGACCAAGGCGGCATTTTGCTGAGTTACATCATCCATTTGGGCGATAGCCAGATTAACTTGTTCAATGCCGGAACTTTGTTCAGCCGAAGCGGCGGTAATTTCGGCCATCATATCGGTCACGCCACGGATGGAGGCGACAATTTCCTCCATAGTCAGCCCTGCCTGGCTAACCAACTTACTGCCTTCCGAGACCCTGTTGACCGAATCGCTAATCAAGTCTTTAATTTCTCCGGCAGCCGTTGCCGCGCGTTGCGCAAGGTTGCGTACTTCCACCGCCACCACGGCAAATCCCCGACCTTGTTCGCCGGCGCGGGCCGCTTCTACCGCAGCATTAAGCGCGAGAATGTTAGTCTGGAACGCAATATCGTCGATCACCGAGATAATATCCCCGATTTTGCGCGACGACTCATTAATCTCATCCATGGTCATAACGACTTGACCGACCACTGCAACGCCTTTGCCCGCGATGTCGGATGCGTCAACGGCGAGCCGGTCAGCCTGCCGGGCGTTTGCTGCATTATGCTGCACGGCGGAGATCAACTCTTCCATGCTGGCTGCGGTTTGCTCCAGACTGGCGGCTTGCTGTTCGGTGCGATGCGACAGATCATTATTACCTGAAGCGATTTCTTTAGTTCCGGTGTTAATACTGTCTGTGGCATCCTTGATTTGACTGATAATATCTTTAAGCTTTTCGACCGTGGTATTGGAGTCATTTTTAAGCCTGCCAAAGATGCCGGAATAGTCGTTGTCGATGGTTTCGGTCAAATCGCCGCGAGACAACGCGCCCAGCACCCGCACGACTTCATTGAGGCTGGTTTCGCTGGTTTGCATGAGCTGGTTAATATCGACGCCCAAATGACGTAAAAAACCTTCCTTGCCGTCCAGGTCGAAACGCATGCTGAAATCGCCTCTGGCCGCAGCTTCCACAATGATGGCGACTTCATTCTCCGCGATGACCTCGTCGGTGCGGTCATGCCATTCCGCCACCGTGCCCAGCCGTTGACCTTGCTCGTTGATTACCGGATTGGCGATCACTACCATCGAACGGCCGCCCACCATCACCGCCGCCTCATAGTTGCCGGTTAAAGAACTGAGTATTTTTGCCTGAAGCGCAGGATTTTGGTGAAAATCATCCATATTCGCGCCAACCAAATTATCCGCCGAGAACTTTGATAATTGCCGACTGGTTTCCATGTCGGCCTTGCCGAGCATAGTGAGCACTTCTTGATTAACGTAAATAATGTTGCGGTCGTTATCGGCAATCATGACCCCGGTACTGACGTTGTCCAGCGCAATTTTGACCCGTAGGGTTTCGTCCGCCGCTTTACGGTCTGCCGTTATGCGCGCCAGCAATTGTTGCTGCATGGTTGCCATGGAGCGCAATAAATCTCCGATCTCATCGCGTTGATGCATATCGATGCTGGAGTTCAGATCGCCATCGGCAATGGCTCCCGCGACCTGTTGGGCGGTTTTGAGCGAACCTAAAATGCCGCGGCTGATCAATACAGTCAAGACTATCGCTATGGCAACGCTGAAAGAGAAAATGCCCAGCAAGCCGATGTCGTAGCGACCGGTCATCGCCTGCGCTTTATGTTCATTCTCGGCGATTTGCGCCGTTGTATAGCGTAACAACTCATCGATAACGATACGGTGCTGGTCGTAAGAGCGACGCATTTCCTGAAAACCGGCGAGTACAGCGTCGCGGTCTCCGGCCTGGACAGCCGGCAGAAAATGCTGTTCGGCCTCAGCATAAAAAGCCTGCGCAGGCTGGTAAGAGCGTTCAAGCAATAAATTACGAAGCTCCTGGTCCAGCGGTTGGGTTAACCAAAAGCTGTGACGGGCATCGTATGCCGCTCTCAATTTTTTAAATCGCGACACCAACGCTTGCGTCTTCAGATCATAAAAGTCTTCGGCAACAGTCAGTTGCAGCGCCACCATATAAGATTCCATGATGTATTCGGGCGGCGGCAGCACATCGGCAATAATGTCTTTACCCTGCACAATCCGCTGATAAACCGGACCGTTAACATTCAGCGTGGTCATGGCCTTGAATGTCGCAATGCCGAACAGCAAGAAGCCGATAACCAAGGTGCCCAAGATGAGTATAAAGCGTATTTTGATGGTTAAGTTCTTAAACATGATACGTTTCCTTTTCGATTTTATAGTTGCCGTGATTGACGATGCGGCGGATTCAACCAGCTTCCCGGTTAAAAACTTCAGCGCCAGGCAGCGGATGACTAAACCAATAGCCCTGAAAAGCGTTGCAACCGCAACCGATCAGATAATCAACCTGCTCGGCGGTTTCGACGCCTTCGGCAATAATGTCCAGCTTAAGACTTCCGGCCATTGCGATAATCGCATTAACAATTGCCGCATCATTGTCGTTGCGGGTAATGTCTTGCACAAAAGAGCGGTCGATTTTTAACTGGTCGATGGGCATGCGCTGCAAATAAGCCAGTGAGGAATAGCCGGTGCCGAAATCGTCGATTGAAAAGCGAATGCCCCGCTGTTTCAGCAAGCGCATTTTTTCGATGACTTCATTAACATCTTTAATGATCAGGTTTTCGGTAATTTCCAGCATGACCTTGGCAGGATTAGCCCCGGTCAATTTCAGTGCCGAGATGACTGAATCGACAAAATTGAAGTGATTAAATTGTGCGGGACTGATGTTGATTGCCAAGTGCGGCACTTCGAAGCCCTGCGCCTGCCAGGCGGCAAGCTGTTGACAGGCCAGGTATAAAATGCGCGCGCCCAGCTCGATGATCATGCCGGTTTCTTCGGCAATCGGCAGAAAGTCAACCGGCGAAATCGTGCCTTGTTCCGGGTGTTGCCTGCGAACCAAGGCTTCAAAACCCAGCAACCGATGCGCCGCGTCATACTGCGCTTGATAAAACAAGACGATCTGGTCGTTTTGCAATGCACAGCGTAATTCGGTTTCAATATTCAGGCGTTTATTCGCCTGCTCCAACATGTTGGGATGATAAAAACAGTAGACGCTTTTGCCTTCGGTTTTCGCCGCATACATGGCAACATCTGCCTGGCGCAGCAGTTTTTCGGCGCTTTCATCGAATCCTGTGGAAAAAAGAGTAATCCCAAGACTCGCGGATATTTGCAGTTCCTGACCCTCGATGAGGTAAACCTGAAGCAGCGCATCCAACACTTTTTGAGCCACGCTGCCGGCCGTTTTTTCCGCGTCATCCGGATAATGGGTTAATCCCGAGAGTAAAATAACGAATTCATCGCCGCCTAATCGCGCTACGGTATCTTCGGTGCGTAAATGGCTTTGCAAGCGTTTGGCGACCTCTTGCAACAATAAATCGCCGCACCGGTGGCCCAAGCCGTCGTTAATTTTTTTAAAATCGTCTAAATCCAGAAAAATAACCGCTCCGAATTGCCCGGAACGTTTGGCGGCGAAAATCTCTTGTAGCAGTCGTTGTTCAAATAACGCGCGATTGGCGAGACCGGACAAGGAATCAAGGTGCGCCATCTGCCATAATTTCCGCTCGGTGTGCTTGATGATCGAAATATCGCTGAACGCGGAAATGTAATAGAGCACCTGCCGGTTATCATCTTCAATGACGTTGATCCGTTGCCAAATTGAAAATGAATCGCCGTTTTTATGCTTATTGACTAACTCGCCCCGCCAATAGCCTTTTTGATTAAGCGATTCCCAAAGCTGATCGTAAAACGATTCGCTGTGTACGCCCGAAGAGAGTAAATAGGGCGTTTGTCCGATCGATTCTTCCAGCGAATAGCCAGTAATAGCGACAAAAGCCGGGTTGACATGCAGGATTTTGCAATTCGCATCGGCAATTAACATGGCGTCCGACGAATGCTCAAAAAAGCACTGATACAGTGCCGGTTCTATTTGAGATTGACGATAGTAAATATGATTAAGTTGAATATGGCCGGTAGCGAACGGACTATGCTGCCGAAAACTCGAAGTCATCTCTTTTGCCAAACTAGTCGTGAAATAGTCCGCTTTTTTTAATACCGACATGCCATTCTTCCCATCAAAGTGTATTGCTGGAAAATAGTTTAGTGCAGCGAGTGACTAATAAAGAAATGATATTATTCGATTTTAATATCCAATAAATAGATTTGTACGGGCAGGTTTTGTTACTCTATACCGTCTTGTCAGACACGGTTTAGCGGCATGAATTTTTAGCCTAACCGTCCAATCTGAAAAAATTATTTGATTCACTAAAAGAGGGCGTAAGCAGAACGCGCCGCTGAAGGTATTCATAGGCAGATAATAATATCTTTTCGGACAATGATGAGGTTTAATCTATGCTTTATTTATGCGGCTGATAGGGTCATGGGCGTAACAGCAGCGTCTTTTATTTATGCTATCCTTTTATTGCAAAAACGTTTTCCTATACTGCTCACGGTCGCTGGGGAATCGGGAATAGCTTGCATTGGCGTATGGATGTCAGATGCCGACCGGATTCGTAAAGGTAGCGCGCTGAGCATGATGACCGGCATCTGGTTTTGAATCTGTTCAAAAAGGAACCTTCAAGGCTAAGTCTGATTGAAAAACGCCGCATGGTCATGGCCGTTTTGGATGATGGGTTTGTGGCTAAGATGTTGCTTTATAATAAGATTTAATGGAGTCGCCCTGTTTTTATCCGGGATAGATTGGCATACCTACTGCTTTTATATAAACGCGGATTTTTCTACAACAATACCTTGTAAAGACATAGGATTTTCTCACATGACTATTATCAGTACTATGTTGGCGTCAGGCATTTCCCTTAATATATTGTCCACTAGGCAGGTGAGCAAACTGAGTTCGGCTCAATTAGGTGAAATGACATCGGCTCAAGTTGCCCAGTTAACGAGTGCTCAGATCAATGCCATTTCACCTGCGACCATCGTCACGCTGAGTTCAGAGCAGCTTAGCTCCTTTACTTATAGCTTTTCACCGAATCAAGAAAAATTGTTTACTCAGGCTCAAATTGCCTCACTGACCACTTATCAGATCACGCTCTTTGAACCCGAGGACATTGCCGTATTGACCAGTTCCCAAGTCGCCCAACTGGCATCGGACGGGGTAAGCGCATGGAATTCCACCCAAGTGGCTGCCCTTAAGGTTACTAATGTGCGGGGATTAGGCACCGCTATTTTAGCCGCGCTTAGCAGTACCAATCTTAATGCCCTGAGCGCTACCGTTGTCGCAGGACTAAGCAGTACGCAGCTTGGCGCGCTAACCAGTGCTCAGGTTTCAACCCTGAAAGCCGCCGATATCGCCGCATTGACCAGTGCCCAGATTGGCCAGCTTTCCATAGACGGGATAAATGCCTGGTCAGCAACTCAAGTGGGCATCCTGAAAGCAACTCAGGTACGAGGGCTATCTACCGACGCCTTAGCCGCGCTTAGCACTACCACCCTGAATGGCCTGAGCGCCACCGCAATCGCCGGACTGAGCACTACGCAGCTTGGCGCTCTGACCAGCGCCCAGGTCTCAAGCTTGGAAACAGCCGACATCGCCGCATTGACCAGTGCCCAGATTAGCAAATTAGCCACAGACGGGGTCAGCGCATGGAATTCCAGCCAAGTGGGTATTCTTAAGGTTGCCCAGATACAAGGACTGTCCACCGGCACTGTGGCCGCGCTGAGCAGCGCCAGCCTGAATGGCCTGAGCGCCACCGTTATCGCCGGACTGAGCACTACGCAGCTTGGCGCTCTGACCAGCGACCAGGTTTCAGCCCTGGAAACGGCCGACATCGCCGCATTGACCAGTGCCCAGATTAGCAAATTAGCCACAGGTGGGGTCAGCGCATGGAATTCCAGCCAAGTGGGTATTCTTA
>Ga0208119_100277_pt1 | contig 14314 bp, 9 predicted proteins | sample LakWasMet51_LOW8_2_FD_183887 | JGI IMG/M metagenome (GOLD analysis project Ga0208119, IMG submission 183887) | Freshwater sediment methanotrophic microbial communities from Lake Washington under simulated oxygen tension - Sediment Metagenome... | ecosystem: Environmental > Aquatic > Freshwater >... | reverse complement strand
TAATCGTCCGGGTTCAGGTTGTAAATAAAATTGGGAATGCCGTCGTCGTAGTTGTCTTCAAACCGGCACACCCGGCCAATATCGTTGCCCTGATGAATCGGCGAGCGCGTGGTGCTTTGCACCTTGACCTTAAAACCCTGGCTTTCCAACTCCCGCCCCAACAAATAGGCGGGGGCGTTGCATTCGCCGGTGCCCAAGACCAGAATCGGGCGCTCGTCGCGGCTAAATCCGCTTCGGCATAGCTGCTCGAGCACATCCTTTTCCAAGCTGATCGGCGCATCCAAACCCAACCGGCCCGGCCAGGCCAACAGCGCTTTTTTACACGCGCCATTACCCGAGACATTGACGGTGATGCTGTCGATAGCGACGTTTTGGCTGTCCTCAAACCGTAATACGCCCTGCCTGAAACACAGCCATTCCACCGCCACACCGGCTTGATCTTCCAAAGCGGCGCGATCGTCGGGATGGGCGAAATTGACCAGACTGACGATAAACACTTTACGCAAACCGGAATTAACCCGTTGATAGGCTTTAATCAGGCGTAAAAAGGTAAGCCCGGTACTGATTTCGTCGTCGATTAACACCAGCGTTTCGGCCGTTAAAAACCGCTCACGGTGTTTCGGCTGCTCAGGATAATACAAGAAAAAGTCAGTAGCATGACTATGGGCTTCTTCAAACTCAAGCCGCTCGATGCCGTCCAGGTGGTAACGGGTCGTCTGAATAAACAAGGCCTGCTTTGCGCCTTCGCGGCAGGCCGCCTCAAATACGCCGTAACCCAAGCCGGTTGCGGTTTCCGCCATGCCGATCCACAGCGACCCCGCCCCTATGCCGCTTTTTAGTACCGCCCGAGCCAATGCGCGATAAGACCAGCTCATGAGTTTCGGCGATACCGGGTAATGCTTGCCCAATACCTTGCTGACCAGCAAAAACTTACGCTTGCTGCTGACCCTGGCGGCAAAACCCAGCAATCGGTTAAGCGGGATGCGGCCGGGTTCCAGATCGAGATGCAGGGTTCCGGTGTCTAATGTTACGGTGACTGTTTTTGACATAGTTTGTTGTGGAATCATTTCGTAAGTTTTATCAATCGATTTCTGCCAGCTCCCGAAGCTTCCCCAAAAAATAGTTAAAGCTTAACGACGTGTTGTTATCCAAACTCATGTGTGGAGTAATATTCTCTGCCCAAGCGGATTTCTCAGCACCTATAATGTGTTGACCCTGACTTGAAAGGCGTTGACAACCACCTTTATAGATAGCATCAGCAAGCCTCTCCCATGTGCCGCAAATGGAGTCGCTAACATAAGCATTCAGTACGGCGTCTTTAGCTCTTGGATAGGCCTGCTTTATGGCAGAAATATCACCGAGAAACCAAGCTTCACCTTCTTCTACAGCGATACAAAAGCGGGTTTTCGGCTGAGGGGTGCAGGTATTCAACAGCCCAATGAGTTCATTTCGAAAATTTTTCAGGCATTTGTCATCGAGATCACAAACAACTAGGACCGCCCCATATCCCGGCGGCCATTTTCCATAAGCAGCTAATAAATTCCGTAAGTTATTAAGTAACAATTGATTATGTGCATTTTTTGCTGAAGACATCTTCTTGGGAATGTGTCCAACCCCTTTAAATGACCTAATATTCAGACTATGTTCTTTGCCAATAATTTTGCGTACAAGAATATCTAATGCAACTTTTCCTGACTGGTCTTCCACAAGTATTTCAAAATGCATTATTTCACCTTGCATCCAAATAATCGCTATACCAAAGCCCACCTAATGGCAGTCCTTCGGCAACCATGTCTTTTACCAGCACATCATCACTGGCTCGCCGAATAGTGGAAAAACCATCCGTGCCTTTTTCCAAAATCCAAACTTCATTCGGTTCAAGCGCATCCACAAAGTAAGGCTGGTGCGTGGTGATAAAAACCTGAGAGCCTCCTTTTCGTCCTGTTGCATGTTCGCGAAATTCTTTGGCTAACGTTTCTAGTAATTTGTGATACAAGCCGTTTTCAGGCTCTTCAACACACAAAAAAGGAGGCGGTGTAGGATCTTCTAGCAAAAGCAAATAAGCGAACACTTTTAACGTGCCGTCAGACATTTGCTGTGCATAAAAAGGATCTTGAAACCCTTTGTCATTGAAGCGCAACAGTAATCGATCATCTCCTGTTTTTTCAGTATCAATTTTATTAATACCTGGAATTTTTTTTGCAATACGATCTAGTACCTTCTGAAAACGAGCTTGGTGTTCCCTTTCCATGAACTGCACAACATTGCCAAGGTTATCGCCATGAATATTCAGATGTTTTTGAGGACCTGCCAATGGAAGGCTCCTTGCCGCATCAGGAGTGAAGTAACTGAGATACCAGCCTTCTATAAACTGACGAAAAATCGAAATTCTTGGATGTTGCTTTAAAGAACCGAGCGTAGCAATACCAAGCTTCCTTTTATCGGAAAGTTCCACTGATTCTGTTTCTTTACTTTCTTCTTCTTCAAGTGATTTAAGGAAGTCATCAAGATCAAATTCTTTTTTGTCCTCTTCAATTTTTTTACCTTCTCCTTTCCAAACCAGCCCCTTACCATTATTTAGCACCAAAAAAGAAAAAGGCCATCCGCGTGTCTGATTTTCGCGTCTTTGGCGGAGACGTTCTTTTTGTACAAAAGGTCGCCCAGAACTGTCCGCATCAATAGATAATTCATAGGTAATCGGGCGAGCATTGCCGTTTTCCTTGTAATAGATTTCAAATTCAATCGCTCCCATTTGCCCTTGGGAACGTATTTTTTTAAATCCACCACGACCTCGTAAATCACAAGCTTCCTCCACGCCAAATTTAAGTGCGTCAGCCAAAAAACCGAAGACGTCAAACAAGGTACTTTTTCCCACGCCGTTTTTACCAATAACAACAGTCATGGGAGTAAGTGGCTCTGATTTTTGTTGATTCCACAACCTTCCCAAGGTGACATCCCTTAATGCACGAAAATTCTTTACTCTGATGCCTTCAATTTTAGCCATTGTTTACCTTCCATTTTTTGTAAATGCCGGTCACAACATCACCACCGGAGTATTAATCTCGGTCACCCTGAGTCCATATCGAATGGTCGGCGTCTGGAAGGATTCGCCTTTAATAGCCTGCAAGGCGATATGCGCCAGGTTTGCGCCGGATAAACACGCCATGCCGAAGCCGCCCGATGGACGCGGGTTGATTTCCAACAAACGCACGCCGTGAACGCCTTCCTTGAACTGGATATTGAACAAACCGTTGAGCCGGTAGCGGTCGGTTAATCTGGTCACCATGCCGTCAATCTCGGCATTGTTGTCGATCATTTGCCCGCCGCCTGCCAGTTGCGATTTCTTGCGTTGTACGGCGCACAGCAATTCGCCGTGCCGCCCGGCGCAATCGACGCTCCATTCGGGGCCGCCCAGGTGCTCCATGACCAACAAGGTGGCAAACTCCGGGGTGTTAGCCATGCCTTGCCGCAATTCCTGCATCGGAATCTGGTATTCAACGCCTTTAAGTATCTGGGTAATGCTGTCGCGCTCAGTATCCAAAACCCGAAAGCCCAGGCCGAACACCGAAACCGCAGGCTTAACGCACAGTCTTTGATGCTTTGTCGATAATTTAGCAACTGCGCTGTCAAACGCATCACGGTCATTAACGGCGATAAAATCCATAGTCTGTGCAACCTCTGCACTCAACTCGGAATAAAAATCCGCTTTGTTATGCAATAAGGTCAGCGTGTCGACATCGGCAACCGACAGCACCTGCACGCCGATCGCCAGAAAGAATTCATGGTGCTTGCTGATAAACGCCGCTTCTTTGCCGGGCCAAAATAACCGGATATTGTGCTCCCGGCAAAAATCCACGCACCATTCAAGATACTCTTGGCCGGTGAGTTCGGCGGGTTCAAGATAGCTTTCATCCGCCGCCAGAAATGCGGCGGCATGGGCATGGCTGTGCGTGCAAATCAGGGTAATTTCGCCGGACGGAACCGACTGGCGAAGATTTGTAAATACCGCGTGTATGGTCGAAAAAGTTTTGTTAAACCAAATTCTCATCGACGCCTACAAATGAATGATAATTTGCGGCAGCAACGCGTCAATGGTTCGACCTACGCCATTTTCGCCTATCGCGTGCATTTTCCATTCGCCGTTATGCCGGTACACTTTCGCCATGATTTGTGCGGTATGGGGACCTTGCGAGCTCAAGGTGTAACGGGCAACTTCGGCATTATTGCTGCTGTCGACGATGCGGCAATAGGCGTTTTCGACTTGATCGAAAGTCTGGCCGGAAAAGGAGTTGACGGTAAACACCAGCGATTTCACATTGGCAGGCACTTTATCCAGATCAACCTTGATTTGCTCGTCATCGCCGTCGCCTGCACCGGAACGGTTGTCGCCGGTATGCACGATGCTGCCGTCTTTGCTTTTCAGCTGACCGAAATAAATAATATCGACAACCTTGTTTTGATCGTCAAACAATACGCAAGAAGCGTCCAAATCAATGGAGTCTTCGCTTTTTCCGCCGCCAAACATGCCTTTTAACATGCTGACAGGGACTTTTTTAGCGTCCCAGCCCAAGCCCATGACGACCTTGCTCAGCGCGCCGCCGGATTCTTTGGACAAGGAAATTTTTTGTCCTTTTTGCAGATTAATAGCCATATACATTGCCCCATGATTTTTTTGCAGTAGATATTAATAAATCACCACGAACGACTGCATGGATGCAGTCGTTCGTGGTGAATAAATTTTTTAATTGCTCATTTACCCATATGGCGCAATTAAACATTAACCCCAAAAGAAGCGGCCAACGGTCCAAGTCCACCGGCAAAGCCTTGGCCGACGGCTTTAAACTTCCAGTCTGCGCCGACGCGGTAGATTTCGCCGAAAATCATCGCCGTCTCGATTGAGGCGTCTTCGCTCAAATCGTAACGGGCAATTTCTGCGCCGCCGTCCTGATTGGTAATACGAATATAGGCATGGTTGACTTGACCGAAATTCTGCTTACGCGCGTCGGCCTCATGAATGGTCACGGCAAACACGATTTTGTCGAGGTCGGCGGGCACTTTGGATAATTCAACCTTGACCGTTTCGTCATCGCCGTCGCCTGCGCCGGTGGTATTGTCGCCCATGTGCTGAACCGCGCCATCGCCGACCACCTTGTTATTGTAAAAACAAAAATCGCTGTCCGTGCGCACTTTACCGTCCATTTTAACCAGAAAGGCGCTGGCGTCTAAGTCAAACGCCGCGCCATCGGTGGCGCGGGCGTCCCAACCTAAGCCTACCACGATGTTGTTGAGTCCCGGCGCTTCTTTGCTGAGATTAACGTTACCGCCTTTCGTAAGTGATACTGCCATGATTATCTCCTGATTGTTATTGAAGTTTATAGTGGATGACCACCGTTAAAGCCGCACCGCGACTAATGGGAGTTTTTTGTTATACGCTAAATATTGATCCCATATCGGCAAGCCGAAGCTGCCGATACGCCTGAGTTGCCCTGAGCTACGGCTTTACGTGCAGGCGCCGGTCGCCATGATAACCGCTAATAAACAGCTTGCATAGTAAGCCATAGGTTCCATGACAGCGCATTTATTCGATGCGCGTTCGGCCCCGATAGGACAGAAGGTGCGCGACGCCAAGACGGAGGAAGTAGAGCAACGCCGGAACGGATTTATGTACCGCGAACCTCACAGCAGCGCTTTAATCTCCGGCACACAGGAGCCGCAGTTGGTTCCGGCTTTAAGACATCGGCCGACTTCCTGATGGGTTTTGAGGCCTTTTTCCCTGATCGCCGTCTGGATGGTAAGTTCTCCGACATTAAAGCAGGCGCAAACGATGGTGCCGACATCGACGCCGCCCACCGGCGGCCTGCCGGTCAATAAGGCCATGCGTTCGGCTTTTTCCAATTCTGTTTTTGCAAACAGGCCGGTCAGCCAGTTGCGCTCCGGCAACCGCTCCCTGCGTTGCTCTACCTCCTGCATCCATGCAGTCGCCGGCAACCGCGATTCTGCGGCGATAAAAACCACGCTCTCCAACTGATTGTTGACAAACCGCGCGGCCCTGTAATTGCCCCGAGCGGGATCGTGATATTCCTGCCACTGAGCGGTTGCGCCGCTGTCGCAAAGGTTCTTTTGCGTCCATTGCTGCCAGTTTTCAGGCAAGCTAAGCCCGGCCAGCTCATAACGATAAGACTGTTCGCCTTTGATTTTCACCCAATAGTCAGGCGCAGTCATGCTTAACTCGCGACGGGACAGGATAAAACCTTGCCAAGCGGGTTGGTAAGCTTTGATGCGCACCGGGGTGTGCTTGCTTTCCGGTTGATTGGACAGCGGATCGACCACTGCATTGACTAACGCGCCCATCCGGCCTCGATTGGCGTATTGTTCGGTCCAATGCATCGGCACAAAAATGCTGCCCGACAGTTGGCTGTCGGTGATCTGCACCCGTGCAATCATCGATCCCCAAAGGCTTTCAATCATTGCCAGACTATTTGCAACCAAGCCGTAACGTTGAGCGTCAACCGGATGCACTTCCACAAAAGGCTCAGGTTTATGCTGATTTAGCTTAGCAGCAATCGCCGTGCGAGTCATGGTATGCCACTGGTCGCGCACTCTGCCGGTATTTAAAATCAACGGGTAAGCCCGGTCCGGCTGATTGACCGCTAATCGCGGCGTAACGGCAATAAAATGGGCCTTGCCCGATTCGGTAAAAAACCGGCCGTCCTCGAACAGTCTGGCCCTGCCCTGCGGATAGGCCCGATTAACCGGCCATTGGATCGGTTGCAAATGGTCGTAATCATGCCGGGACATATCCGCAAACGCCGATATATCGAAATCGCGCGACCCGTTATTTTCAAAACCGGACAGCGCCGCGTGTTCACGAAAAATCTCCACCGGACTTTGATAATGGAAGGCCTGTTCAAAACCCATGCGCCGCGCCACTTGGGTGATAATCCACCAATCGGGTTTGGCGCCGCCCGCCGGTTTAAATAACGCCCGTTGCCGTGAAATGCGCCGCTCGGAATTGGTCACCGTGCCGTCTTTTTCGCTCCAGCCTTGCGCGGGTAACAGCACATGCGCCAAGGCGGCGGTATCGGTGTCGGCGATGCAATCGGACACCACTACAAACTCGCAACCCTGCAAGGCTTGTTTGACTTTGTCGGCATTGGGCAAGCTGACCACGGGGTTGGTGCCCATTATCCACACCGCTTTGACTTTGCCGTCGTAAATGGCGTCGAATAATTCCACGGCCGGATAACCCGGCTTTTGGGCAATGTTTTGAGTGTTCCAAAACCGTGCGACCCGTTCTATATCGTCGGCGCTGGAAAAATCCATGTGCGCGGCCAGCTGATGCGACAAGCCGCCGACTTCGCGCCCGCCCATCGCATTGGGTTGTCCTGTCAGCGAAAACGGCCCACACCCCTGCTTGCCGATGCTGCCGGTCGCCAGATGGCAGTTGATAATGGCATTGACTTTGTCGGTGCCGGATGACGATTGATTGATGCCCTGGCTATACAGGCTCATGACTTTTTTATGCCCGGCAAACCATTGATAGAAACGGTGCAGGTCGTCTTTGTCCAAGCGGCAAGCCTTTGCGACCTGTTCAATATCGATAGCGGCCGCATTCAGGGCGTCAACAAAGCCCTCGGTATGCGCTTCAATGTAAGCAACATCCAGCGCGTCTTGTTCGTTCAAAAAATGCAGCAGGCCGTTAAACAAGGCGGCGTCGCTGCCGCTCGCCAGCGCCAAATGCAAATCGGCGATATCGCAACTGCCGGTGCGGCGCGGGTCGATCACCACCACTTTTAGGGCCGGATTGGCTTCCTTGGCCGCGCGTATCCGCTGGAAACTGACCGGATGGCACCACGCGGCATTCGAGCCGATCAGCACGATCATCTCGGCCTGCTCGAAATCCTCATAACAGCCCGGCACGGTATCGGAGCCGAAGGCGCGTTTATGTCCGGCGACCGACGACGACATGCACAAGCGGCTGTTGGTATCCATATTGCCGCTGCCGATAAAGCCTTTCATCAGCTTGTTGGCGACGTAATAATCTTCGGTCAGCAATTGCCCGGAACCGTAAATCGCCACTGCGTCCGGGCCGTATTTTTCGATTGCGCTGATAAAAGAGTCGGCGACCAAATCCAGCGCTTCGGTCCAGCTGGTTTCGCGCCCGTAAACTTTGGGCTGTAGCAGCCTGCCTTTGAGTTCGACGGTTTCGCCGAGCGTCGAACCTTTGGAGCAAAGTCGCCCGAAATTAGCCGGATGGGTGGTGTCGCCGCTGATTTTAAGGCGATGGTGCGTTTCATCGATCTTGGCGCTGATGCCGCAGCCTACGCCGCAATAGGGACAAGTGGTTTGTATGGTTTTATTCATTAAAAGCAGTTTGAATGTAAGTAGGTTAATTCGCCGCGAAACGCGTAGGGTACGCTGTGCGTACCTTATCAACCACCACGAAATTTAAATAAAGGTACGCACAGCGTACCCTACAAGACTTCGTGTCTTCGTGTCTTCGTGGTGAAATGCTTTAAGTTGATTGGGGTGGAACATCATCACCCTATTCTGCATAAGCTCTACCGAAAATCAGTATATCCCTTATCTCGGAAATAGTGTCTCCCTTCTCCAGCAACTCCTGATACCAACCGCCATCGGCCGTGTCGCCGTACAGCACCGCGCCGATCAGCTTGTTGGCGTTAACGACCAGCTTTTTATAAATGCCTAAAGCGGGATCGGTAAAATGGATGCTTTCACTGTGTTCATCGCCTTGAAAGTCGCCGATCGAAAATAAGTTGATCCCTGTCACTTTAAGCTTGGTCGCGGTCGGCAAAGTGATATATTCGGCCGCGCCATGCGCGCTGAGATGATTGGCGCAGACTTTGGCCTGCTCAAACAGAGGGGCGACCAGGCCGAAGGTATCGCCGCGATGCTGAATACATTCGCCTACCGCATAAATGCTGGGATCGTAGCTTTGCAAGGTATCATTGACGACGATACCGCGCTCGCAATAAATCCCCGATTGCTGGGCCAGCGTCATGTTCGGCCGCACGCCGATTGCCATAATGAACAGATCGCATTCCAGCCGGCTGCCGTCTTCAAAGCGTACCGCCTGAACATGGCCTTTTTCATCGCCTAACAGCGCCTCGGTTTTAGCGGCCATTTTAAACTTCAATCCGCGCCGTTCCAGTTCCGTTTGCAGCATTTTTCCGGCTTGCCTGTCCATTTGCCGGTTCAGCAAGACCTCATTGCTATGAATGACGGTCACGTCCATGCCTCTTGAAACAAGCCCGTTAGCGGCCTCCAAGCCCAATAGCCCGCCCCCCAGCACCACGGCTTTTCGGCTGCGCGCCGCATAGCCGATCATTTTGTTAACATCGATAATGTCGCGAAAACTGATGACGCCCTCCAGATCATTACCGGGAATAGGCGGCACCACCGCTTTGGACCCGGTCGCGATCAGCAGACGATCGTATTCGGCAACCGTACCGTCTTCTGCAATGACTTTCCGGCCGACCCGATCGATGCGCACCACCGATTTATCCTGCCCGGCATAGAGCTGAATGCCGTTATCGATATACCATTGGCGGCTATTGATAACAATATCCTCAATGGTTTTTTCGCCGCATAACACCGCCGACAGCATGATCCGATTATAGTTACCGTAGGGCTCGGCGCCGAACACGGTAATGTCGTATTCATCCGGCGCGGCGGATAATAATTCCTCGACAGTTTTCATGCCGGCCATGCCGTTACCGATAACCACTAGCCGCTGTTTCATCTGAAGTTCCTGCTGTTTAATTACTTACTGATGTTGCGCATTGTCCACGAAAAGCACGAAAGACACGAAAAAATAGATAACAGTATATTTCTCGGTTAACAATGTAATGCCAAGCATTTAGCCGCATTCCTTTTGACAACGTTCATGACAGGTATGTGACTTGATACAGGCATGACGGGCAGGAAAGGGACGCGCTTTGTTTTTTGCGTCTTTGTTCTCCTCTGTATACCCACTTTGTTTTTCGTGCTTTTCGTGCCTTTCGTGGACTACACTTTATTTATTAGATGCGTGCGTAACATCAGTTACTTACCAAAAATCCATTTAACATGGGTCATCATATCCTTAAGCGAATTTTCTTTAAATGTCTGTATTAACTCGTTTACTTTAAATGCATGATGTCTTTCGTAAGCCACGCCATGTTGGGGCGCATCGGCTAAACCGGTTTCTCTGGCATGATCGACGAATCCGCCGTTTTTCCAGAAAAAAGCCCCCGGCATGGTGGTGGGTATCACCAGGACAAAGAATAATGAACGGCCCAATGCGCCTGTCGCCAACATCGATACCGCTAATATCAGCCCCAGCACGAGGCTTGACAATCCGCTCACGGCGATCAGGGTTGCCATGAGCATGCTAAAGCCCAACAACACATTGCGCAGCAGGTACGGCTTGCCGTATTGCGTGACCTGCCGGTAATAAGAGGCCGCGCCCTCATTAGCGCCGGCCTGCATATCACGGGCATGTACGATATGACCTAGCCCTTCAAGCGCCAAACCAACGGCCATAATCGCGGCTAAGGTTTGCAGCAAGACTTGCGTAGCAAGCTCTGCAAGCGGCAAGGCGCAAACGCCGACTGCGGCTATCATTAAAGAACCGAAACTCAGCATGGAACCCAAAAACGCCGAGCCTGTCTGCCAGTGATTCCAAAACGGCCGCGCCGGAATGCGATACAGTTTGTACATATAAAACAGACCTATCGCACCGCTGAGGACGCCGATAAAAGCAAAGCCGTCGGCGATAAATTGCATGATCGGATTATCGAACAACGCAAACGCCGCATAGCCCAACAACCCTGTGTAAAACAGCGACACTCCGGCGATTTCGCGGCTGACCGGGGACAGTCTCAGATTATTAAAGCCGCGGTAAAAGCGGTGCGGCTTGCCCAGATGCATATTGAGCTTAAACAAACCTATGGTACTGATAATGACCATCGCGATAATCAACGGCAATAACACGGCGCTACTGTGCAGCGCCGCTAAGGGTGCAATCCCTACTAACGGCCCCGCAATCAACATTAAAAAAGCACCGACGGTTGCCTGGGTAAACAAGGTAAAAATCACATGCGCGCTTTCGTGACTGGTGAGCAGTTTACGCAGATTCCAGTGTTTTTCGCGGCCCATCTTTTCATCGACGACCGGTTTGAATTTGCCTTCGTTATCATCCCGATGATATTTCAACGGCATTGAATCGGTACGCGTCATTTCCCTGTGCGTTGAGCGGGTTTGCTGAAAGCGGACATTAGGATGGGTAATATCGGTGGTAGGAAAACCGGGGATTTCGGCTTTGGCCTGCACGCGGTTTTCAGGGATGTTTTCTATGACCCCAAAGTCCAGCGCGTTACCCAGACAGGCCGCGACGCAAGCGGGCTTCAAATTGACTTCGAGGCGATCGACGCACATATTGCATTTGGACACCTCGCCTTTTACCGGGTCTAACTGCGGCGCGTTATAAGGACACACCCAGGTGCAGTAACCGCAACCAAAACAAATATCCGGGTCTTGCAAGACCGCGCCGTATTCGGCAAATTTGGTGTAGGCGCGCGTAGGGCAGCCGGTCAGACACACCGGATCGTCGCAATGATTGCAGGCCATGGAGATATTAAGGCGTTGATAATCAGGAAAGGTGCCGCCCTCGACAAAGCCCACCGACCGGTAAGCCAAGTGGATCGGCACATCATTCTTTTCGCTACAGGCGGATTCGCAAGCATGACAGCCTATGCAGTTATCGGCATTAAAATAGAAGCCGTGCTGTTTGTAACGATTGGGGTTTTCGCCAATGTCGGCATCGCCGTTAATGTTTAGGCTTTTATGTCTCAGCTCACTGTCGGCATCGGTCAATTCGATATTTTGACCGTAGCGATTCCGGACTTGAGTTTCTTTATCGCTTAGCAAAGCGTATTGGGGTTCGTCATTGCGTACTTCAAACATAATTAATCCTGAGTAGGTCGGGTCGGGTTTACCCTAAAGGGCGTAAAAAGCTGTCGCTGTTACCCGGCGTTGGTGACTGCGATGGTTCGGGTCAGGTTACGCTCGGAAACGCATGGAGCAAAAATCCGCCCATGCCGTCGTAACCCGGCCCTACAGTGCTTTAATAATTACGCGACTCTTTGTTCAATTGCGCCGCCATGTTCTGGTCGATAGTTTCAATACATACCGCCGATTGCTTAAAGGCCGGTTGCCGCGAATGCGGATCCAAAAGACCTAAGGTTAAGCGATTGACGCAATCAAAAAAATGAAACGGAATAAACACCATGTTTCTGGGCACGCGCTGCGTCAACATGACCATGACAACCGCATCGCCTCGACGCGATACAACCCGCACATAAGTTTGATGAGCAATACCCAGTTCCTCCGCGGCATCGGGATTCATTTCCATAAATGGAATCGGACTGAATTTGTTGTTATTACCGATCTTCCCGGTTTTGGTGCGGGTATGCCAATGTTCCACCAGACGACCGGAATTCAGCCAGAACGGGAATTGCTCATCCGGGACTTCATTATTGTTGATGAACGGCAAGGGGATGAGTTTGGCCCGGCCGTCTGCATAACAGAACGTGGCGGGCTCGGTGTACAACCGCTGCGCGCCCTTATCGCCTTGTTGGGCCTGCGCTTCGGTATACGGCCATTGAATGCCGCGCTGTTGTTCGATCAGGTCATGGGTCATGCCCGAAATATCGCAGAGCCGTCCTTTAGACAGCGCCTTCATTTCTTCAAACACCTGTTCCGGTTGCTCGGGAAAACTGATTTTTTGGCCTTGCTCAAATCGTTTGGCCAGCTCGTTAAAAATCTGCATATCCGATTTTGAATCGGCATGCGGCTGCTGCACCTGGCGAGTCAGATTGACGCGGCGCTCGGTGTTGGTAAAGACCCCTTCTTTTTCCGCCCAGGTGCCGGCGGGCAGAAAAATATGCGCATATTGGCTGGTTTCCACATCGACAAAGCAATCCTGCACCACCAGACATTCCAGTTTTTCCAGCGTTTTGCGGATGCGCGCGGTATTCGCCATCGAGGTCATGGGGTTGGTCGCTATCAGCCACAAGCCCTTGATTTCTCCTGTTTCTATCGCAGGAAAAATATCCGTTTCGGTCAAACCGCGTTGTTTGGGGAAAAACTCAGGATCGATGCCCCAGAATTGTGCTATTTCTTCGCGTTCCTGCTCTTTTTCCAACGCCCGGTAACCCGGCAAACCCGAGCAGGAAGACCATTCCCGCGTCCCCATCGCATTGCATTGACCGGTAATCGATAAACTGGTGCCGCCCGGTTTGCCGATATTGCCGGTCACCAAATTCAGGTTATTGATCCCAACCACGCCGTCGGAACCGTGAGTGCTTTGGTTAATGCCCATGGTCCAGATACTCATCGCCCGGTCGGCTTTTGCATAAAGACGGGCGACGGTGCGAATGGTATCTTCGTCAATGCCGCAAATTTTGGCCGCCGTGCAGGGGTCATAGTGAGCGACTTCTTTGGCCAGTTCTTCAAAACCGTTGGTATTAGCGTTGATGTAGTCGCGGTCTTCCAGTCCTTCTTTCAGAATCACATGAATCAGCGCATTTTGCAGCACCACGTCGGTGCCCGGCGTGATGGCTAAATGAATATCGGCATGCTGAGCAAAAATCGTGACCCGCGGATCAACCACAATCAACGGAAAAGGCCGTTTTTCCTTGGCGTCTTTTAAACGCCAATAAATAATCGGGTGTTGTTCGGGAAGATTAGAACCCCAGGCAATCAGGCAATCGGTATGTTCAAAATCCTCATAGCAGCCCGGCGGGCCGTCCGAACCGAACGAACGTTTATAGCCCGACACCGCTGAAGCCATGCACAGCGTGGTGTTGCCATCGTAATTGTTAGTGCCGATCACGCCGCGGGTTAACTTGCCCAGGGTATAGAATTCTTCGGTGAGCAATTGCCCGGTTGATACGATAGCGAAGGAATCGCGGCCGTAAGTCGTCTGAATCCGCTTGATTTCAGCCGCCATTTTGTCCAGCGCTAAATCCCAATCAGCCGTTTGATAAGGATGATGCGGTTGGTCGCGCACCAGCGGCGTTGTACCCCGACCCGTTGCTTCAAATACTTCATATTCAAAAATCCCTTTGAGACAAAGCTTGCCGCGATTGACGTCTGCGCCGCTTACGCCGCGCGAGGCGACGGGTTTGCCTTCGGCATTGGCGCCGATTTCAATGGAACAACCGGTTGAACAATAGCCGCAGGTTGAATAGGTCCATTTAACAACGCCTTTGTCGGCCATCTTGATAGGATTTTTTTTATTTCGACCAAT
>Ga0208119_100240_pt1 | contig 15844 bp, 16 predicted proteins | sample LakWasMet51_LOW8_2_FD_183887 | JGI IMG/M metagenome (GOLD analysis project Ga0208119, IMG submission 183887) | Freshwater sediment methanotrophic microbial communities from Lake Washington under simulated oxygen tension - Sediment Metagenome... | ecosystem: Environmental > Aquatic > Freshwater >... | reverse complement strand
TCCATGGCATGCTGAAAGCTAAAAAAGAATTTGACGGGACTCGTTTTTACACGTTTCCTGTTGAAGCAAATTCATAAGATTTTATGATTTTTGCAAATTTGGGCTTGTGTCTTAAGAGAGTATCTACGTAACTATTTAGGAAAGATGTCTATTAATGGCGAACGGTATGAATATCCGTATAACCGCATCGCTGCTTGTCGCCATCATGGCATTATCAGGGAGTGCCGTTGCAACCCCGGCTTTCCTGCCGGAAGATCCCAAACGGCCTGTCGACAAGATTAGTCATGACCTCAGCATCAGGCCGGAACAGTTCACCGCCTGTTTTAGGAAGGTTTCTCCGGCCCCGCAGGGAACGCGACCCACGGCGGAGCGTGTCCATTCCAACAAGGCGATCCTGCTAAGCTGTTTGCAGAAGGCGAACGCCAATATCACCAATGACAGGCTCGACGAAGTGATGGATCGATACCGCCCAGGCAGGCGCGAAGCGCAATTACCGACGAACGAATAAGGTCAGGTACTGCTCTGTTGGAAGAGCGCTTCAGCGCGCCTGCTGATTTCCTCCGGCGCAATATCTTCCTTATGGGTAGCAAGAAACCAAATATGCCCGAAAGGATCTTGCAGCGTACCGGTGCGATCGCCGTAAAACTGGTCGAATACTGGCTTGACTGCCTTTGCCCCCGCGCTAACGGCCTGAGCAAATTGAGCGTCTACATCTTTCACATAGACATGCAGGGCGACCGACGAGCCGCCCAGCGACTGGGGAGTGCGAAACGCACCTTGCTCACAGGGATCGGCTAACATGACCGAGGAATCGCCGATTTTAATTTCGGCATGTCCAATCTGACCGTTTGGGTGCGATAAACGGAATATTTCCGTTGCGCCAAACGCCCGCTTGTAAAATTCAATGGCTTCGGATGCCCCCTTAATCATCAGGTACGGCGTTATAGAGTGGTAGCCATCCGGAATCGGTTTTACTGTCATGAGTTTCTCCTTAATAAAAAATGTTTAAAGTAGAAAGGGTAGGCGTTGCGCAGCCTTATCGCACAGCGGCCGTGTTGATTGTAATGATAGGGAATTGCCGGACTTACCTCTCAGCGATAGCCTTTAGATTGACAAGACCTTCCTCAAAATCTTTGCCGACCATGCTGTCCCGGTTGCAAAAAATTCCCATGATCTTCCCAATATAGGGATCGGTGCCGTGCATGTCCCAGATGACATTAGTCTCGTCGCCGTTGGCTTCCAAAGTGAACTCTACGATATTGTGGCCTTCGAAGGGTTTGGTTAAATCCAGTTGGATAGCGATCCTGGACGGTGGCGACGACTCGACGATCTCCATGCGACCGATACCGGCTTTACTGTTGTTGCTTTCCCACTCATACACGGCGCCCTTACCGCGGGACGTACCGCTGAGGTTTCGCTTCATCGCCGGGTCCATTTTTTCGTAGGGCGACCAAGCATCCCAATTGTGGAAATCGTTGATTAGCGAAAAGATCCTGTCGGGCGGCGCTTTGATGTTCGCGGCGCGCCAGACACGGAATAGATCAGGCCTGGTCGCGGCATAGATGAGCAGAGCGGCGAACAGAACGACGACTATGATAACGATTGCCTCGGTCATTTGTTACTCCGGTACGGTGTTGGCATCAAAATATGGCGGCTAGGCGATAAGGCTAAGGTTCGAGACTGAATACGGCTTTAGACGTTTCCGGGTCGAAGGGAACCGAGCAATGTTCATGTACGATCTGCCATCTGCCCTGATGCCGATGGTAACCGGCAGTGCTCCGTACCCAGGTCTGCATTGCCGGATGATCTTCTTCCATCCCGGTAAAGCGCCAGAGCCAGTGGGCGAGCGCCAGGTCGCCGCTTACGAAGATACCCAAGTCACGCATCTCTGTCCCGAAGGCGTTTGGAAAGCAGGGCAGGCACGCCTCCCAAACGCGGCGGAGCTGATGGGTATTTTTGATTTGGAACGGCGGTTTCACGTCGAAGATGATGGCCTCATTTGCGTAGTGGCTCATGATGCGATCCGTATCTTTTGCGCAGATGGCGCTCATCTGGTCGCTGATGAGCTGTCTAATCTGGGTTTTGTCATGCGTTTTGGCGGTTTGGGTGGTCATCGGCATCTCTTAAGTTAGTTGTTAGTCCGCGATTGTTTGTTAGCCTTGATTTATTGCGCCGGGTTCCATGAAGATGAGTTCCCAAATGTGGCCATCCAAATCCTGGAATCCATGTCCATACATAAAGCCGTGGTCTTGCGGTTCGTTATAGGTTGTTCCACCGGCGGCGACCGCCTTGCCGACCATTTCATCGACTTTTTCCCTGCTTTCGGACGTTAAGCACACCAGCACTTCTGTGTATTTCGCGGCATCGCAAATTTGTTTTGGGGTAAAAGTCTTGAACTTGGCCTCGGTCAACAGCATGACGAAAATGTCTTCGGCCACAATCATGCAAGTGGCGGTTTCGTCGGTAAATTGGGGGTTAAAGGTGAAACCGAGTTGCGTAAAGAATTCCACAGACTCATTGAGATTTTTTACCGGTAGGTTTACGAAAATCTTAGTAGCCATGTTTTCTCTTTTTGAACGTAGATTGCACGATGAGGCAGCGGCAACACAGCGCTAATGCGCGCCATAACCGGCACGACCATAGCAGCGCTCCGTCAGGCTCAGTCTTTAGCTGCATAACTGGTCATGAGGCTCTGGTAGATCGGGGTATGGTCGCAAAGGAGCTTGCCAAAGCCTTGGATGTCGTTGCGCCAATCGCGGTGCAGCTCGGAACCTACGGCGAACCAATTTAGCAGTTGCACCCCTGCGGTCGCCATCCGAAGCCATGCCGCCTCACGGCTGGCCTGATCGAATGTGCCGGACGCATCGGTGACGACGAAAACCTCGTAGCCTGCCTCCAACGCGGAGAGCGCCGGGAACGCTACGCAGACTTCGGTCACGATACCGGCGATGATCAGCTGTTTGCGGCCGGTGTCCTTCACGGCCTTGACGAAGTCCTCGTTGTCCCAGGCGTTGATTTGGCCGGGGCGGGCGATGAACGGGGCGTTGGGAAACATCTCTTTCAGCTCGGGCATGATGGGACCGTTCGGCCCCGTCTCGAAACTGGTGGTGAGGATGGTCGGCAGATTGAAGAACTTTGCCATATCGGCCAAGGCCATAATGCTGTTCTTGAATTCGCTGGGCGGATAGTCCTGCACTAACGCAGTCAGGCCGCACTGGTGGTCCACGAAAAGAACCGCCGCGTCTTCCTTGGAAATGCGCCGGTATTGATAAGTGCTGCTCATGATGTAACCTCTTTCATGGTTTCGATGTGGTCATAAAGATTGAGAGCTTTGCCTTATTGTGCGTGGCCGTACGATTGTTGGGTTTATGCGTTTCAATCTTCCGCGCTGCCGATGAACCGATAGATTACCGCGCCGAGTATCGCGCCAACGATCGGCGCCAGCCAAAATAACCAGAGCTGTGCAAGCGCCCAGTCGCCAACGAAGACGGCGACGCCTGTACTGCGAGCAGGATTTACGGAGGTATTGGTGACGGGAATGCTGATCAGGTGAATCAGGGTAAGACAAAAACCGATAGCGACAGGTGCCATTCCCTGCGGCGCGCGTTTGTCGGTTGCGCCGAGAATGACCAGCAAAAACATCATGGTCATCACAATTTCCGAGACCAGGGCCGCAAGCAAGGAATAGCCGCCTGGCGAATGAGCGCCATAGCCATTGGCAGCGAAGCCCGCTGAAACATCGAAGCCCGCCTTGCCGCTGGCGATAATATAAAGAACGCCTCCCGCAACAACGGCACCTACGACTTGAGCGACGATATAAGGCAGCAATTGGTTTGCGGGGAAACGACCGCCGGCCCATAGTCCTACAGAAACCGCCGGATTTAAATGGCAGCCTGAGATATGCCCGATTGCGTAAGCCATGGTGAGTACGGTTAAACCAAAAGCCAACGCAACCCCAAGCAACCCGATGCCCACATCAGGAAACGCCGCGGCCAATACAGCACTGCCACACCCGCCAAGAACCAGCCAAAATGTCCCCAAAAATTCTGCAAGATATATTTTCATAAGTTATCTTCCTTTACCCCTTTGGCAATGATGCTTAACAAGTGATTATTTACCTGCACGATTTTTTATCAAAATATCAATATTTAAGCTGAACGCACAATTCGTATAAATACCTATGCGCGCTAACATACATCAGCAGCGGCGGGGTATGCCAAGGCCTGTTTAATCGGGGATTTACACGGTATCGAGACTCGGTCGATTGTTCGACCGGTAAGTGGATGTTTTGTTAAGCGAGCTTGTTCATTTCATTATGCAGCCATCGTTCCAGGACTTTGAGCACATAGGCTTCTTCATCCGGAGTAAGGGCGCGGCCCTTCGGTATTCTGTGCCATTTTTCCAGACAGCCGCGGCAGCAACAGGCCGTTGCATGTTGCGCTACAAAAACCGGGTGGCCTCGAAAAGGAGTTTGTTTGCCGTCATTTGTAAGCACCGCCGGTGCCAGACGCTTTGCGATAAAGTCTCCGGCATGAACGATAACCGTTGGCAGTCCTTTAGCATGCAAATACACAAGATCTTTGCCTTGGAGGTGAAACTTGCTGCGGAAAGTTGACCTTGCGAGTGCCTCAAAAAGTGCGTCTAAATCTCTCATCAGGGTGTTTTATAAATTTTGGCTTTATGGCCGGGGCTGTTTCATTATGGACGGATGTTTTATGATGAATCAAGTTTGAATCCTGAATGAGTGTGTCGGCGATTATATGAATACCCACGAACAAAGGCATCGCGGTATGCATCTGAATGACCAAGCGTTATTCAGCGGCGAACCATTGCTTCGCTTGCGTGATGCGGTTTATGAATTCTGCTGGTTGCTTAATCGCGGTTATGCGCGGCATTCGGTTATGCAACTGGTAGGCGACCACCATCAGCTTGTAAAACGTCAACGTCTGGCGATTTCCAGGGCAGCCTGCTCGAATACCAGTCGGGAGTTAAGAAAGACAACGTGCCTCCCCATTGAGCAAATCAAAGACCGGCAATTGGTTATTGACGGGTTTAACCTGATTATTTCCGTCGAAACGGCTATGGCGGGAGGATTATTGCTACGTTGCTGCGATGGCTGTATACGGGATATTGCCGGCATTCATGGGACTTACCGGCTGGTGCATGAAACCCGACAGGCGATTGAACTCATTGGTAATGTGCTGCAAGCCTTTTCCCCCGCCAGCGTGTTGTGGTTGTTTGACAAACCCGTTTCCAACAGCGGATGGCTCGCCGAGATGGTGCGGGATATTGCCACGGTCCATCACTGGAACTGGCAGGCGGAGCTAATTGACAACCCGGATCAGGTCATTCGGAATAGCGGTAAAGTCGCCATCACCTCCGATTCGGCGATATTGGACGGCGGAGTGCAGTGGGTCAATCTGGGGGCTTATCTGACAACAAACCATTTTCATGAGTCCTGGTTGATTGATTTTGCAGATGTTTTGAATGAGCCTGAATAAAACCCTCTACTTAAGCCGCTCGCAGAAAATAAGCAGTGGGCAGGCATTAATGATTTTCGGAGTGCAGGCTTCGCCTGCAATGTCTTCGGTCAGAAGAATTAGGCTTATGCTGACAGGTTGATTTTCGTTCCAAGATGGTCTTTGTTGCCGTTTTGGGTGTCTTGATTTTTCTGCAATAATTCGACCTGTGCCTGCGCGGCCATTGCCGTTGCCCCTGCCGCCGCTTGCATATCCGGGCCGGAGGGTTCGGCCGGAGCCAGGGCGGCTCTCCTGATCGTGTCGGCTTTTCGTAGTGTTGCGGCCGGGTCGCCGGGAACCGGAGAGGTGTTTATATTAACTTCGCCGCCAATTGCGTACTGAATCCCGTCGGGGCCTTGCTGATAATCAAAACTGGCACCGCCTGTGGCAATGCCCCCGGCAGCAGCCAGATGCGCGGCCTCATGCGCTTTAACTTCGGCGTCTCTTTGTTTAAGTTCGCTGACGACTTTCAGGTCAGACTCGGAAAGTTCCCCGGTTTTTTTGCCGCCCGTTGATGCGGAAGTATCGGTTTTTAATGCGGGATCTTGTTGAACGTCCTGATCAGGATCGGTTGTAGAGAAGGCGGCCGATCGCCGCTGGGAATAATCAGTTTGCCAGACAGCGGAGCTATTATTGGATACGGAAGAAATCATGATGCACCTTTACATCAGATGAACAATTTCAAGTCTAATAAACAATCGGTTAATAGTCTATGGATAAAGTTAATAACTGATGTTATGCATTGTCCGCGAAAACCGCAAAAAATGTGGTAGTGAGTGGCGTGCCGTGCTCGCCTTATAAACCAAGGCGCGCACGGCACGCCCTACGACGGATATTTCAGCCAATCTTTCTGGACAGTGATAAGGGAAATCAAATCCGTGCCATCTGTGGTCTATCTTTTCTCGGCTGTAATGGACAGTGTGTAACATCCGTTAATAACAGATAAATTAACGTATAATAGGCTTATTTTATCCGGCTGTATTTGATGTCCACCCCCGATCTTATCAAGCAACTCACCCATCAGTTAGCGCATTGTCTTAATCAGGACAGGCATGTATTGAAGCGGCAGTTAGACCGCTGCCGTAGCAAAAGTTCAGTAGAGGAATTAAACGCGCTGGCGAGCCGTATTGAACGGTCGGTCGCCGCCAGAAACAAACGCCTCGCCAGTATTCCAGTGCTGACATTCCCCGATTTGCCGGTCACCGGCAAAAAAGACGATATCGCCAAACTGATACAGGGAAATCAGGTGGTGATTGTTTGCGGTGAAACCGGTTCCGGTAAAACCACGCAGTTGCCGAAGATTTGCCTGTCGATAGGCCGAGGCGTAGCGGGATTTATCGGCCACACCCAACCCCGGCGAATTGCCGCGCGTACCGTCGCCGACCGTATCGCCGAAGAGCTCGGCGAACCGATGGGCAAATCGGTCGGTTATAAAATCCGCTTTAACGACAAAACTCACGCCGAATCGTTGGTTAAGCTGATGACAGACGGTATTTTGCTGGCCGAGTCGCAAAACGATCCTTACCTGAATCAATACGACACCATCATTATCGATGAGGCGCATGAACGCAGCTTGAACATCGATTTCCTGATCGGTTACATGAAATGGCTGCTGCCCAAGCGCCCCGATTTAAAGCTGATCATCACCTCGGCCACCATCGATACGCAACGCTTCTCCACGCATTTTAATAACGCGCCGATTATCGAAGTCTCGGGGCGGACTTATCCGGTGGAAATGCGTTATCGGCCGATTGAGCAAAGGGAAGAGGAGGATGACCAATCCGCCGGGAGCGGATTGGCACGCAACGCGCCCGAAGGGGCAAGGGCAGGGACAGCCCTTGATGAGACCACCGACGATTTGCAAAACGCGATACTGGATGCGGTTGACGAGCTGTACCGGGATTTGCGCGGCGACATCCTGATTTTCCTCAGCGGCGAGCGGGAAATCAGGGAAACGACCGATTCGCTGAAAAAACACCATCCGACCCAATATGAAATTCTGCCGCTGTATTCGAAACTCAGCGTCAGTGAGCAGGAGCGGGTGTTCAAACCCAAAGGCGGCAAGCTGCGCATCGTGCTGGCAACCAACGTCGCGGAAACCTCGTTGACGGTGCCGGGCATCCGTTGCGTGATCGATACCGGCCATGCCCGCATCAGCCGTTACAGCCATCGCAGTAAAATCCAGCGTCTGCCGATCGAGCGCATCTCGCAATCGAGCGCCAATCAACGGGCAGGGCGTTGCGGCCGTGTAGCCGAAGGTATTTGCATCCGGCTGTATTCGCACGACGATTATTTAGCCAGACCGGAGTTTACCGAGCCGGAAATCATGCGCACCAACTTGTCTGCGGTTATCTTGCAGATGATCTCGTTGAAGCTCGGCGACATCGAAGACTTCCCATTCCTTGAGTCGCCCGAAGACAAGATGATCCGGGACGGCAAAACCGTGCTGCATGAAGTCAACGCGCTGGATAAATCGGGCAAGCTGACCGAAGTGGGCAAACAGCTGGCCAAATTCCCTACCGACCCTAAACTTGCCCGGATGCTGATTGCAGCCGCGCATGAGCATTGCCTGACCGAAGTTGCGATTATCGTGTCCGCGTTAAGCGTGCAAGACCCGAGGGAAAAACCCGCCGATAAAATGGCGCAGGCCGATCAAAAACACGCGGCGTTTCGTCATCCCGAGTCCGATTTTTTAACCATCTTAAATATCTGGAATACCTACGAGGAGAAGAAAAAACACCTGTCCAACAGCAAGTTGCGCAAATACTGCACCGACAATTTCCTGTCTTACATGAGGATGCGCGAGTGGTTCGACATCCACGCGCAAATCATGCAGGTGGTTAAAGGCGATTTAAAAATGCACCCGAATACCGATGACCCCGGTTATGAAAAAATCCATCGCGCCCTGTTGCCGGGGCTGCTGTCCAATATCGGTTTTCGCCATGAGCAATATGAATACCTCGGCGCACGCGGCCTGAAATTTTTCATCTTCCCCGGTTCAGGACTGCATAAGCTCAAGCCTAAATGGATTATGGCTGCGGAGCAGGTCGAAACCAGCAAGGTTTATGCGCGCAATGTCGCCCGGATCGAGCCGGAATGGATAGAGCAATGCGCCGAGCATCTGGTCAAACACAACTATTACGATCCGCATTGGGAGAAGAAAGGTGCGCGTTGTATGGTGTCTTCGCGGACTTTGCTGTACGGCCTGACGCTGCAAGCCGGGCGCAAGATTCCCTATGACCATGTCGATCCCAAAGCCGCCAGGGAGATTTTTATCCGCTCGGCGCTGGTTGATCATGATTACTACAGCAACGCGCCATTTTATGTCGCCAACCAGAAACTGCTCGAAGAAGTGGGAATGATTCAGCACAAAGGCCGCCGGGTCGATCTGGTCGAGGATGAACAATGGCTTTATGAATTTTACGATAACAAACTGCCGCCAGAGGTTGTTAGCGGTGTTACTTTGGATACTTGGCGTAAAACGGCGGAACGCGCCAATCCAAAAATCCTGTTTTTAACCAAGGAGGATTTAACGCGGGAGCAAGAGGAGGACTATGTCAACGAATGGGATTTCCCTGACAGCAAGAAGATCGGCAACCTGACCATCCCGCTGCAATACCGGTTCGAGCCGGGGCATGACGAAGACGGCGTGACGGCGATCATCCCGGTGCATCAATTGAATCAGGTTTCGCAAACGGCATTCGATTGGCTGGTGCCGGGCTTGCTGGAGGAAAAATGCATTGCGCTGATTAAAGCCCTGCCCAAGAACATCAGGAAACACTTTGTGCCCGTGCCTGAAACCGTCAAACAGTGTCTTGAAATCGAGCCGGATTTTAAAGGTGCGTTGCAGGAATGGCTGGGCAACCGCTTAAGAAAACTGACCGGCGAGGCGATTCCGCTCAATGCCTGGAATACCGAAGCCCTGACCGATCACTTGAGAATGAATTTCAGGGTTGAAGACGATCAAGGCCGGTTGCTGGATTACGGTCGCGACCTGAAGAAATTGCAGCTCAAGCACACCGCCAAAGCCGGAGACAGTTTCGACCAGATTGCCGCCGACGAACTGAACTACACCGGCTGCATCGGCTGGGCGTTCGACGACCTGCCGGAGACTTACCAGTTTATCCAGAAAGGCCAAGCCTTTGTCGGCTTCCCCGCGATCATTGATGAAGGCGATGCGGTCGGCGTGCGTATTTTCGATACCGAGCAAAAGGCCGCGTTACAGCATCAGGCCGGATTAATGCGCCTGTTTCAACTGCAACTGCGCAAGGAATGCACTTATGTGACCAAAAACATGCCGAAGTCGGCGGCCGCAGAATTAACCTATAACCGCTTGCCGAAACATCCGCTGATTGGCAATGACACGAACGTATCGTATAAAGACGACCTGCTTTATTTAGTCCTGTACGGCGTATTTATTGAAGGCCGAACCATCCGCACCCAGCAGGCCTTTGAACAAAGCTTGCAAGCCAACAAAGCCGGGCTGATCAGCGCAGCCAATGAAGCCGGGAAAATCGCGCTGGAAATCATGGAACTGTACGGCGCTATCAAAGCTCAACTGAACCGCCTGAATGCGAATGACCCGCTGGCTAAGGACATTAACGAGCAGCTGGATTTGATGATCTATGCCGGGTTTATCCGCAACACGCCTTACCAGCAGCTTAAAGCTATCCCGCGCTATTTGAAAGCCGTGCAATATCGTCTGGATAAACGGGATAACAACTTGCAAAAAGTCCAGGAAGTCAGCCGTTATGCGACGCGGTATTGGACAGACGTGGAGAAGAAAGCCAAAAAAGACAAGGTTATTCCGGAACAAGACCCGTTCCGCTGGATGCTGGAGGAGTTCAGGGTTTCGCTGTTCGCCCAGCAGCTTAAAACAGTTTATCCGGTTTCGGTAAAACGGATGGATAAGGCTTGGGATGAGAGAGGGTGATGGTTTGTTTTAATTGCGGGTTCGACCGCGAAGAAATGTAGGGTACGCTATGCGTACCTTTTTTACGTACAAACGTATTTGGTACGCACAGCGTACCCTACACATTTTTATTCCATAGCAGAAGTATCCAAATCATCGAATTCCATGATTCCATGAGCTTTACTGCCCCAATCAGCAGGGTAAACACCTTGTTTGACCCAGCGGTGAAAAGTTGAATAAGGCCAATCCTGCACAGATTCCACATGCCCATGTTTAACCGGGTTATAGTGGATATAATCGAAATGCCGGGCATAATCCTCCTCGTCTCGCAGAGCATGTTCCCAGAACCGGCGTTGCAAAACTCCGCGCCGCCTTTGCCGAATCCGTGAACCGCTACGTGCTTGTTCGTTGCCGCCAGCAGCCAGATATGCCTTGGTGAATTCCTTTTTGATCCATCCCAAACGCGCCGAGTAGCGTGTGTCACCTTCCGGCATTGTCAAAATGGCATGAAGATGATTATCGAGCAAAACCATTGCATCAATCCGAAACGGCCAACGTTGGCGGCATTCGCGAATGGCAGTGCGCAGGAAAACACGGGAGGTATCGGTACAAAGAATCGGTGCGCGTCGTTCCGTTACCACGGTAAAGAAGAAGGAACCGCCGGGAACATAAGCGCGCCGAAAATGGGACATAAGCAGAACACCGAAATGTAATAAAAAATGTAGGGTACGCTGCGCGTACCGCATTGTGGACGAGATTAATTTTAACACGGCATAGGTTTTTTTAGATCATGATATGATACGTTAGGCTTTAAGGTACGCGCAGCGTACCCTACATGGCTTGTTCGTTGCCGCCAGCAGCCAGATATGCCTTGGTGAATTCCTTTTTGATCCATCCCAAACGCGCCGAGTAGCGTGTGTCACCTTCCGGCATTGTCAAAATGGCATGAAGATGATTATCGAGCAAAACCATTGCATCAATCCGAAACGGCCAACGTTGGCGGCATTCGCGAATGGCAGTGCGCAGGAAAACACGGGAGGTATCGGTACAAAGAATCGGTGCGCGTCGTTCCGTTACCACGGTAAAGAAGAAGGAACCGCCGGGAACATAAGCGCGCCGAAAATGGGACATAAGCAGAACACCGAAATGTAATAAAAATGTAGGGTACGCTGCGCGTACCGCATTGTGGACGAGATTGATTTTAGCACGGCATAGGTTTTAGATCTTGATATGATGCGTTAGGCTTTAAGGTACGCGTAGCGTACCCTACATGGCTTATCCGGTTTCGGTAAAGCGGATGGATAAGGCTTGGGATGAGAGAGGGTATTTATGAATATTTGTTGCGGACAATAACGAGATGATTCTGAATCCAAAAGAACTAGAAAGCTATGTTCAGTATGTATACTCTACCCTTCTAAACCTCAAAGATGAAGGTGTCATTGTTAGTACAAATGCTACTTTAATAGGAAAGTCTGGAGCAAGGCACGAGATCGATGTTTTCTATCAGTTTGAAAGGTCGGGTATTATTCATAAGGTGGCTTTTGAATGTAAATATTTGAAGCGAAAAGTGGAAAAATCAGATGTTATTGATTTTCACGGGAAAATTCAAGATATAGGGAATATTCAAGGTATTATTGTAAGCAAAAATGGGTATCAAAAAGGTGCTACGGAATATGGCAGTCATTACGGAATAAAATTACTGACGATGGAAGAATTGCCCACTTTAAATATTCTTTTAGCAAAAAGAATAGGATCTGTGGCTTTGCCCGATGAGAGTTATATTGGTGAGCCATTCTGGACAATAATGGAAATAAGAAATGGCGAATTGACTGGCAATTATTGGTCGCGGATGGAAAAAACAATATTTGGTAAGCAACATGTTCCATTATTTATATCAAAAAAGGATGCGGAAGAGTTTTTAAGTAATGCCATTAATAGAGATGATTACGTGGTCAGAGGAATTCCTCAGCACTCTCTTAAATTCATTGTGGGAACTGCAAAACTAAGTAAGGGTAGAGTAAAGTTTCTATTAATGTTGTGTGGCGCAGACGAAAATGATATGTGGCCTGGATTAACCTATGATCCTGAAGATGTTGAGGCTAGATTCTTGGTTCAAGAAAATTGAGGTGAGAAATAATTATTTCAAGCGGGACGGGGTTTGCAACCCCGTCCCTAACGTTTCAGCAATGTCTGAGCTATGCGACTACATTTATTGCCGCCTTATGTTTCGGACGGGGCAACATACCCCGTCCGGCTGTACGCTTGGTTTCCAAGCTCCAGCTTCCCGTACTGAATTCCCATGCGCAGCACTCATCGTTATCACAAGTGTCTACGAAACGCCGTCATTCTGGCAGGGATGCCGGACCCGTTAGAGCGCGTAGCGAATCCAGTCACAGAGATGAAAGATCGCAGACATCCCGAGCTTCTAAGCAATATGCGTGGAGCGAAAATTACCGTCCATAGCACTAGATACCGGCATCCCTGCCGGTATGACGAGTCTTGGGCTGAGTTGTGTATAACGATGAGCGCGTAGCGTGAGAACGATGAGTCCAAGTTTCGGAAAGTTATTACCGACCATACCCTAAGCGCGCTTATCACTTATAATCATGCGGAACTTGAATATTTTCCCTAAATTCGAAACTTTGTGAAAAGTACGTAGGAGCAAACGCACCATGACTGTCGAACTCTTGATTAACTTTGCGGTACAGTTTCTTGGAACTGGCGCGGCATTCTTTCTCGCCTATCGATCCTTCCAAAAACGCCGGATTCAGTTAGGCGCTGAACCGACGCTCCCCCAATACTTTAGCCGCAGAAGCGCCTACTGGATAGGGATCGCATCGTACTGCTTGCTTATGGCCGCACTTTATTGGCTGCTTACCTGGCAGTGGCTGCCCTTGGAACCGCTGGTGACGCTCATTGTGGAGAACCTCCGTTCAGGGGAATGGGTAAATCTTCTGAATGGCTTGGACGGAAACACGATCATCCCTTTGATTGGCGCCGGGTTGTTTCTATTTTTTATCGCCTGGGAAAGCAGGTTCAATCCCTTGCTTATATTGAGGGACAGCATCCATGACGCTTTCGCAATTCCGACCAAGGCGGTAGAAGTTTATAACGCTCTCATTACATCGAGATTGTCGGCAGTCGACGATACATTAAAAGCACAAATCGCCAATCGCCTGCTGGTGTCGAGCATCGATCCCGGCGATTTCGAAAAATCCAGCGCCACAGTCGAGTATAAATGGGCTCATAATTGCCTTCTTTTCGACCAGATACACGACTACGCCAACCAATCGTCTTTTCGTCGGTTGTTCAACGAACCGTCTCTGAAATGGGGGGAAATCTGCATCTCCTACAATGCGATGTCGGAAAAAGTGGCCGTCTGGAAGGAAGCGGAACCGCACTATACCAAGACGGTCAAATTGCTAAAGGAACTGGACCACCTGACCGGTTTACTCTGTCGCTTACTTGCCTCACTGGTCGTGTTCGGGAGCGCAAGCGAGAATGAGATATGGGCAACCGTGAAGCAACTCGGCGGCAACGTCCACGAGGCCCGCCTCAAACACACCTATAAATACATCCTGCTATTCACTGCTGCCACCGCCATTGGGATCATGTTGGGCCGGGAGATTTCGGTCTCGTTACACAATGCTTTCCTGTTTCCCGATCAACCGCTGGCGCACTTTGATTACACGACGCTCCGCTGGGTCGCTTATGCCATCCTGATCTATGTTCTTCCGATAGCGCTGGTCTTTGTTTCCCGGACGCTCGCCTTCAGGCACCAACGGGAGCAATCCGATCGATACTACGGCTTCTATATGGCGATGATGATAATGGGGTTTATTGTCAGTACCTCCGCATCAGCGCTTATACTTGAGTTAACTTACTACAAAGATCACTTCAGGTTTCTGGAAAGCTTCATAGAACATATGCGCTGGGGTATTCTGCCGGCGCTGATGTGCGGTTTTGTCGCTTACCGAATGGACACGCCGGTCAGCGAATCGGAAGCGCTAGGTAAACTCATTATGGCTGCTGTGTTGCGTTTTATTGGCTGGGGATTGGTCGCCGTCATTATCATGCTTTATGCGACCGGCGACATGACCATCCAGGAGGCGAATCTGCGTTTCACCCTTGTCGGCACGGCTTTCTTCGTGGTCGGTCTGTTGGGAGCGTCTGCCAGTTTCAAAACAGCGAGGCTGGAGGATTAGCTATTCCATCCCGTGTAATTAAATTCTGGAAAGGAATTAAGCCGATAGAGCGCGGGGTGGGAAAGCGTTGTGGTTCGTGTAGCATCGTTTCGTTGCACGACATTTGAAGCTCGTGAATGCGGACATAAACAGCATCCCCGACCTATCGGGCTGTACAACTTACCCTTGTCTTTGTTGAAAATCGTTCTTAATTGAACGAAAAAGCAGTAATAAAAAATCACATAACCTTGTTGAGCATTCAATGCACACAAATAGGGAATAAAAATGGCTCAATTAGTGGCAAATTGCCCAAGATGCGATACAAACAAAATTACATTCGACTTAAAGGCAATGACCTATGTCGACAGAGACCAACGCTACGGACTAAACCATTACGAAGTATTTTGCGTATGTTTGCATTGTTATAAATCAACTGTTTTTAAAATAAATGACAATCAACAATATGCAAACAATATTACTCAAGATCAATACCTAAAAATCCCTGTAGCAATAAACGAATATATAGAAATCAACGGTTATATAAGTCTCAAAGATGCGAACAAAATTAAAACACCTGAATATGTACCGAATGACATATCGGTAATATTCCAAGAAGGAGCAACTTGTCTATCCTTAAATTGTAATAACGCAGCCGGTACAATGTTTCGTCTCTGCATTGATAAAGTAAGTAAAAGCTTATTACCTAAAGAAATTACACAAGGACTAAACCACAGAACACGACGCGACTTAGGATTAAGACTTCCCTGGTTATTTGATTATGGAAAATTACCCGAAAATTTACGTGAACTATCAATGTGCGTTAAAGAGGACGGCAATGATGGGGCTCATGCGGGTTCTTTGTCTAATGAAGATGCGGAAGATATGTTAGATTTTACAATTATGTTATTAGAACGTATTTATACAGAGCCGGAAAGAGTAAGAATTGCCCAAGAACGTAGAGAAAAACGCCGTGCCGGTTAAATAAAGAAGACCTCGCAAAAATAGCCAAGTAGATACTCTGTTCAAAGTCAAACTTATTTCGTTGATTTTTGACTATCCGGCAGATGCCGGAATTGTATAAAAACGGGTATTATCGAAAGGCACATCATGCTTCAACATGCCGTGGATAGCATGGAGTAATTTACGCATGACCGCACAAAGAGCCTGCATTTTTTCTTTACCGTTAGTCAGCACTAGATGCTGAAAATAAGCACTGACGTGTGGATCAT
>Ga0208119_100235_pt1 | contig 15996 bp, 15 predicted proteins | sample LakWasMet51_LOW8_2_FD_183887 | JGI IMG/M metagenome (GOLD analysis project Ga0208119, IMG submission 183887) | Freshwater sediment methanotrophic microbial communities from Lake Washington under simulated oxygen tension - Sediment Metagenome... | ecosystem: Environmental > Aquatic > Freshwater >... | reverse complement strand
AACACCGCCAACAGCTCATTATTTTTGCAGTCTCGCGCATTTCCAGACAGCTAAAAAATATCAACCTTGAACCTGATTTTATTTTCTCCGTCGATCCCACCGAATTAAGCTTCGACATCAGCAAAGAGATGCTTACATTCAGCAACAGGCCTGTCTTTGTTTATTCTTACCATGCGGTTCCATCCCTGGTTAACCAATGGCAGGGAATCGGCCTGTACCTGGGCAACCGGGTTCCCTGGAAATCTCCGATAAACCATACAAATATCGGCGGAGCAGGGCCAACGGTGACCAACACGGCTCTGAACGTAGCGCACAAATTCGGCTTTAAACGCATTATCCTGGTCGGTGTCGATCTTTGTTTTACACGGGACGGCTATACCCATGCCGCCGGCAGCGATGAACATATTGCCGGCCCCCGCTTTAACTTGACCTCCTTACAGACAGAAACCAATGGCGATTTCATGGCGCCAACCAGTTGCGATTTGGTCGCCGCAATCAATACGCTGGCAATACAGGCCAAGGCCATTACCGCAACAGGTTGTCAAATAATCAATCCTTCCGCCAATGCCGCCAAAGTCGACAATGTAACCTACATGCCTCTGGCAGATATTCAACTGGACGATAATCCGATCGATGTCACGGCCATTGTTGCCAAACAAATAGAAGCGTCAAGCCATCGTTCTTATAACGACCCGGCAACCATCGGCGAACTTAAGCGCGCTCAGTTTCAAATAAACGCTATCTTGCGTCTGGCTAAAGACGCTTTAACAATAAACGAGAATATGTATAGCGCTCAGGGCGCCATCGAAAACTACAAAGACAAAAGAAAACTCGACAAAATTGAAAAAAAACTCAACCGAGACCATCGCCAATACAGCAAGCTTGTTAAACGATTCGGTATTCGTAACTTTATAAAAATCACTAAACCCTTTACTGATGAAGATTGGAGCGCGGAAGAAGCTAAAGAAATGGGCAATGCCTATTACGAGGCCTATCGTGACGGCGCAATCGCACTACTTAAATTAATCAGCGATGCCATAGAGCGGGCTCAGTCACGCCAAGAGGAAACTCGCGACGAACCGGACTTCTCTCAACTATTCGGTCAATGGCGCAAAGATCGTAGCTTCGGTCGGGCCGGATTATGGCGACAAAACCACCCCCATGCCAATATTCCGGCGTCGGTACAAACAGAGTTTAATGAACTGGAAGACCTGTTTACTTCCATCTTATCTAATAAAAACACCGGACACATGGCGCAAGCAAAAAATCACGCCAGCTTTCCCATGTTGAAAAAACGCTCAGGTCTACTGTTCAAACATCAAAAAACACAGGAATTAAAAGATCTGCTATCGGGGTTACATAAGCATCAAGATCAAACTGCTGCGGTTCCCTATGTCTATTTACTTAATGGCTACTTGGCTGAATTGCAAAATGACACTGAAACAGCCATAACCGCCTACCACAATATTATAGATAGCGAAGACTCTCCATTACTGCAAGAAGCATTGTTAAGAATAGCGTCCATCAGCATCAACACAAACGACGTCGACAATACTAACGCTTACCTGTCTCTACAATGCTTATCCCAGATCAATCCCATTTACCTGCCCTTCTATGCGGAAATAGTCCGCCTACGAGGCGACGCATTCGCGGCCATAGATGTTTATAACCACTATATCAGCCAGTTTCCTGAAGACACTTTGGGGCAAATAAAACTGGCAACACTTTATATGGAAAATAAGATTTATGACGCCGCAGAACTGATGTTTGATTATATCCTGACAAAAACGCCGGATTCGAAAGTGGCAATCGACTTAAAAAAGCAACTGACTTATTTGAAGACTTTAAATTGAAATTGATAACTTTATGTGAAAGGGAAAGCAGGGTTATCCGACAGACGTGTATGCCTGTGTAGCTTGTCGCCCCTTATCGAAAGCGACTATTTGTTTTTCCAGTATTTTTTTTTGCTCTTGTATTCTTTCAATTAAAACCGCATCTTCCTCAATAATTGAACTTGCCATCGATTTTAGAGCCTCGGACGCCATAACAGCTCCTGAAAACAATTTTTCCAAACATTGCTGCCGCAAATCCAGCACTACGGCTAATTGCTCCCATTCCTCTGCGGCAACACATTCAGACACTTGATTAGACAGTGCAGCCAACTCTTCCAATTGAAACTGAGGATGCTGGTCAGCAGAGTATTCCTCAGTTTTTGATGGCATCCCAGGCTCCTTTTATTTCCCTCATTAACGAGGCGACTTCATCAAGTATTGCTTCGTCATTTTCGCGACTGGCTTGCAATAAACGAGTAGTCATATAGTTATATAATCGACTAAGATTGGCTGCAATTTCGCCGCCTTTTTCTAAATCAACTGCTTCGTTTAAGCCGCCGACTATTGCTACCGCTCTGGATATATAAACGCTCTTTAACTCTAAATCGGAGCGATCCATCGCCCCTTTCGCGGCATTCACCCTAGCCAAAAAACCATCCATTAACATCTGTATCAAATAATGCGGCGAAGCATCCGCTAACCCGCTTTCATTATGCACATTAGCGTATTGATTTACGCCTCTTTTGTAAGCACTTGGGTACATATCAGCCTTCCTTTAGTATGCTAATGCCTGAGCAAGATAAGTGGATGTCGACTTCAACTTGCCGACAACTACATCCATTGCTGTAAACTGCTTGATCATGCTTGCCTGCAAACTGTCCATACGGCTCTGGACATCAGCTCTCTTTGCAGTAAAAGACGTCAATTGTTTGTTCAGTGATGTTTGTTGCGAATCTAAAGGCCCACCCGACTGCAAATACTGTGTCAATTTTGAATCTAATCGGGTAGCAACGCCATCAGTCGATGAGAATACATCACTTACAGCAGAAAGATTGGCGGTCAAAGCCGTAGTAAGCTTGGTACTGTCCAATGCCATAACCCCGTCTTTATTAATCGAAATACCAATCATCGCCAATGAATTATAACTACCGGTCGCTGAGGTTACAGTGTTACTGGTATCCTGCCTTAACTGATTGCTTATGTTACGTAATGTTGCATTGCCCAGTAGTGAACCATTTGACGAACCTGAAGTTCCAGCATACTTACCTAATCCACTGGTAGTTGAATGAAGGCTATTGAATGCCGTTACAAAATCGGTAATCGTTTTGCTGATCGCCGTTGTATCCAAGGTAACACCCAAATTAACAACCGTTCCAACTGCAGCGGATTGCAAATTCAAGGTCACACCGGGAAGCACATCGGTGATTGTATTAGTACTGCGAGTCGCCGCTAATCCATCAACCTTGATCGTGGCATCCGTAGCGGCCACTGTACTGTAGTTTGCGGGAGTTGCCGTATCAAGAGCATTCAATCCTGCATCGCCGCCCGTAACCGCCAAGCTAAACGCATTAGCAGTCCCCGCATCTTTGGATGTCAGTACTAATTTTGAAATGGTTGTACCGGGTGTCACTGTAGAATCCACATTAATAATACTGGCTGTCACACCATTATTACCCGTCGCACCGTTAATCGCATCGCGAACATTCGCCAATGTAGCACCAGCTCCAATAGTTACGGCAAACGCTGTTTTTGTGGAACCTGCCGGATATGTAAAATTAAGAGCACCCCCTGTTGCTGTAGCAACTGAAGCAGTATTAGCATATTCGGTAGTTGTAATCGATTGCTTCGACTTAGCCAACTGAGTTACTTCCACAGTATGGCTTCCCGGCACCGCGCCAGTCCCGGCTGTGGTTGTAAAGATAGCCGTATTCGCAGAAACGGCCTGAGTAGCTTTAAATAAATTGCCGTCCTTAAGTTTTTGCACCGCTGTTTGGAAACTTGATAACGCGCTTTTTAATGAGCCAAGCCCACTTAACCGGGCGTTAGCAGCCGTCTCCTGACGGGTAATAGCATTAAACTGAGGCTGTCCTTCAGCTTTAATCAACTGGCTGACAATGCCATTGATATCCATGCCGCTACCAAGCCCGGTTGAGGATGAAATAGACATAACTTACCTCCTCGCAATTAAAGTCACTTAAAAAATCAAGCTCTACTCTGAATAACAGAGCCTTTTTTACCGTCCAGTTCCTGCATCTTTTTTATGAATGCCAGCATATCTTCCGACGGAATTTGACGCACTGTCTCACCGGTCTGATTATCAACAATTTTAACCACAACTTTTTTTGTCGATTCATCAATCTTAAACTCTAAGTTACGGTTTGCAGCTTGAAGTATTGAATTACCCTCAACTGCTGCTGACTTTAGCTTATCCAGAGATGTTACGTTAGAATCAAACTCCTTTTCCTTTAAACCATCAGGTGACAAGGCTGGTTCGGATTCAACTTTCTTCTCAATTACCGCATCCGTTTTCAAAGAGGCTGAGTCTTCATTTTGTCGCTTATTTTTCACAACTGTAGCCGGAACAAGCTTCGATACATTTGTAATTTCACTGTTCATATCACTAACCTTCAGTTAACCCTATTTTCCAAATGGAAAAGGCTGTAGTACCACTACAGCCTCAGCCTTCCCTGACCGTTTCCTTAAAACCTTATCTGAGTAAACTCAGTACTCCCTGCCCAGATTGGTTCGCCTGTGCCAACATGGCTGTACCTGCCTGTTGCAGAATCTGAGAACGGCTCAGGTTAGCCGTTTCTTGAGCAAAATCAGCATCCATGATCCGTGATTTAGCAGCGGACTGATTTTCAACAGATGACTGCAAATTCGAAATGGTAGTCGTAAAACGGTTCTGAACCGCACCTAAAGTAGCCCGGAAGTTATCAACTTTTTTAATCGCCAAATCAATAAAGTCTATTGCTGACTTTATTTTTGATGATGTCGCGCCAGAACCGATAGATGCACCCGTTGACGCGACTTGTTTTATACCGCTGACTGTCGATAAACTAGAAACAGTAATGGAAATCTGATTGTTAGCGGCTGTACCCGCACCTATCTGAAAATTAGCGGCCTTCATTGAGCCTGCTAAAATTTTCTTATCATTGAATGTAGTGTTACTAATAATACGACTAATTTCCGAGCCCAATTGCTTAAACTCCAGTTGCAATTTTTGTCGATCGCCGGAACCGACTGCCCCCATGTTAGCCGCTTGAACCCCCAAATCGCGCATCCGTTGCAGAGTATCGGTAATGGTACCCATTGCAGATTCAGCCGTTTGAGCCATAGATATGCCGTCATTCGCATTTCTTATCGCTACTGTCATACCGCGAATTTGCGAGTTCATCCTGTCCCCGATTGCCAAACCTGCCGCGTCGTCTTTTGCAGAGTTGACCCGCAAACCTGTGGACAGCCGCTCCATTGACGTACTGAGATTCAAAGAATTTTTACTCAAAGCGCCTTGAACGCCTAATGCCCCTAGATTTGTATTAATTTGCATAGACATGATCGTATCTCCCAAAAATCCCTCGGTTCACCCAAGAGAAAAAATTAATTTATGTATTCAAAAAATTTGTTAAACCTTCGACTCGATAATGTTATCGACGTGCATTTAAATTACTTTAATATTTTTTTCAGAAATATTTGGAAAACTCACCTTGAGCCCGTAAGAAATCGGACTCTTTACCTATATCTAACCAATATTCATGAACTGGAAACATTGAAACCAATTCCCCCGCCTTAATTTGCCGATTTAAAAACTCCGGCATATCGATCTGTTGCTGCTTGGCAATGGTTTGCACCAACGATTGATTAAGCACATAAACCCCGGCATTGGAAAAACAACTATGAACAGGTTTTTCAACGATATTGGTAATACGTTGACCATCCATACTTACAACACCATAAGGAATCTGGTACTCATATTGACGAACACACAGGGTTGCTATCCCTTGATGCTCATTATGATAGGACAACAAACGGGGGAAATTGATCTGCGTCAAAATATCGCCGTTCATGACAATCATCGGCAAATCGGGCAGATTAGTGGGCAATAGCCCCAATGCTCCCGCCGTTCCTAGCGGTTCATGTTCCTCAATGTAACTGATTTGCACTCCCCAACGCTGCCCATCGCCAAAATAATCTTTAATCTGATCCGCCAAATAATGGACTGCGATATAAAAATTTTTGAATCCCGAACTCACAAAACTTTCAATAATGGTTTCAAGAATCGGCTTACCGCCGATTTCCAACAAAGGCTTAGGGCACACATCGGTCAAAGGCCGCAAGCGTCTACCAAAGCCGCCCGCCATCAAGAACACCGGATTTTGGAAATGCGGTTGCTTATACAATCCCTGCAAAGTCTCCAGCCCAACCACTTTGCGATCGGCATCCAAAATCGGCAAATGAATTAAATTGTGCGCCTCCATAACGGCGCACATCTTGGTTTTGGAATCATTGATCGAAGCGACTTTAGGATTCGCATTCATGACTTCCGCGACAGCATGATCCAAGGAAAGCCCCCGCATCAAGGCCCGCCTTATATCGCCGTCAGTAACCACGCCGGATAGTCTCCCAAGGTCATCACTAACTAATGCAATCTGTAGCGCAGCTGCATCTATAACGCGAATAGCTTCCTGCAAGCTGGTTTGGGGATTAATCAGTGCATTGCGCCAGTTATGTTTCATACCTTAATCTCTATTAATAGATTTTATTTGCGAACGAGGCGGATATACAATCCGGTTGTACGCAATATCCTGCGTTACTACACTACCGGCGCCAATAATGCTGCCTGCGCCAATGCTGATGCCTTGAATAATTATTGCCCCCGTTCCGACATGAACCCCGTCGCCTACATCAACGGTACCGCTAAGCACGGCTCCCGGCGCAATATGAACATGCCGCCCGATTCGACAATCATGCTCGACAATTGCGCCGCTATTCACAATGGTATTCTCAGCAATTTTTGTGCCTGCCTGAATAATGACACCCGCCATCACCTGCACACCATCGCTTAATTCAACATCGGCAGCGATGAACGCGGTTGGATCAACCAGGGTTTTAAAGCGGTAGCCTTTGGCATTAAACGTATTAAATAATCTGGCTCGCAAACCTTTATCTTTCGGGAGCGAACCCATACCGTTAACCAGTTCAATTTCTGCCGCCGAATAATCAAATACCACATTATCCGAGCCCAGAACATTGAGTCCCAGCAACACGCATCCTATAGATTGATTTGGATCAACAATACCCAATAGTCGACAATTCAGCCGATGGAGAATATCTACCAAGACTTTAGCATGTCCGCCGCCGCCCAAGATAATGATAGGTTTAGTCATTACATCCTTTAAATCAGTTCGTCTGCATCGTAATTACGATTGCTCGACTCACCCAACAGCGCCCAATAATCCATTGGACTTTTTCCTGTTCCGGGACGCTTTATGGTCAAATTTGTTTCAGTAAAGCATTCCCCGGAAGAAATAGAGCATCTTGCAACCAAACTTTTGCGAACAACCTTTTGGTTCTCCAGCTCCATCGGCTGAGGTCCTTTAAGCCCCTGCCCCAAAGCTTTTTCAACATCCCTGATACCTTGAACCATCGCTTTAAGCTCATCAGGCTCAAGAGACACCTTATGATCGGGGCCTTGTTGGGTTCTATCCAGCGTAAAATGCTTTTCGATGACTGTCGCGCCTCGGGCTACCGCCGCAACAGGCACAACCAAACCTACACTGTGATCCGAATAACCCACTCTCAGGCCAAAAGCCTGCTGTAAAACATCCATTGCTTTCAGATTAATATTTTCCATAGGCGTTGGATATTCGGAAGTACAGTGCAATAAAGTTACTTTTTCCCGCAACACAGCCTGACCTTGCGCCGAACTATAGGCTTGCTGAAAAGCGCTACTGGAGGGTTGCCGCTGTTGCATCGATCCCACACTTCCGGTATCGCTGGCGATCGCAAGATAACCGAATGCCAGCACACCCAAGGCTGTTTCAACCTCGCCCAAAGTCGCCATGCCTGTCGATAAAATAATGGGTTTACCGGTTTGCGCATGCGCCAACAAAAAAGGTCCGTTAGTGATCTCCCCTGAAGGAACTTTAAGCGTTTCGACGCCAAGCTCGCGCACAAGAAAATCAAGACTTTCAAAATCAAATGCCGTCGATAAAAATTCAATCCCCAGCTTCTGGCAATAGGCTAATAACTGAAAATGCAGCTCATATTTCAATTCCAGCCGCTTTAACATCGTCAGCTGATTTTCATCGGCATCCGTGGTGATTTTTTGATATGTCGCTTTCCCGGCATGTTGGGTAACCAGGTTTTCAGCCTTAAACGTCTGAAATTTGACTGCATCCGCGCCCGCTGCAACAGCGGCGTCAACCAGTTGGCGCGCTGTTTCCAGATTGCCGTTATGGTTGACGCCGGCTTCGGCAATAATAAAGGTACTCATCGCTTATTCCCCATTACCAAGATCATAAAAGCTCTTTTTTAATACGCCGTCCAAAGATTGAGACTTCAATAGCTCTTTTATTTTTGCCGATGCGCCACTGTTGCCATAAGGGTTTTCGACCGTCTTCAATGATTCTTGAAATTTCTCGGAAAAAAGCCGGTTGAACGCCTGCACAATCGCATCAACTTCAGGTCCGCAATGAATCACGCTGTCCGCGCAAAGCCGCCCTTTTTGCCGGTCGCCGATATTGATCGTGCCAATTTTAAAAGCCGGAGCTTCTATCAAGCCGCTGGATGAATTGCCTATGACAGCATCCATATATTTGAGCGCGGAAAGATAACGTAACGACCCTAGCGATACAAAAGACGCTATTCGTTCGGGGAAGCGCTGCCGGTATTGTTCAATCATGCCGATAATCACGCGACCGTCAGCATCCGCATTTGGCAGGGTAAAAATAATGTGGCTATCGTCAAAGCAATCCAAGGCTTTCAGAAGATTGCCAAATTGCGATGCCGCCGTGGCATTTTCCAAGGTGACAGGATGAAAAGTGACCAGTAAGTTACGCTTGCCCAGCTTAAAACCAATGGCTTGTTCAAGCTGCGGTTTATCCAGCAGTTGCAAACGAAAAATATTATCCAAGCCGGGCGCACCCGCATTAAAAACACGTTGCGGCTGCTCGCCCAACTGAATGACCCGCTGCCGGTAACTTTCAGTCGCAGTAAAATGCAAATGGGACATTTTGGTAATGGCGTGGCGAATGGCATCGTCAACCGCGCCTTCTGTTATTTCGCCGCCGTGAATATGAGCAATCGGAATGCGATGCGTCATAGCCGCCTGACACGCCGCAAAAATCTCGAAACGATCGCCTAAAACCACCAGCACATCCGGCCGCAAACATTCCAGCGCATCGGCAAAACCGATGACGCCCAAGCCTATAGACTTGCTGATGCCAACCGGCGTATCCGATGACAGCAGCATCTCCACTTTGCGATGGATAATAAAACCATCCTGCTCTACCTGCTTCCAGGTTAAGCCGAATTCCGGCGAAAGATGCATACCGGTGACGATAACCTGCAATTCCAAAGCTGAATCGTCCTGAATCTCCTTCATCAACCAGTACAACAGACCATATTCAGCGCGGGAACCGGTGACTACGCAAACTTTACGCCTTACCTGCTGCATCAGATTACGCTGCTCGGGATATTCACAATCCGCTCAGCCGCCCATTCCGTGTTGACTAACACACCTTTCCGGCAATGCCGATACATGGGTAATCGATGCATGGGTTCCCAAATTGGCCGGGTCATTATCCCCTGTTCATTGGTTGCCTTTAAAAAAGCATCCCGCTCGGAGAGATTCTCAAGCACTACCGCATTTAACCAGTAATTCGAATATGCGGCTTCCGGCTCAATAAAGCACTGAAATCCATTTTGTTGGCTCCAATCGATATACCGTGCAGCCAGCTCGCGTTTTTTGGTGACGAACAGCGGCACACATTCAAGCTGCGCCACGCCTAATGCGGCATTAAGATTGGGCATCCGGTAATTAAAGCCCACTTGATCATGTATGAATTGCCAGGAGTGCGGTTGTTTTGCTGTCGTGGTCAAATGCTTGGCCTGTTTGGCCAAGGTTTCATCGTCGGTCAAAATCATTCCACCGCCGCCGGTAGTCATGATTTTATTACCGTTAAAACTTAAAACGCCTACTCGACCAAAGGTTCCGCAATGCTGATTATTCAACGTACTGCCCAGCGCTTCTGCGGCATCTTCAACCACCGGGATATGATATTTTCCACACACTTCGACAATCCTGCCCATATCAGCAGGATGCCCGAACGTATGCATGGGCAGACAGGCGGCAATCCGTTTGCCGGTTTGTTTGTTCCAGGTCTCGCCGTTGCGATCTTCGGCAAACTCATCCAAATAATCTTCCAAAGCCTGAGCGGAAAGCCCCAAGGTCGTTCTGTCCACATCGACAAAAACCGGCTCGGCGCCGCAATAATGAATGGCATTGCAGGTTGCAACAAAGGTTAATGCCTGGGTAATCACTTCCTCATCCCGCTTAACACCGACCAGCAACAATGCCGCATGCAAAGCCGCGGTGCCGTTAACCGTGGCCACTGCATATTTTGCCCCGGTATATTTGGCGCAATCCGCTTCAAACCGGTCAACGTATTGCCCGACACTGGAAACGAAAGTACTGTCTATGGCATCAATCAGGTATTCTTTTTCCCTACCCTGAAACCGGGGCTCATGTAAGGGTATTAATTCATCAGTCTGATAAATTTCCCTGACATAACGAATGAAATCCTCGGCAATCGCTCCATGCATTGTTCTACCTCCTGCGTCCTTGCAGTCGTCATACATTGTAGATACCGGATTTGTATTTTTTCAGGTTTTCCGGATTTAAAAACCAGTCCACCGTTAACCGCAAGCCCTCTGTTATATCAATCCTTGATTCAAAACCGGTTAGCGCTTTAATTTTTTTATTATCACACCAGAGCCGGTTCACTTCGGACTTTTCAGGTCGTAAACGCTGCTCATCGACAATAAACTCCACATCGCTATGCATGATGTTTTTAATGATATTAAGGGTATCGCCTATCGATATTTCAAAATTGGAGCCGATGTTCACCGTCTCGCCAAGGGTTTTATCCGACTCGGCAAGCGCAATAAAGCCGCGACAGGTGTCTTCCACATAATTAAAATCCCGCGTCGGCGATACATCGCCTAATTGGATTTGTTTTTTGCCGCCGGCAATCTGGGTAATGATAGTAGGAATCACGGCTCTTGCCGATTGCCTCGGCCCGTAAGTATTAAAAGGACGCGCTATAGTCAGCGGTAATCCAAAAGCATTGTAAAAACTCATCGCCATCGCATCGGCGGCAATTTTACTGGCGCTATACGGCGATTGCGGCTGCATGGGGTGTTTTTCATCGATAGGCACATACTGGGCAGTGCCATAGACTTCACTGGTTGAGGTGTGTATCACCCGCTGAACCTGATTATCCAAAGCGGCCTGGCAAATATTTAAGGTGCCCTTGATATTGGTATCGACATAACTGTCGGGGGCTACATAGGAATATGGGATCGCTATCAACGCCGCCAGATGATAAATAACATCGACACCTTTGGTAATATGTTTGCAGTAATGCGGGTCTCTTACATCGCCATTCAGTACTTCTATCTGATCCAGGCAATCGACTTCTTCCAGCCAACCCCAATGGTTAAACGAATTGTATTGAGATAATGCTTTGATTTGATGCCCTTGTTTGGCAAGCATTTCTGTAAGATGCGAACCGATAAAACCATCAGCCCCTGTCACTAATATATTTGCCATAACTTTACGGTGTCATCATTCGACTAATTTTGCTTTTACAAAAGCTTCGGCCATTGCCCAATCGGTTAATGTATCAATATCCAGACTCATAACAGAATCCATCACCAGCGGCACGGTACGTTCGGAATAAAACGATTTCTTTTCCTGTAAAACCGATGTCTTGCAAAGATACATGGCGCCATTGGGTGTCAGTAACGGCTCTACTTCCTGCCGTCGGGTTTGAATAGCTTTGTCATTGGAAAGAGCCGTTAAAAAACCATCATTACTTTTAAACAAGGTAGTCAGGTCCCGGTATATTTCTTTACAACCGATCACCCCATCCGCTTGCCCTCTTTCCATCAACTCTAAAGCCTGCTCAATTATAGCAGATGACCGAAAAGGGGAAGTTGGCTGCAACCACATCACTTGTTCAGGCAAATAATGATATTCATCCTCGAACCAGTGCAGAGCATGTTCTACAACAGCAAGCGCTGAAGCCTTGTCATTTGAGCATTCAACTGGACGAATAAAAGGAACGCGCAAACCGGCATCACATCCAACTTTTGCATAGTGATCGGAATCTGTCGATAAAATAGCAATAGAGTTGCTGAGATTGGCTTGCTGTATTGCCCGAGCCGTCCAAGCAATCAGAGGCTTATCACCCAGCAATTTTATGTTTTTGTCAGGTATTCCTTTTGAACCGCTTCTGGCCGGAATGATAATTAGGGTTTTAATTGGCATTATTTTCTTTAAAATAGTAAATTCAACTTTGTAAAGTAACAACGTGCTAGACTTCCCACCCGAATTTAGTACAGAACTTTATTTATAGATATCCAAATATATACCGATAAACAGATACGGCCTGCTTTTTTGGTCGCCATACAAATTACACACGACTATATCAAAATAGGGATTGAAACGCCTCATTTATGACTTCACAACCATTACGCGTCGCGATATTCATGCCACACGCCAACACAGTTTATTTATCTATACTGTTTGGATTAAAAAGAGGCTTTGAAAAACACAATGTTGAGGTATTTGCCTCGGTCAGCCACTACGACGAAACCTGCCTGCTGACGTTTTGCCATCAGTTCAAACCCGATCTTATTTTTGAATTGAACCGCTCGCGCAGCCAACTACCCAATCTGCCGAAACATATCGTACATATCGCGTGGATCCTCGATTTGCTTGGTCACGACATTGACTATTATCATGGCAGCGATATCACTTATTTATTCAGTAACATGTGGAAACGCAACTTTACCGCAAACGGTGGCCTAGTCGACTCTATGCAGCCAGGCACCTGCGAAATCAGCTACGATTTCCAGCCCACTCAAGCAATATCGGATTTCTCCTTTGTTGGTCATATTCCAAAGCCGTGGACTGAAGAAGAGCTGTCCCGGGAGATTTTCCAACACCAAGGACAAGCCATCAACTTCGGCCGGTTACACGACGAACTGCTGAACTATTGGAATGACATCAGCTTCAAAGAAAACATGACCCACATTAACTCAGCCTATCAGATGATTGATGAGCATTATAGGCAAAAAATCGACATCAAAGACCAATGGTTACGTTACGATCTTGGCTGCCGCATAATACGACTTAGAAACCGTCACCAATTAATTTCGCTAGTACTGAAAACATCCGACTCGTTACGAATCTACGGCTCAGAAAACTGGAAAGACTGGCCGCAATACCAGCCCCACTATTATCATTTTGTCGATAACAGCCACGATTTAAAACAGATTTATCAGTCTACCAAACTGAATCTGCACGAGGGCATCAGTCCGCACTTCCGTGTGTTCGACGCTATGTCCTCTGGCGGTTTGGTATTTGTGAAACGCACACCTGAAGACCACGCCGAAGGTGGCATGTGTGATTTTTTTGAACCTTTCGTCCATTACGTTCCATTTTCAGACGATGATTTTGCAGAACTTGCCGACAAATACCTCTGCGACGATACGGCAAGACAAAAAATAATAGTCGCTGCGGCCGACCAAGTACACACCCATCACACCTGGTCCCACCGCGCCGAGAAGATCATTCAGGATTATTACCGTGTCATCTGATCACAAAAGTATCCCAAATTCTGTAGATAAAGCTGCGCAGCACCGCCTGATTTCACAATAAACGATAGACGCTCATAGTATCTCTCGCGCTAACGCTGCAACGACATCGTCGACAAAAAACGGTTTGATGCCAAAATGTCGCGTCGTCAAGTCCATATTCATGCGTGTGCGCTGCGGCAAGGTATCGCTGTTGGCGTAGGGACACACGCGATCATGCTGATAACCGATAGCTGCCGCCCAGCGTAACGCGAAGTCTGCGTAGCTGATGTCTTCGTGCGCAGAAAGATGCCATGTGCCGCTTGTCATCGCTGCGGCGATATTGAGAATAGAGGTAGTAGCCATGCCGCTGTGCAGCGGTGCCATCCAGCGCCGGGAGTGAGGGACAATGATGCCACCAGTCGCCAGGGTGGCATACCAGCCGCGTAGCAGTGGAGTTTGCTTCGCCAGAATCTTGGTCGTACGGATAATGGTCAGGCCTCGTCCGGCTGCGGTCTCACGCAGAACCGCTTCTGCTGTGACTTTCTGTCGTCCATAGGCATGCGTCGGTGCTGGTGGCGTGGCGATGGATGGTATTTCGCTTGCGCCGTCGAAAATACTATTGCTCGACAGAAAAACGACAAAGCCACCCCGATCCCAGATGTGCTCGGCCAAGGCTAACTGCGCGTCAACATTGATGCATGCGGTAGCTATCGGGTTCGCCTCGCAATCAGCCATGCACGTTGTTGCAGCACAGAGAAGTGCGATATCACATGGAGGCAAGACCCACTGCATCGGATCCGTAGCGAGGTCGAACCGCATAAGAGCAGATCCTGTGCGTCGCGAGGTGCCGACAACTTGCACACCATGCGACTTCAGCATATCAAGAAGCGCACTGCCCATTAGACCATCAGCTCCAATCACCAGCCAGCGTAACTTGCACTCATTCAAAATAGATAAACTCATAATCTCCGCTGTATCCGAAGTGCCGATAAAGCCAAAGCCATTCATCATGACTGAAGAACGATTCGCAGGTCAGCGCCCAACACTGAAGACCAAACAACTCTTGTTCATTACGGTAACTGTCCAACATGACATAGCCCTGTTTACCTGTTCGTTCGATTTCGGCCAAGGCGACTTCAAGGCCGGGCAGCTTCAAATTATGCAGGGCGGCAAGTGATATTACTAAGTCAAACTCTTTATCGACAAATGGATAGGGTGCCTGGGCTTCATGAAGAAAAAGGTGAGGTTTAACCAAATTAGTAGCGCAGAGTATGCCGTGAGCAGAAACATCGAACCCTTTCACCTGCAACTCCGGCTCTAGAAGCAACATCTCATGAAGTAAGAAGCCTTTGCCACACCCCACATCAAGCACCTTAGATCCTGGCCCCAAGTTATAGGTTCGAATCAATTCATCAGCCACAGAACCCCAGTGACCAGGCATATATTTATATCCGCCATAGCCATAACGCCGGTCGCCATCCCAATAGTCGTTGCCATATTGTTTAGCCACTTTCATACACGCCACCTTGTCATCCACCATGCGCGCTAGGCAATCACGCTTGGAAATTTGATGCAGTGGTGTGACGAAATTTCGCAGTTGTCCCATGCTAGTCTTCCTACACGAAATACGAATGTTCCTGATCGAGCGAAAGATACTCGTGGATTGCCAGATTTTTGGAGTGGGCAAGACAATGGTGGCGACACTGATCAGACGGATCAAAATCTTTCATAAACTTTTGGTTCTCTTCAGAAAACCAGAACTCCTTGAATGTCCTGTCGGCAATCGATCCCATGCGACCAGATTGCGTATAGGCCTTGTCATGGCAAGTATAGACATTCTGATCAGCACCAATCACCGGATTGAACTGCAGGAATGGACAGGTATGGTAGTTCTTTTCGAAACGATCCTCAAGACCGTGATAGTGATTGATAATAGCGAATGTCTTGTCAACCAAAGGCTGGGCTAGAGCAATCTGGCGAGCCACCTCATTTTTAATAGAGCGATGGTAATCGTTGTTACCTGCGGCATCATTACTGATAACGACTGCCGAAAGCTTAACATGATTCACACCGCAATCTTTCAGCATGGCGCAAGCTTCTGTAATGTGCTGATAATTGTTGTGATCGACAATGAAACTTACCCCGAGTACACATGGAGTATCCCGAGCGGTGAAGGCGCGAATATTGTCAATCAGACGTGAGAACTCATCTGGTTTTGCACCCCGACTCTTGACGTAGCTCGCATCGTCCCACGCATCTATGGAAATGCGAACCCAGGTGCCATGCTGTGCAAAGG
>Ga0208119_100225_pt1 | contig 16740 bp, 18 predicted proteins | sample LakWasMet51_LOW8_2_FD_183887 | JGI IMG/M metagenome (GOLD analysis project Ga0208119, IMG submission 183887) | Freshwater sediment methanotrophic microbial communities from Lake Washington under simulated oxygen tension - Sediment Metagenome... | ecosystem: Environmental > Aquatic > Freshwater >... | reverse complement strand
CACCGCTTATCATCCACGTTTTCATTGAGCTTCCTTTAACAGTATGGCCATCATTGTGAATTCCTACTCGCTTACCGAAAGGCGCTTAATGTCTTTATGCCAACGCCAAATCACATAGAGCGCCGGGATCACCAGCAGCGTCAACAGCATGGCCGAACCGATGCCGCCGATCATGGGAGCGGCTATACGCTTCATCACGTCGGCGCCGGTGCCGGTGGCTATCATGACCGGAAACAGGCCGACGATGTTGGCCAGGCCTGTCATCATGACCGGCCGGATGCGCTCCATGGCGCCGGTTTGAACGGCCTCCAGTAAATCCGCCAGCGAATGCAGCTGTCCGGCCTCCTGGCGTCTGCGAACAGCCTCATCCAGATAGGACAGCATCACGGCGCTGGTTTCGGCGGCGACACCGGCTAGTGCTATTAAACCCACCCAAACGGCAATGCTCATGTTGTATCCTAGACCATAAAGCGCCCACACGCCGCCGACCAGGGCCAGCGGCACGCCCAGCATCACCATCAGCGTTTCGGTGACGGAACCGAAGGTGAAGTAATACAGGACAAAGATGATTGCGAGGGTCAGCGGCACGAAAATCTTGAGGCGCTGTTGCACCCGTTCCATGAATTCGTATTGCCCCGACCAGGTCAATGTGTAGCCTGTCGGCAAGTCGATTTTTTCGTTCACGATGCGCTTCAAATCCTCCACATAACCGCCCACATCGCGCCCGGTCATGTCCACATAGACGTAACCGGCCAGCATGCCGTCCTCGTCCCGGATCATCGCGGGGCCGCTGACCATGCGCAGCTCCGCGAGCTGGGCGATGGGCACCTGCGCGCCGTTCGGCGCCATCACCAACACCCGTCCCAATTTATCCAGGTCGTCGCGCAGTTCGCGCAGGTAGCGAACATTGACCGGATAGCGCTCGCGTCCCTCGATGGTAGTGGTGATGCTTTCCCCGCCAATGGCGGATTCGATCATCTTGCTGACATCCATGACCGTGAAACCATAGCGGGCGATTTCATCGCGCTTGATAACGAAGTCCAGAAAATAGCCTCCCGAAACCCGTTCCGCGTAAACGCTGCGGGTGCCTGGCACGTCTTTGGCGATCATCTCGATGGCTTTCCCGATCTCCTCGATTTTTTTCAGATCAGGCCCGAAGATTTTGATCCCGACCGGCGTGCGCACGCCGGTGGTGAGCATGTCGATGCGCGCCTTGATCGGCATGGACCAGGTATTGGTCACGCCTGGAAACTGCAAGGCACGATCCATCTCGGCGATCAGGTTTTCATAACTCAGGCCCTCTCGCCATTGCTCTTTGGGTTTGAGTTCCACCACCACTTCCATCATGCTGAACGGCGCTGGGTCGGTGGAGGTTTCGGCGCGGCCGGATTTACCGAACACATGTCCGACTTCCGGAAACGCCTTGAGTTTCGTATCCATCTGTTGCAGGAGTTTACCGGCTTCCGTGACCGAGATGCCCGGCAGCGTGGTCGGCATATACAGAATGGTGCCTTCATACAGCGGCGGCATGAATTCCGAGCCCATGCGCTGATACGGCAGAGCAATGCTGGCGATGAGCAAGATGGCAAGTGCGACCAGTATTGTCCGGTAGCGCAGCGCGAGCCTCAGAATGGGCGCATAGGCCCACTGCAGCAGGCGACTGACCGGGTTGCGCCGCTCCGGGATGATTCGGCCCCTGATAAAGAGGGACAGCAGGGCCGGGATCAGCGTCACCGCGATTACCGCGCTCATGGCGATGGACAGGTTCTTGGTCAACGCCAGCGGTTTGAATAATCGGCCCTCCTGCCCCTCCAGGGTGAAGACCGGCATGAAGGCGATGGCAATCACCAGCAGCGAGGCGAAAATCGGTGGCCCCACTTCCTTGGCGGAATCGATGAGCACCCGGTTGCGGTCGCCTATGCTTCCGCCGCGCTCCCATTCCTCCAGCCGCCGGTGAGCGTTGTCGACCATCACGATGGAGGCGTCCACCATGTCGCCGACGGCGACGATGATGCCGCCGATGGACATGATGTTCATGCCGACCCCAAGAAAATACATAGGGATGAAGGCGATCAGGATGGCGATGGGCAAGGTGATGATGGGAATGAGGGCGGAGCGGAAATGCAGCAGGAAGACGATGATCAAGACGCTGACCGTAATCAACTCCTCGATCAGGTTTTCATTGGCGGTGGCAACAGCCTCCTTGATCAGGTCGCTACGGTCGTAGGCAGTGACGATCTTGACGCCGGCGGGCAGGGACGGCTCGATCTCCTTGAGTTTGGCCTTGACGCGATCAATCACCTCCAGGGTATCCTGGCCGAAGCGCATGATGACGACGCCGCCCACCGCCTCGCCCTGGCCGTCCAGTTCCGTGATTCCGCGCCGCATATCCGGTCCCAAACTAACCGTCGAGACATCGCGCAGCAGGATGGGGGTGCCGCTCGGACTGGCGCCCACCGCGATTTGCTCGATATCGGCGGTGGACTTGATATAACCGCGCCCCCGGATCATATATTCCAAGCCGGAGAATTCGACGACCCGTCCGCCTACGTCGAGGTTGCTTTGACGCACCTTATCGATGATCTCGTTCAGATTAAGCCGGTAGGCCAGCACCTTGGTGGGATCGAGATTGATCTGGTACTGGCGCACGAAACCGCCCACGCTGGCGACTTCGGCAACGCCGTCCACGGCGCGGAGCCAATAGCGCAGATACCAGTCCTGGAACGAGCGGAGAGAAGCCAAATCCTGCTGCCCGGTTGTATCCACCAGAGCGTACTGAAACACCCAGCCGACCGCCGTGGCGTCCGGCCCGAGCTGCGGCGTCACCCCTTCCGGCAGTTTGCCGGATAACTGGTTCATATATTCCAAAACGCGGGATCGCGCCCAATAGATGTCGGTGCCGTCCTTGAATAGCACATAGACGTAGGAATAACCGAAGTCCGAAAAACCCCGCACGACCGTCACATTGGGTGCGGACAGCAGGGCGGTGATGATCGGATAGGTGATCTGATCCTCCATCAGATCCGGCGAGCGGCCCGGCCACTGGGTATAGATAATCACCTGGGTGTCGGACAAATCCGGCAGGGCGTCGATGGGGGTGTTCTTCATGGCCCACAAGCCGCCAGCGGCCAAGCCGAACACCAGCAGAAAGACGATGAAGCGGTTTTTGGCGCAAAATTCGATGAGTTTTTCTACCATATCATCCGTTCCCCTTTAAAAGTGTTCTGTTTAATTGAACCATTACATGTGTCAGGCGACGGCGGCTCGAAACACCGCAGAGTAAGCCCAGCTTGGGCCGACATAACGTTCCAATACAAAGCCTGCATTTCCGGCTTTCTCCTGTAAAGTCGGCAACGAGACAAAGTCTGGATCGATGAGCAATTCGCTGATGACCAGCCGACCACCGGGCTTCAGTACTCGTCGGAGTTCGCTGAGAGCGGCGACCGCGTCAGGGATTTCCCCGAGCACCCCAATCATGTAGGCACCGTCGAAAATTCGGTCGGGATACGGGAGTTGCTGGACGTCCCCTTGCTTTGGCGCGATGTTGCCGATGTTGAGTTTCGCTGCTCGCCGGGCCAAGTCGTCAAGCATCTCTTGTTGCATGTCGAGAACATCAAGCACTCCATCAGGGAGCAGCGAAGCCGCCATCGGAAGCGCATGGACGCCTATCCCTGGGCCGATTTCCAGGATACGTTCTCCGCTTCTAGGCTGAAGAACTTCCTTAAGCTGCTTAGGCGAGTGTGGGCCTCGGGGAACGAGGAGCACCCAGCGCATGAAATAAGGCATGGGAACGGGAGACTTGCGGCTCCAAACCCGGCCAGCCGTATCGACGCCGAGGGCGAACAGGACGCACGCCAAGGCCCACAGCAACTCGCCTCGGAACGCCATGACCGCAGCCAGAATCCATGCCGCGAGTCCCATGAAAAACATCCAAACCCTCAAGACTATCCAAGTTTTCGTCCGCATTTTTTTTAAACCTCGCTGCTGCCTGGAATTCGAATGGTGGTCGCCCGCTCACCGAGGCGTCTCAATGCTTCATCCCTTTCATGCCGCCTACTGCATTCTTGAGCTGGCTTTCTGAATCGAGCAGGAAGTTTGCCGAGGTGACGATATGCTCGCCCTCGTGCAGTCCCTCCAGAATTTCGATCCAGTCGCCGCTACGCTGGCCTATTTTTACATTGCGCCATTCAAGTTTGCCGCCGCCCAGATGAATAAAGATGATCTGCCGCTCCCCGGATTCCAGCACCGCATTTTTGGGCACCGCCAACCGACTCCCCAGCGGCACGGCAAGCTCCACATTGGCAAACATTCCCGGTTTGAAAATTTCTGACGGGTTATCTAGTACGAAGCGAACCTTGGCGGTACGGGTTTGCGGATCAACCGTCGGATAAATGAAATCGATCAGGCTTTGATACTGATTTCGTGGTGCGTAGGATAGACTGACCGATGCAGTTTGGCCCAGTTTTATCAGCGGCAGTTCATATTCGTAGATATCGGCCAGCACCCACACCTTGGTCAAATCGGCAATGGTATAAAGTTGATCGCCGGGATTAACGTGCATGCCGGCTAAAGCAGTCTTGTTAATGACCGTGCCGGTGAGCGGCGCATGGATCGGCAGAGTTTTCAGCACTTCACCGGTGCGTTCCAGATCACGGAGGTGGTACGTTTCAATGTCCCACAGGCCTAAACGCCGACGCGCCACATCCAGCAACGAATTCGCGCCCCTGGCAACTTCGGGAAACTCGCTGTTTCCCAACGCTTTTGCGCTTTGCAAGGCAAGCAGATATTCCTGCTGGGTTGCCACCAGTTCCGGGCTATACAGGGTAAACAGTATCTGGCCTTTTTTGACATGTTCGCCCGTGGTGTTCACAGTGAGTTGCTCAATCCAGCCCTCTATTTTGATATTCACCTGGGCGATAAAACGCTCGTTGATTTCCACACGGCCCACTGTACGGATTTTTTCTTCCATCAGCCGGTATTTGGCTTCCTCGAACTTGACACCAATCGATTGCAGGCGTTCAACGTCGATGTTCATGATATTTTGGCTATCGGTTCCTTTGGCTGCGGCTAAGTGATCCGTTCCGGCATGATTCAAAGGATCTTCTGTATATGCCGGCGGCGCAAAGGCCAGCAGCAAGAAATAAATGGCTGCTGCACCCCATTTATTGAATAGTTGCTTGATGAGCATGCTTAGTTTCTGAATCATGGACGTTCTCCAATGATGCCCTCAAGCCGGGCGAGAGCTTTTTCATGTTCGACCATTTCGCTGTGCAATTCGATTTCATTGTCCAGCAGAGTCAGCAAGCTGGTCAGCAAACTGAGGAAATCGACTTTGCCGACACCATAACTCGCCTGAGCCGCGGCAAGCGTGAAATGTGCCTGGGGAATGATGGCGTCTTGAAGGATGCGGATAAGCTCTTCGGCGCGTTGGGCCTGTGCGATATTGTCTTTGACGCGAAACAGCAGTTCCTGCCGAATATTCTGCAAATCGTCCTTGCTGGCCTCCCGTCCGGCCACCGCCTCTTTCACCCCTTGCCGTTGTTTAGTGGCAAAATAGAGTGGAACTTCCACATTGAGCATGACCTGATAACCATTGAGTCCCGACGGTTCTTCACGGATACCGCTGGCGCTGAGTTCAAAATTGGGTAAATATTCCCGCTTTGCCAAGTCTATTGTTTTATCGCCGCGTTCCAGACCCTTTATCCGGGTGGTAAGCAGTGGCGCCGAGTTGCCGACCAGTACTTCCAACTGTTCCTGACTGTGTTGCAACGGCATCATCGCTATCTCTTCCGGAATTCCCAACGCACTATAGGGATGGCGATTCAATATCCGGTTAATATCTGCTGACAGCGATTGTTTGCGTTGTTCTAAACTGGCCAGCCGTGCGATCAGCCGCGAAATTTCCGTCTGTGCCCGATAGACGTCCTGTTGTGCTCCCTTTCCTACAGCATAGTACGCCTTGGCGGTTTCCTCGAACTGAACCAGCAGGCGCTTGTTTTTCTCGACAATAGCTATCGATTTGTAAATAAAATGGAGATCGTAATAGGCCTCTTTGAGGGCGGCCGCCAGTCCGAGACGGGTCGCCAGATAGTTTTGTTCCAGTATTTCGGCTTCACTGGAAGCGATTTCACCTTTGAGGCCGAGTTTGCCGGGAAACGGAATCGCCTGGCTGACGCCAACCATCGTTTCCCGTTTTTCCAATTCCCGGTGACTCCAGAGAAGTTTAGGATCGGGCAGGGTCTGGACCTGGGGAATTCTGGCCTGAGCAGATGCCCAGCGTTGTTCGGCCGCCTTGATTTCAGGGTTTTGATCCAACGCCTCCTGGATCAGTTGCGCCAATGGCAGAACCCGCTCAACGTTGTTGTCAGCGGCGAGAAACGAAGCAGGCCATAACAGGCTAGCCCATAGCAAGGCGGATCTCATGCGGCAGAACCCTCGCTGCGCTCTCCATATGCCGCACCCTTTGGGCGCTTCGCGTGCACAAATCTGCCGGGAGCAGATTTGAACATGCGAAGCATGGCCCGAAGGGCAGGCTCCAGGGAGGGGGCCTGTAATCCGGCACAAATTCGCCGGGAACGAATTTGGACGCGGTAGCGGCTCCGCAGGGGTTCGCCCCCAGGGATGGGGCGAACAATCCTGCCGATTAGTCATGATGTTTCTCCTGGGCAATGGCTTCATAGATCATCTCTCATTGGTTTGCAGGCTCGATATAAAGCGAGGGTCCCGGTCACCGTGTGATAACAGGCGGTCTCTTTCACCGCACGGAATCCGGCCTCCGTCATAAAAACCGGCAATAGGCCCAGAATATTGTCATGAACCTCCTCAACCCAGCGCACCACCAGCGAGATTAACCACATGGCCGGGTCGTGCGGTTTGCCGAAATCCGCCACATGCAGTTCGCCACCGGGCTTGAGCACACGAAACGCTTCCACTAGCGCCCGCCGTTTATCCTCTTGCGTCAGGTGATGCAGCATCAGGCTCGCGAACACGCGGTCGAAGCTTCCGTCCGGATAGGGCAAACACGTCGCCGACCCCTGTTGCAGGACGATGGTCTCTCCCGCCTGTTCGGCCTTCCTTCGTGCGATGCCCAACACCTGCGGATCCACGTCTAGCCCGTATACCGAGACGTTCGGGTGGATGTGCTTGATTAGCAGGGTGAGTGTGCCCGTACCGCAGCCCATATCCAGCACGTTTTGGCCGGGATGGATGTGCGCTTGCGCGATCAATGCAGACTTTAATGCCTCTTCCGGAAACAAGCGCCGTGTCATCGGATCGTACCAGGGCGTCAACTGGCGAAAATGAAACGCCGGGATGTAATTGGGGTGTTCCTTCATGACGATAAACCTTTCTCATACGGTGAAAACTGCCGCCGCGTCGATTAGATTAGTACCTAACCGACTAGACTATTGTACTGATTTTCAAAAATGACCAAGGCCGAAAATGGCTTGCCCTTGCATAGTTTATTTGGCCCATACCGGGCGAGCCGTTTTTTCGCTTCTTGGCAGAAAGCCTCTGCCCCACATCGGTATCAAGAAGGCTTGCGGCTTCGGTAATCAATAGTTTGTGCTATGCGCTCATAGAGGTGTTCCTCGGCAACTGCTCCCTGCGTCGGCTAGAGCCGCCTACTGTTGGTGCTCTACCTCCTGCATAATCCACATGGATGTGGTGAATGCAGATATTGCAGGAGCAAATATCTGTCCATGCAGTCGTTCCATTAACAGAAAATCGGCAATGCCAACTTGTATTAAACGTCTGATTTTTCATTATTGCGACCTGCACTTTCCGGCAGACGGCAAAATCCTTGTGCAGGCAAATCCAGGGCACTGTTAAATTTGCTGGATAAATTCTGAAAGGCGATGAGTCCGGTTAGTTCGACTATTTCATCTTCGTTAAAGTATTCATACAGGCGCTGAGTCAAATCATCATCAACCTGCCGATCGGTATAGGTCATAGCCTCGACATATTCCAGGACAGCCCTTTCCTTGTTATCAAACAATTCGCTTTCTTGCCATTGTTCAAGGGCCTCCACCTTGTTCATGGAGCCGGTTCTTTTTGCCAACAGGGCGGAGTTAATATCAATACAAAACCGGCACTCGTTTATTTGCGATACTCTCACCGTAATCAAGGAGCGTAGAACCGGATCGATAGGGCTGTTTTTTCTATCCAGCACCCCATAGAGTATGGCTATTGCTGCAAATAACCTGGGGACTCTGGCCCAAATCAATGCAGGCTTAAGGACTTGTCCGTATTTCCTTTTTTGATTCCAAAAGAATGGACGAAGGTACCATGGGTAACTAAAAATGGGCTTTTCTGTGACTCTCATATCATAACCGAAGCAAATATTAAACATCCGGACTCATCCAAAGACGGTACGGGCAATGGCTTAGCCAGGGTGGGTAGCCCCTTTTTTTATAAAAGGGTTCTTACATCATTACGAGGGGATAGTAACATTCCCATCCTCTGGCTTATGTGAAACGTTACATCTGACGATGCAGATTTGCCATACTCAAGTTTTCCTCGACGGCTTTTTCATAGGTGTTAATCAGCCACTGGCAATGGTCTTTAAGAATTTTCGACTGTCTATAGCTTTTTGAGTGATATTGGCTAAGAAGTTTCTTGTGCTCATCAACTTTAAGCTGCATTTCTTTCGCCGCTTCCTCATAGTGTTGCGCCAGCGCCTCATGATCGGCTTTGGATACTGCGTTTTGCACGGCTAGTCTCATATCCATCGGATGAGGGTTCATCTCGCTACAGGCGGACAGTAATCCAACAGCTAAAAGCAAGGTAATCAGCAACTTTGTTTTCATGGGTTTTCTCCAAAGCTTGCTATAGACGGACTATCATGTTTTTATAAAAGGGTTCTTACATCATTGCCAGGGGGGTAACATCCCCTGGCTTGTGTGAAGCGTTACATCTGGCGATGCAACTTTGCCATGCTTAAGTTCGCCTCGACGGCTTTCTCATAGGCGTTAACTAGCCACTGGCAATGGTCTTTAAAACTTTGTGCCTGTCTACCGTAGAGATAGCTTTTTGACTGGTACTGGCTAAGAAGTTTTTTATGCTCATCAACTTTAAGCTGCATTTCTTTCGCCGCTTCCTCATAGTGTTGCGCCAGCGCCTCGTGATCGGCTTTGGTTTCCGCGTTTTGTACGGCTTGACTCATATCCATCGGATGCGGGTTCATCTCGGCGCAAGCAGACAGTAATCCAAGTGCCAAAAACAGGGTAATCAGTAACTTTATTTTCATGGGTTTTCTCCAGAGTAATTCAATAGTTTAGTGACATTGTTTTTCAGATTGTTAACGTATAGTTCAGTATTCAGTTGGTAATGACATCGCTACATCAACCGCCATTTAAATTTTGAATCGTGGAAAGAATGCCGGTACACGATCTGCATATTTTGAATATTTCTCCCCAAATTCAGCATAGGCTTCTCTCTCTTCAGTTCGGGCAAGTCGGATATACATGCAGAGCAAAATCGGAAACATCGCCACTGTCACGATTGTCGGCCATTGCAGCAGAAATCCGAACATGATCATCACGAACCCGGCGTACTGCGGATGCCGAATTTTTGCATAGGGTCCGGTTGTGGCCAAGGTATGCTGGCGTTGCGCCCGGTACAGCACCCGCCATGCGTTGGATAACAGAAAGAACCCGGCAACGATCAGAACGCTGCTAATCAAGTGAAATGGTCCGAAGTGCGGATTGCCGCGCCAGCCGAACAGGTCTTCCAGCAGATGGCCGGCATCATGCGAAAACGGATCGATGCCGGGAATGCGCTTGGTGAGCCAGCCGGAAAGCAAATAAATGGTTAACGGGAAGCCGTACATCTCGGTGAACAGTGCCACGATGAAGGCCGAGAAGGCACCGAAAGAGCGCCAGTCGCGCTTGCTTTGCGGTTTGGCGAAGCTGAAGGCGAAGATGATGAATACTAGTGAGTTGATGATGACCAGCGACCAGAGTCCGTAAGCCGGGGGTGTAGTGTTCATTTCCTGTCTCCTTCGATTGTGTCGTGGTTCTGGGCATGATGGCCATGGCCATCGTGACCGTGATGCATGAACAAATGCATCAGTGGACATGCCAGCAGGAACAGGTAAGGCAGGATGCCAAGCACATGGGCACGGTGCTCTGTAAACAGCAGGAATCCGGCAATTAAAAGAAACCCGTAAAACACCCATCTACCCTTGGCGATGTGGTGCATCTCGTGCTCATCAGTCATGATGCTCTCCTTTTTTGTCTGATTAATCAAATGTAAACCCACGGGTTTGCCGGGGGAACTCCCAGAGTTTGACAATTCCGAAAATCATCGTGAGTCTCCCAATCTGAGAACCGCCCAAAGTTCAATAGATGAGGAAACTCACGATAAACTCACCAAAGAGTTTATATCATACAAAATGGGAATGTAAGGTCTATAGTGGTGGTGCTGTGCGCGGAAAAGCCGGCGGCGGGGGAGGGTGACAGGACGGGGGGCAATCAAACTTTTCATGGGGTTTCTCCTAGGGTTTAGTGTCTGGCAAAAACGCGGGTACTGCCGTCCGCCTGGAACTGATTTCATGTCTGTTTCCGGGGCGATTATTTGAATGTAGCCAGTTTAAACGGTTGTTCCTTACGGGAGGCTGACCGAGACATTACATTTCCGTAATTTTCCAGGGTTTGGTCAATGCTTATGAGCGGTAAAAACTACTGCATAAACCGGTTTAGTACAATTGAGTGGATCAATTCAGCCTGCGCCTGCAGGTATCTCGTCGCAGAAACAGGAAGGACGTTGATAATGACGTTCTGTATATAACTTTGCCATTTCGTCGATTAACTTCAATGGATCGGCTGAATATACTAAACGTGCACCGCTATCTTTCTGAAAACTAGCCACAAGATCCTGAATCTGATCAGCAATTCCACCACTGCCTTGTAATACCCCGATCAACTTGCCTTCATCAAAAGCAATAGCAAACTCCCCTAATGTACCGGAACGTCCTCCGAGGATTACAACCATATCACTTGAGCGTATATTGGTCACTTCACGCCCCATCAAGCCACTACCAGTATAGACAAGGACATCATAAACGTCAGCCGGCGACCGGTACTTGTGTATATGTTCATCCAGGCTCAAGGCCGGCGAAACACCAATGGATAATCCTCCTGCTTGTTTTGCACCGCGGGCGCATTCATAGGGTAAGCCAGGGCACGCACCCGTTATTAATACGAAGCCCCTTTGCGCAATACTCTGACCCAGAATCATGGATTTCTCTTTGACATCGGCTGCTGCTTCGTTACCGGCTGAACCCATGACCCCTACAGTTAAGTGCATCGATGTGACTTTATTTTGATATAAGGCTGGCTGGCTGAGAAAAGTATTCCGGCAGGAAGGAGAGCAGAAATAATACAGTTTCCCTTCGTATTCAGCGGTTGTTTTTGCCTCACGTGGCGAAAATTGCATTAGGCAAACCGGGTCTTGAACCATCATTTAATCTCCTCTGGCTAAATCTATTGTATGCAAGGCCTTTTCAAGCGCCACTAAAGACCCATGCCCAAGTTCTTTATCCATTATTTTTTCTCAACTATCGAATGTAAGCTTCGGCGGCATAACGCCGCATCATACGGTGACTGTTGAAAAAGGAAGCATTTTTGCTAATGGCGCCTTTCATTACCGCGATCCATCGGCTTCGATCATCGTAATACAATGGCAATATCGTCTGTTCAAGCTTGTCATACAGTGACTTGGCATCATCCCCGTTAGAGGATTCAGTATCATCTCCGACCGCCCAGCCGGTAATGCCTTCGATACAGCCTTCAACCCACCAACCATCCAGGACACTGAGATTGGGTACACCATTAAAAGCGGCTTTCATACCACTGGTTCCGGACGCTTCCATGGGCCTTAAGGGTGTGTTCAACCAGAGGTCTACGCCGGATACCAAAGTCCGCGCAATCTCCATATCGTAGTCCGGAACAAAAGCCATAGGAATATCGCCGGTCAATTCTTGCATGTGTCGGTGAATGGTTCTTATCAAGTGTTTTCCGTCCAGATCCCGGGGATGGGCTTTGCCGGCCAGCACGACTTGAAAAGGCCGCTGCCGGGCAATATTCTTGAGACGTTCCAGATCGGAAAATAACAAATCAGGTCGTTTGTATGCCGTCATACGACGAGCAAATCCAAAGATCGGTATTTGTGGATCAAGGCTGATATTACACAGGGCCTTGACTTTTTCTATCAGCTTGGACTTTGCTTGGCAATGAGCCTCCCAAATTGCTTCATCGCTGATACAACACTCGGCACGCACCAAAATTTCAGGTATATGGCACCAACCCGGTAAATGCTTATTATAAAGATCAATGAAACTCTTGGCAGTCCAGGTAAAAGGGTGTACGCCATTGGTAACCGCATGAACCCGATAGCCTGGAAACATTTTTCGTGACACTTCCGCATGACGTTTAGCAACACCATTAACATACTCGCTCAAATTGAGAGCCAAACGGGTCATGTTGAGCGTATCTTCACCCGCCAGGCGTTTAAGCGTCGCTCTGTCGAATTCCTCGCTGAGAATCCGCCATACCAAATCATAGGCGAATCGATCATGACCGGCGTCGACCGGGGTATGCGTGGTGAAATTGCAAAGTTCCCGTACCTGAGGGATGTCATAGGCGGATTCGCCTGATCGCAGGTCTTCTTTGGGATAGGCATAACGACGTAACAATTCAATGGCAAGCAACGCCGAATGACCTTCATTCATATGGTATTGGCGCACTTTAAAACCCAGCGCTTGCAGCATACGCATTCCCCCAATGCCTAACACGATTTCCTGTTTCAACCGGTAAGATTCGTCGCCGCCGTAGAGATAATGGGTAATCTGACGATCGTCATCATGATTTTCATCCACATCAGTATCCAGCAGAATAACCGGTTGCCGGCCGTTCATGTGGCCTTCCAGAATGTATAACCAGCCACTGACCCACACCGGTCGCCCCTCAATGTTAACCGCTATCTTGGCTTGCAGCGGACTAGCGGCGGTATCAGGTTGCCAATAATCCGGATGTTCAATCTGACCACCATTGGCATCCAGTTCCTGGCGGAAATAACCGGCACGACTAACCAAAGTAACCGCAACCATTGGAAGTTCAAGATCAGCGGCAGAGCGTATCGTATCACCGGCCAATATGCCTAACCCGCCGCTATAGGTGGGAATATTGTTTTGAAGGGCAATCTCCATCGAGAAATAGGCAATACGGGTTTCATGAATGAATTCTTCTAGCATAGGTTTGCTCCTTAGGTTTAGATTGGGATCCGAAAAAAGACATTTCGCTGTGACTAATCCCAATAGGGTGTATGCCCCAGTCATTCAAGTATCTCCTTTTTCGAAAAGGCTTTGAAAGGGTACCCCTGTTCAGATACTCCCCAAGTAAAATATTCAATAAAATCAAGCATAGGCCGTGAACGATACTGCTCATCAAACACTGCAATTGGCAACTTAAAATCGCCCTAAGGCTCTACGGAGCTTGAGAAATTCGTATTGATCCTGAAGTGGTTTAATTAAACCACTTCAGCATTTACTCAGGTTTTGATGGTTTTTCTTCTTGATTATCCTTTTTGGCGGGTAAATACTGTTGCTGGTTTTTGTCGAACTGGTCCAGACAAAGCTTTGAACAAAAACGATAAAGTTTGCCTTCATACTTCATCCCATAGCCTTTATTGGCATCAACTTTCATACCACAGACGGGATCGATATGTTCAGTGCTGTACCAGCCCCGATAGCCCAATGAGGATAGTGCTCCGGGCGTAAAACGAATCAATAAATACAGCAAGACCGCAACCAGTAAAAATGCAAATACATAATTCATGTTGTTCTCCAGTTAATTGATTAAATCTACCCTCAGGATTTAATAATATCCTTGGCTGAGGCCGTTAGAAATGCCTTCCACTGTGTAAGCTTAATGAATTGTTTAACTCTGTTGTTTATTCCTCACAGCCCCCTTCGGTCTCCATCACAGGTGTTACGACGTTGTCTGATGATGAATCAATGGATTCAATCAACGTGCAAATACTGTCACCATCCGGAGCGCCATCGGGCATCGCCTGCCACTTTATCAATGCTGCTTCCATATGATGCTGTAGTTCCATCAGTTGTGTTAGTTGTTCTTTATTTGACTTAATGCGTCGTTGGATGAGATCGCGGGTTAGTGGGCAAGGAGACGAGCCTTTCTGGCTTTCTTCAATAATCTGTTTAATTTCTTTAAGCGTGTAACCCAGATACTGAGCCCGCCTGATAAAGTCCAGGCGTTTTAAATCTCGTTCGCTAAAATACTGATAGCCATTGCTTGGGTTACGTTGGGGGTGAAGTAAACCGATTTTTGCATAATACCTGATCGTATCCTTACTGACATTGCACTTTAGGGCCAACTCACTGACTTGATAAAACATTGTGTGCCTGCAATTATTAAACTATTGAAATATCCATAGTCACCTCACCTCATCTATACTGCGACCAGTTTTTGACATTCAGTTCGCCATTTAGAGTCTTTGTCCTCACAAGACATGTAATTGTCAGATCGAAAACAAGGACGCTGCTTGGCTTGCAATTGAATGGTCCGCATTAGTTCGGTTTTGTTGCTTATACCTTCCGGGTTTTCAACACCAATCGCTTTTGCTAACTGTTGCAGAATTGCTTTGGTCATTCCCCCGTCTTCTTCGAAAACTGAAAGATAAGCTGTTATCAGCATCTCTGTATAATCCTTTCAGCCGCCAGCCAGTCGTTTAACTCACGACCGGCTCAAATGCCCTGGCTTCTGCTTTGTAATAGGCCGCTTCTGAAATCCACTGATGCCGAATTATACTTTGTTTAGTGCATTCCTTTTCTAAAGTTCGGCATCCTTAGTGCCTGTCCATAAATAACTTGTACAACTGCGGATGATTCTCTATTCTCAAATTTTGGAATGCACACTGGATGCCTCGGTTCCACTTTGAGACCGCACTCTGGAAAAAGGAAGTTGTATAACTTATTTTTTGACAGCGACATAGTTCGTAAGTCGTGTTAGCAGGGCGAACCCCGACAACCTGTGCAGCAAAGTGTCTGGGCACGCTACTCTAACCTGATCTATATGACTAAACTTCCTGAGACCAGTTATGGCATTGATTAATTACTTCTTGTTCGGCTTCAAGCCAGTCTTCTATTTCATGGTCAGCTACAAAGTCTCTTTTTTCGGCTTTAAGATAAGCACGCTCAGTAACCATTTCACGAAATTTGTCGGGATCAATATCGTTGTTATGGTTATTTTGTTGTGATTTTTTGTCAGTCATTTTCTTCTCCTAAATTATAGTTTGTGTGAGTTAGGTCATTCATGGTTTGACTTAGTCGCTGTCCAAAAATAAGTTGTACAACTTCCTTTTTCCAGAGTGCGATCTCAAGGTGGAACCGAGGCATTTAATGAGGTTTTAGCTTCCATTATCCGTCCTCTTTTAAAGCAATGACTCGAATTTACATTCGTCTGATTCTAAAACCATCGAGTTACACCTATGTCAAGTTTTTAATGCTCATAATCACAAACATTAAATTACCACCCGTCATGAAAAATCGTCACAAGTCCTTCATACGCCTGGGATTTAGTGTTTGTCAAAAACCCGGGTGCGGCCGTCTACCTGAACGAGCAGGGTTTCGTACGGAACGGGGTTGGCGGTTTCCATGCCCGGCGAACCGGGCGGCATAGAGGGAACGGCCAATCCGAGTGCTTTGGGTTTTTCCTTGAGCAGGTGCTGGATGTCGGCAGCAGAAACATGGCCTTCAATGACGTAGTCGCCGACCCGGGCGCTGTGGCAGGAACCTAGCCGATCGGGCATGCCCAGTTTTTTCCGCGCTGCCGGGACGTCGATCACTTCGTGGACGCTTACCTGAAAACCGTTTTGTTGTAAGTGCTCAATCCATTTTCCGCAGCAACCGCAACGGGGACTCTTGAACACTTCTAGCTGTGTCGCGGCTTGTGCCCAGGCGGTACCAGCGCTGACCAGGAAGACTAACAACAAGGAGCGAAGGTGTGGTTTCAGAACTGATTTCATGACTGTTTCCAGGTTGATTTAAATGTGGCCAGTTTAAACGGTTGTTCCTTACGGGAGGCTGACTGAGACATTACATTTCCGTAATTTTCCTGGGCTTACTCAGCGCTTATGAGCGCCGTGCTTGTGGGAATGCGGTTTTGTGTCGGGGATGTTCGACGTCGGACTTGCTTCCCATTTCGGCTTCGTGCCCCTCCAGACCGATATGGGAATGCCCATCGCTGGCCTCGACTTGTCGGCGATACTCTTCCAAAGAAAGGCTAGTCATGATCTTAAGGAAAGCCGTCAGATCCCATATCGCCGTCCGGCATGCCAGACGCCTTGACTCCGTGTTTGACGTTCCAGAACCGGCGGGCATCCGTCCGGTCGGAATCGGCGGCATTGGCAGGTTTGGAGAGATTCGGCGGCGTCGGATAGAGGTCCTTTTGGATTTCGAAGTCTTCGATGCCGGGTGAGAGGTGGCAGCCAGGGTGGGCAGGCTTTTTTTGTCCACCGTTCACAACACCAAAAGTATGGATTCATCAATGTGGTGGGCAGAAAAGCGTCGCCTAAAGCGCCTACTTTTGGTGCCCACCCTTGACTTCTATCTTAATATCTATACGGTTTTTGCAATTTTTTTCATTATTTGGTGGTTATCACCAAACTTACAAAGGGCATCGCAGTGCTGCCGAAGTTCTGAAAATAAAATGTATTTGATTG
>Ga0208119_100215_pt1 | contig 17685 bp, 22 predicted proteins | sample LakWasMet51_LOW8_2_FD_183887 | JGI IMG/M metagenome (GOLD analysis project Ga0208119, IMG submission 183887) | Freshwater sediment methanotrophic microbial communities from Lake Washington under simulated oxygen tension - Sediment Metagenome... | ecosystem: Environmental > Aquatic > Freshwater >... | reverse complement strand
ACAAAAGCACTAGCCAAAGAAGATTTGTTGTGTATAATACGCGCTTCTTTGCTGGTGTAGCTCAGTCGGTAGAGCAGCTGATTTGTAATCAGCCGGTCGCGGGTTCGATTCCCATCGCCAGCTCCAAGAATATCAAGGCCTTAGGTGCAAACCTAAGGCCTTTTTTATTGCCTGAGTCACCACAGAGTCACCATTTAAAATAGAAACTGATAGTAATCAGTAGCAACTATTTTAAGATCCATGTTATTGACCTCGGCAATCACTGCCAAATTTTAAGCACAAAACACCCGCAACACTTGCCAGAATTACAGGCACAAAAAAGCCGGTGTTACCTGGAAATAGTCGAATAAGCTACGGCGTAAGCAATTACTTATTTATAAAATTATCCTTTTTCAATTAGGAGTTAAAAATGACCGATTACAAAAAGAAAACAGATAACACGCCAAACGGTATATTCGATGGCGCGACTTCATTAAACGGAAATTTTATTGATAGAAAGTCTAATATAGATGTTCTAATAGAAGTCAGAAATTCCATGCCAGCCCCTAATAATCCCCGCCGAAACAACGAGGATAATGATAGTGAAGATTAAAGAACTGCTGCATTTAACAGATGAGCATTACCAACTACTATTCGATGTTCGGCGATCCATTCGCTATCATGACCGACGTCGTGCGTTTTATGAACAACTGCATCATTTAACAAGTTTATTGACAATATTAATGGCAGGATCGTTTTTATTCGACTTGGCTAAGGATGGCAATACAGCACGGTGGTTGATAGTATTAAGCACGGCCGCTGCATTCCTTGCAGCCTTAGACATGGTAATCGGATATTCTACGCGCGCCTCATTGCATAGCAGCTTACGCGAACGATTTGCTAATTTGGAGATTGAAATGGTCACCGGGACCACTGACGATCAAGAATGGGAAAACCATTTCAAGAAACGGCTCTTGATTGAACAAGACGAACCCGCTATTTACAAAATGCTTGATTTGCTATGTCACAATGAACTACTGGAAGCCGAGGGTTTCTCAAGATCAAAATCACCAGAACAGTTTTTTAATGCCCATTTTTGGCATAAGCTTACAAGCCAGCTATTTAGATGGGAAAATGTTAAAACCGCTTAACAACTAATTTTCCACCCTCACCCACGAGCGGTTTTTTATTGCCCGGAGTTCAGGCACTGGCAAAAGTGGCGACTTGTCGCCTGTTCTAAAAACGGGTTCTCACGCCTATCCTTACTGTAAGGTCTTAAACCCATTCCCTGACGATCAACTGAGGACTCATGAGATTTTTTGACCTTAAAAATACTGATTATATTGCCTAGAGTTAGGACTTGATGGATGATAAGAAATTTTTATTAGGACCCAAACGACTCTATGACTATGACTATCGTTCAAGCTATAACTCTCGCTATTGCCGTGCTTGGTGCGGCTCTTGGTGTCATCAATACTTGGCATGCGATTGATAAGTCTCGCGTAAAGCTTCGAGTGCGTCCGAAACAAGCCATACCTGTCGGCGCTGCTGATCCGGATCTGACATTCTGCATTGAAATCACAAATTTAAGTGCATTCGCTGTGACAGTTTATGAAACTGGTGTTTTTTACAAAGGTACCGACCGGCGTGGAGCATATGTCCAACCAATACTAATGGACGGGAAAAGTTGGCCTCGACGTCTTGAGCCACGAAGCTCAGTAACTGTTTACGGCCAGACTCCAGACGCAATGCCTGGGCACCAATTAAAGTGCGCTTATGCTATTACTGAATGTGGAATTACTAGCACTGGTACCAGTCCCGCCTTTAAGCAGCTTGCCAAACATCTGATTTGATAATTGACACGTTAAAGCTCAAGTTACTTACCAAAAATCCGGTTATTTTTGCACAATAAAAAAACCGCGTAAAGCGGCCTTGTGCCGCAAACTTTCCGAGACGTCAACCCCGTACACTCAATGTGTGAGTGCGGGTAAAGAATAGTTCACTGCTTGATACCATGTCAAGCAGTGAAGGTGAATTATTCAGTAAAATGATGCGCGATGTAATGCGTGGTAAATCGCATAACAAGCCGATAGGCGGGATTACGGCTTTTGGGGAAGCATGACCAACTTGGTCATAGCCTCAAGCTTGGCTTTCTGTGCGGCCCGCTTAGCCGCAAATGTGGGCGAGCCCGCAAGGATTTTGTTCTGCTCGGTGATTATGTGCCTGAGTTGTTCTTTTTCTTCTGGTGTGAGCATGTGTAGCGTCCTGGCGGTAGCGGTTGAGGCTGGATTATGCAGATAAAGCGAGGGCTATTTCAACTTATTGCACAAAAAACTAAGTCATTGAATGATTTCGGTACGTCAAATCAGCGTACCCAATTAAATTAGCAGCTTATACAAGCTATTGATTTACAAGCCCTGAATACAAAGGAGGGCAATACAATCAACAGCCTACGATTATTAAGCATGTTCCAGAAGATTTTAGGGGGTTACATCTGTTGTTACCCCTTCTGTAAATCAAAGTAAAAAGCTAAGTCATCGAAAGATATGGGGGTGGCGGAACACCACCCCTATGATTAAGTTGGGTTATGCGGCTCTATCGACCACTTGCTGGAGTAATCGCTTGCGCTCATGGTAATCGATGCCCATTTCAATAAGCACAGAGTTATGTCTTTGCAGTTTATTCATTAATTGGGCTTGCGCTGCCGTAAGTGCATCACGAACGTTTTTAACACTGTAAGTCACCTTGAATTTTTTGGCCGTCATGCCGGTTACGAACTTGTTAATAAGATTTGCCTCGTTTGAATAATTATAACTCTCCTCTTTTTCATGCACGGCCTGAATAGCGTCGGTCAATGGAAGATAGCCGGTTTTGAGCTCGCGGCGGTTAAGCTTGCGCTGATGCTCTTCGAGCAATCTCTTATCAGCCCACTTATGCAGGTTTCGCCGGAATGCAGGGCTTAGCCATCCGGCAAACTCGTAGGCAAGCTCTTGATGCAACCAAGTCCCTCTGTATTTTCCACCATTTGTTACTCTCATTAAATCTTCACTATGGGAAATCCCATTCTGAGAGTCCATAAGGATTTCATTAATGTATTCTTTGGTTGAATTAAGACGTAAAAAGTCAGTAGGTAATTTGGTAAATTGCTTGGCGATTTCGGTAGCATTGAAATAAAGTTCATTGTTTTTGGTGAGCAACGAAACATCAACCATGACTTCAATATTATTTACTGCAACAATTTCATATTTTGCCTTGGCGCTCATGCAGCACCTCCGGCAATTTCTGCATCGCGGGCAACTATCTTTTGATCGATCCAGGATTGAACCTCGTTATCGATCCAACCAACCGCGCGGGCATCTTGACCGCACAACTTGACGGGCTTGGGGAACTCTCCGGCATCCATTAGTGACTGAAGAGTTGTTTTACTCAGGCCGACTTTTTTTAAGACTTCGGGACGTCTCAATATTGATACACTCATTTCTGCATTCCAGTTTTTTAGGGAATGCTTATGTTATGAGGTGGGACGTTGTGTTTTTGCTAGGTTTTCCGGTGTTGGCCTTTATAGGCGCTTATAGGTCTAATCTACCCACGCCCCGATAATCCACCTGTAACGATGTGAGCAATGCCCCGGTCTTTAATATCTTGCCCAACATCAGGAGCAGGCATCGTTACCGTCATATTGCGGTCTGAATTTAGGCTTGCCAATGGCGTTATTTGCGGCGGCGCTTCTGCCGGGACCGGTGCCGGGGTAAATGTCGGCACTTTGGGCGCTGCTGCAAATGCGGTTTGGGTTTGACTCGCACCACCAAGCCCTACCGCTAAACTATGATACAGCGGCATATTTCCAGCATTGATTGCCGCCACCTTGTCTAAATAGGGCTTGCCCTGTTGCTTCCGGTAGGCGTTGGCCTGTTCGTCGCTGGCAAGCTCCATCACGCCGGTTTGGTTATCGGTGACTTGCACCTTGCCGCCTTCCAAGGTTTCATATTTGAAGCGCCCGCCTTGGGTTGGATCGTCGGCTATTAATGGCTGAGGTGGCACAACAGCGCTTGTGTCATTCTTGGTCGACTTGGATAAGTCAACCGTATTACTTTCTTCATTGTCATAGCGGGCAAGGACGTTTTTTAAATCACTGCCTTTTAGATTTTCAGAGGCATATTTTCTCCTTTCAGCATAAATCGCCTTTAGCTGTTCCGGCGCTGACATAGATTTTAAGTCGTAGTTTTCTGCTATGCGCGGAAGAACTTTAGAGTTCCAACCTCCATGTTGCACCGCACCACTAAACATAGCTTCTTGAATACCTCTATCCCCGGTATTAAAGCCAAGCGATTCAGCTTTCTTGATAGCAGGATCATAATATTGTTTTCTCCCTGATGCTTCCTGTGCAGCCAAAAATCCACTTGGATCATCCTTGGCTATTTGCTCCCACTTTTTATTGAAACCTGCGCTTCCAGGTGCGCCGCCTTCTGCAAGTTGCGCTGCATATTGCGGATTGTCTTCTAGGAACTTCGGTAAACCACCCTCGGTATTGAACTGATATTTTCCATAAGCGGACCCGATATTATCTTTATGAGCAGAGCCTATATTTCCTTCATATCTTGAACTTATATAACCCAGCCCCTTATCTCTGCCTGTGGCGTGGTCAGCTATGTTTTGAGCACCATTTTTAGCCTTATTCCAGGCATTGCCCAGCGCTTCCGTGGTTTTTGGTGAGCTTTTTTCAACAGCATCAAGTGCTTTGCTGGCTTTGTCTTTCGCTGCATCAATAGCGGGCTTTGCGGCCTCGGTAGCCGCCTCAAGCGCTTTTTTGCCGACATCAACGACCGGCTTGAAGATAGCCGGAATATCAATGCCGAATTTGTCTTTCAGGAAGCCGGTAAAAGCGTCCCAAGTCGATACCATGCCGTTAATCAGGCTATCGAAGCCGCCTTTTACGGTGTCCCAGCCCTTGCTGATCGATTCCGTTACCGGTGCGAACGCAGTAACTACTGCATCCCATCCGGCAATAATCTTAGCGCCGACTTCGCCAAAGAATTTCTGCCCGTTTTCGGTGAACAAGCCCCAGGCAATTGTGGCCGCCGCACCTATCGCCAAGCCAATCGGCGAAAAGATAAAGCCCAAAACAGCCGTGATTCCCGTTAATAACATCGGCCCCAGGCGACCCAGCAAGCCGGTCATCATCAACACGATTTCTGAACTATCGTCGTCACCGCCGCCGGATGGTTTGCCTTCAATGTTTTTCAGTATCTTGTTTTGGGCCTTATTGAAGGCACTCTCGTCTTTCCGGAACAGGTTCAGTTCCTTGAAAATCTTCTTATACCAGCGCTCGTTTTTATCCTTACCTTCGCTGCCGCCAAACAACGATTGATAGCCGCGCTGCATCGGCTCCGCGACTTCCTGGAAGGCTTTGATAGTCGGGTCCACTTCTTCGGCCCCTGCGGTTGCGCCGATTGCGGTTGTGGCAATACGATCCACAAAGTTATTCAGGACACCTTTGGTCCGGCGCTCATCATCATCGCCGCCGCCGTTCGAGGTAAAGCGCCCGGTGGTTTGGTCGCGGCCTTTGGGCGTGGCGACAATTGCGGCTTTAGCCCTACTATTGGGCGTAACTGTGCTTGTTGATGCCGCCGAAGCGATACTAGGCACGGCCCCGCTATTTGAGCGAATGGGCGTCGCCGCCTTTCCTGTCGGCTTGCTATCGCGGTTCCGCGGGCTTGACGGCGTGGCTATTTTTGCGGCCTGATCGATAGCCATATTTTTTGAACCATTGCCGCTGCTATTCGGTGAACCGAGCATCGAACGCTTAATATCCGCAACATCTTTCTGGATTCGCCTGAGCTGGTCAACGGCCTTGCCGATGTCTACGGGGTCGCCAACAAGGAAACCTTGATTATCTGATTTTAGAGCCATATTTAAGCCTTTAATGTTGCGTGAGTGATGTTGGGCGGGGTTGACTTACAATCGAATGGGCGGTCAGCATGAGTCGAAAAAATGCGCCCTCATCCGACTTGTGGTCAAATCTAATTGTTTTGTTATCAAGCGCTTCAACCAAGACAACTAAGGACGAGGCTAATGCACTATCAATTTCGGCTTGGTTGCTGGTATTGACTGGATTAACACGCGACAAGATTGATAGTTTTTGGAAAGTTGGGCTATTCTCCAGATTCTCTTCGGTAAACGTACTGAACTCACATTCCATGATTTCCATGTTTATCTGCCCGTAAAGTTAGACCAGTCTTGCCGGTCAATGGCGGTTAAGGTCGTCAATAACATCGGTACGGATAACTCAATAAATTTGCCGCTTTTGTCTACCGGGGCATTGGTGTCCTTGGCGATTGACTCTATGACCAGCGGCCAGTATGTGCAGTCTTTGTATTTGACGGCAATTAATGTTGGGGACTTGGATGGAAACGGGACGTTGGAACTTAGCCCATCGGTAGTCAGACGGCTTAGGAGTAGTCCATCTTTTGCCAGCTCAATAGGCAATGCCCATTTCATGAGTTGATCAAACGGATCATGGACTTCGGTTTGTGGATCTTTCCAGGCCCTAAATAGCGCTGTGACGTTAAATTTCGCGGGTTGTTCGCCGACGAAAACTTGAGTGCTGTTCAGTTTGGTTACTGACGTGCGGCCTTCGACGCCGGCGGCTAATGAGGATAGCTTTGTTCCAAATGCGCTATCTGCTTTTTGCGCCAGTGGCTGAAGCGCTCCGGATTGTAAAAGTTGTTGCAAGGTCGAAGATTCGATGTTCGCTTGGTTTTCAAAGGGTGACGCCCAGTTTAAGGCTATCTCAAAATTTGATTCTGTCAACGGGGCTTTGACCGTCACATCGGGATCGATGCGCTTACCGTCGCGGTCCACTTCATAGAACTGGGCCAGCAAATGAGAATTCAAATTTCCCCACTGGGATGACATGACGCCGTTCATGCTTGCACCCGATCAATATCAATTAATTTACAAGCCGAAATTGCGCGGGCTTCTGGCGATGCCGACGTGTCTTGCATAATTTCTTGTAACGTCTTAATCGCCATCTTCCGGACCGTTGTCGGCGATTTATAGCCTACTGGCCGCCCAGGTCCGGGGTGTACCGGGCCTTTTTTTGTTTGATTGATGTTGCTTGAGTTTGCATGCTGGTTGTCCTGGTTATTTGTAAGGATTTGATATATTTGTCTATTAAATCTAAGCTCAATCTCGATCAATCATGATGCCCAGCCGCTCACGACGACCGATCAATATTTGGTCACGTTTGGCCGCTTCTTCGAGCGCCTTGGCGTAGATTCCGTCCAGAACTTCTCGTGGCGGGAATACGTTTAGGTTTATTTCAACCGGATCAATGGCGATTGCTGGCCTTCCATGTCCCCTATCGAGCAATTTATCAGCGGCTTGCACTTTAACCGCTGGAGGTGATTCTGGGTCACGCATCACTTGAACCAGGACCTTTACAGCCTCCGAGGTATATTCACCGGCCATTTTTTTAAGGCTTGCGGTCGCTTTGTTGGGTGTCCCCGGAGGCCGACCGGAGCCCTGTCTCCGGCCGCCTCGCTTTGGTTCATTCGTCATCAGTCAAAATCCCGCGCTCTTTAAGCACTTCTTTTTGTCTCTCGTGAGCCGCCGCCATCTTGGTTAAAAATTGATTTTCGATCATGTCCAGGGTTTCTTTGTCGAGTTTTATTGATGAATTGACCTCAACCTTATCGCGCCACTTGTCCGGCTGCCGATTTTTAAGCCAGAAAATACAACTCGTTGTATCAGGCGGGTAGTGCTTTGTTATCTCGGTCTTAATTATTTCGCCCTGGTAGTTGCTAACGTGTGTTTCAGGGTGAGAGTAGCCGGTGGCGCGACGATAAAGCGAATGAGCAACATTGGCATCAGCTATAACCTTGCCACGCTTCAAGGCGTCCAAAAACTTAGGCTGCTTTTGCTTCCAGAGATTGATGGTGCTTTTAGCTACGTTGAAAAATTCGGCCAGCTGTTCATCGGTCGCGCCAAGCAGGCAAAATTTGTAGGCAAGTTCGATATACTCCGCTTTGAAGGATGTTGGCCGGCCGCCAGTGTTTGTTTCTGTTTTTTCTGCTTTCATTTATGTGGTCCTTTTTTTGGAGTCCGAATACTTAAAATCTGGCTATTGCTCAGTCTGAAAAATAGCCGTTTTGGGTTGGGAAGGTCTTGAGCATATATTCGCCGTGTGCCTTCAGGCTTTCAGGCAAAGCTCGATAACGGCCCAATACGCTCGATGCGTGTGCCGCAAGTTCTTCGGCAATCTGTATCTGCCGCATTAGCGATGCACCGCCAGGCAAACTGTCAAACACCACGGGATTTAAGCGTCTGAATTGAGCGAAAACTTCCCCGATGCTTTGAACAGCCATTACTGAGGCGGCGACAGCGCTATTTATTGCCATTAGCCGATTGTCTTGTTTAAGTTGTTCAGCAGCGGTTTTGCAGAAAGCCTCCAGATGCTGCCGTTGAAGTGCTGCCAAGTGGTTTCTACTTAGAAACACCTCGCCGTCAGCCGCATCCCAGTCGTCAATAATCCCCAATAAGAAATCAACCGGGACACAATACGCCTCAGCCGCATGCTTAATTAACCAAAGCGGCACGTGATAAACACCAGTCGTATTCTCGATTGCCTTTAAATCCTCAGGCACAATATTCAGAAGTTGAGCTGCTTGCTGAACGGTATGTCCACATAACTTACGAGCCTCTATCAGACGTTCGGCCAAAATATTTATTACTTGGGCCTCTTGTTTATCGCCTGGAAAGCCGAAATCAAGCCGCCGTGGCTCTTTGTCGAGCGTACTTGGCAAGAGGCTGTCTTGTAGTCGTTTCAACTTACGTTCGCGCTGTGCCAACCCCATTTTGGTCTTCTTGATCGTTTTATTCAGGCTGGCAATTTCCTGTAACTTGACGTTTTTGGCGACAGTTCCGTCCATGATGCGCTCCGCTAACAATGGCACGGGATTTACCCAGCTGTTTTGTGGTGCTGAAGAAACGGCGCTAGTTTCTCCATATCGAGCAAATCCGTGTTATAGATCGGCCCACTGGCAAGAAAATATTCAAGATTCTTTTTTTCATTGTGTAGCGCTGCAATGTTGGCAGCGTGACCGTCGTTTTCATTTTGCGGATCTTGCAATATGCCGGCAATTTCTTCCGAACCAAAGCCTTTCTTTTGCAACTCCTCGGTCTTTGTTTTATGGTTTTCTGTTTTTCGTTGAATATCCCCTCGTTCGCCCTCGATTAGCGGCGGAATGATCGACATTCTCAGCAACGCCGCATTTATCAGGTGCTGCGGGCGATTATCATGCAGCGATTGTGCTTGGCTTATTACAGTATCAGCCTTGACTTCGAGTTTTTGAAGCCAATTAACAAAAGAATTTAATTTTTCCAGTGAGTACGGATCGTGACTAACCGCCTGAACGTCGATTTTCTTTAAAGCCTGAATCGCCGGGCTAAGTAGTCGCTTGGTATGGTGAGCAGCCTGTAAACCTGATTTGTTAATTACTTTGGTCATGATATTTAGCCTTTTGAATAAAATTAAATTTTGTTTTTAAATATATTAAATCGGGTTTAAGAGTGATTAAGCGGGGTTTTCCGAGTATGAAAAAGGTGCGGAAAAATTACCCTGCACCTTTTTAAGAATTTTTATTGGGCCGATTTTGGGATATCTACCGTCTTGCTTGGATCGTATTTTTTAACCCGGCAAATCTGCTTGAACATTGTCAATGCCAGCTGATTCAGCCCGACATCGCCCAGCCAGGTTAGCAGCTTGATGATTGCCCTAGGTGGCATGGCGGCGTGAAATTCAGCCAAACGAGCCTCACGGTAATCGGCATCGAATACGGATAATGCCAGCATGATTCTCCGGCGCATACGCAAATGCCGGCTTGACATATCAAGCATGAGGATTCCGCCTTGGGTTAGAAATACTTCACCATCGGTCATGAGAAACATATCCTTGCTCAAGTACTCCGAAGGGATTGCATCGATAGCACGCAAGACGGATAAATGCTTTCTTCCAAGCAAGGCCCCTAAATCTTCTGATGATATGACGGCCATGCCGTTTTTAATTTGTAAAACCGATTCTATATTTTTCATTTTTCTGTTTTCCTTTTGGTTGATGTGCCGTTGAGTTGTAAGTGTTTGATGTTGCTTAGTAATTAATTCGATTCGCTTATCGCTACTGGGTGAACTTTCTCCTGTAATTTTTGAGCAACCCGATCTAGCATTTCCTGCCTGTGCGCCTCAAATTCAAGTCGTTCTTTTTCTCGTCGAGCAATACCATCGTCGTCCTGAGTGCTTAGAATGGCCTTGATTCCTTGAAAGACTTTCTTCGCCTTTTCTTTAAACTCTTGGTCAGATGATTTGCTGGCTTTTTCGGTGGCTGACTCGATTAAACCGGCAACTGTTGTTGCTGGTGCTTGAATGCAATATTTATCGGCGGCTCCTGCCGGTAAACGTCCTAGCCCAACAGCCTTTTGCACGGCAGCAAATTGCTGCGCTTTACCGGCTAAACGCTCTGCACCAGGTCCAAGCGAAACATACCAGGATGGATTACTGGCCGTTGAGATAATACGGTTGTAGGCGTCTCTAAACGCCATTCTTGACCCGGTAACATCGCCAGTTTGGTAAATATGAGTAACCAAGCCCCTGGCCTCGGCTATTTCTTTTGTGATAACAACCGTTGTGTTTTCATCGAATGAATCAAGTGCCAAGCCCCATGCCTCGTCTGGGCCGATATGCTTTTGTCCTGTGTGGCCGGTTATAATTTCAGCAATATCACTTGGTGTCGGCGCGAACTTGCCTTTCTTCGCGTGAATCTTTATAGCCTGAAAGACAGCTTCCCGCGGGTAATCTTCAAGCGCGTCAAAGATAATGGTCATTGTGCGTTGCGAGAAAACTTTGCCACCCGGCATTACATCGTGAATGTCGGCCCATCTTTCGGCAAATGGTTTAAAGTCACTTCTATTCATCAATTCACCCGCTCGCCGTCGATCAATGGCATGTTGTTAAAGCCTTCGTCCAGGGGTTCGTATTCGCCGTAATCAGGGCGTTGGGCCAGCTGTTTGCCGGTGTGTTTAGATTTGGGTTGTGATTGTTTTGGCTGCCAGTCCCAAGTCGAGTTGAAGGTTTGCCAATTTCGTTCGGTACAAATGCGAATTGCATCTTCAGGCGATATTCCGGCCAGCAATGCCTCACGGCAGATTCCGTTAAGAGCCGTCTCGGTAAGGGGCGCTCGCTTGGCTTTTCGGATTTTCAGAAAGTCCTTTGCCAGTTGGCTGTCGATTCCTGATTGCTTAAGCATTTCCATTTCAGTCTTGGCTTTTTCAGGTTTTGGCTTTTCAGGATCGGCAATCTTTTTTTCGGTTTCTTCGGGCAGACATGGAGCGGCAGCGACTGCTTTTTTTTCCGCAATCGGTGAATCAGTCAATCGGTGAATCAGTGAATCAGGAATCAGTGAATCAGGGCGATTTCCATCGTTATTTAACGGTGAAATAACGGTAGGTTCACCGTTATCAATATAACCATTTGTTTTTGAATTATTTTCTTTATCGGCAAATTCCATAGAGGGAAGTACAGACGATTTTTCGGTATTGTGGGGCGACTGGTGTTTTTTGAAGTTCAGGACTTGAATGATAGCCATACCATCCACCGTGTACCGACAGATAAAACTTAACCGTTCAAGCACGGTTAACCCACCGTTAACATCAAATTCATAATATGGAAATAGCTCTGCTTTAATGAGCCTTGGTTTATCTTCTAATCTGCCTTCTCGGTCTGCTAGACACCAAAGTCCAGCAAACAATAACTGAACTTGTGGGCCGGCATCGGCTAGATCGTAATTTTTAAAGAATCCAGGCTTAATGTTTCGGGATCTAGCCACGAGACTCACCATCAATCATTTTTTTGGCGAATTCGGCGCTTTCAGGTCCAAGATAGTACTGACCTGGTCTACATGTCTGACCATCCCTGTCTAACGCCGCAAATAACTCGCATATCACTACCCAGCCATTTCTTCGGAGCTGAGCAACAAGCTCTGGCGGGTTTAAATAGCCCGTCAGCCGTCCCAAGTCCTTTGAAGTAATTTTGCCGAACTTGATCAACGCTTGAATCGCGCGACGCTGGCGTGGAGTTCTTATGGTTGGGGTAGTCATTTTTAATTACCCCTTTGAGTTCCGATTGCGCCAGACGAAGTTGAGCTATGAGTATTGTTAGTCTCATATTCACTTACGGCCGATAGCAAATATCTAATAGCCGCACCAATTCTTACGAACTCTGGACCGCAGCCGCCTTTTAAGCGCCAAGCCTGCAAGGTTTTTTTTGAGATATTCCAGCGTTCAGCAAGTTGTGCCTCGGTCAGCGCTGCGTTAACTAAAACATTTTTTGTGGTATTTGGCATGTTGCATATCCATCTAGTTGTTGATGGTATGCAATGGTAATGATGGGGTTGGGTTCGGTAATTCGGATTTATTTTTATTTTTCGCGAAAAATCATAATTACGTTGTGTACGTCATTCATACTTACTCCGCCATCTACATGTTCAATTGCAGCAGTTGCTAATGGAGCAAGTATTTTTGCCTTAATATCATCTTTTTCGAGCGGAAAACCTGCTTTGTGCAATATTGAAATAAATCCCCGCAAATACTCCATTTTGTAATTTGCCTTATTGCTTCCAAGCGCACTATTTACAAAATCTTCCTCACTTAATTTGCTTGGATCGAATGTTTCTGCCTTTTCAATTAGCCATTGCAGTTCCGTTTGAATCGATGGTGTATTTAAATCTAAATCGGGCCGTCTTCGTGACCTGTAGCCTAATTCAGTTAGCTGGGTTAAAAGACTTGATAACTGCTCTGAGTTTTTCTTTATTTCGGTTACGAGCTTTTTGGCGTAATTCTTTGTTCTGATTTTATTTTGTTTATCCACAAACCGATATTCGTCATAATTAATTTTAGCCATCCAGGCAGCATCAAATAACTTAATTTGATCCTTTTCTTTTGGAAAAGAAACTGACACTGCTTTCCATACTCCAAGGCTAGTTATTTCAACATCGGTCAATAGTCGTTCCATGGTTTCTTCATCGGTAGGCGACCAGTGCTTTTCGGTACGCACTACACCATTTCTTTCAGTTATATATCCAGACTTTAACTGATGATAATGATCCATAACCGCCTTTGGTACACCTGAAAAATCATTTTTCTTGCTCATAATTCTGATATTCATTTCCCAGAACTGCCTAATTTTCGAGCATTATCAATACTTACAACCTCACCAGTTGGCTTCATCCCGGCCACAGCCAACACCTGGTCGCCATGCCGATCAAGCGCCGCTCTAATATGGTCCTGTCCAAACCGCGCATAAATAGCGGTTGTGCTGCTGTTGCTATGGTTTAAAACCCGACCAATCAAATGCAAGCTGTTTCCGGCTTGTGCCAGCCAACTTCCAACAGTGCGGCGCAAGTCGTGAATGTGCACATCCTCCACCCCTGCGGCCTTTCGGACCCGTTGCCAAGGCTTATCGATATTTACCAAATGGCAGCCCGGATTTTTCCCAACAATGATGTAAGGATTACCATCAGTTCTTGGTATTTGACTCAGCAACTCCATAGCCGCATCTGACAATGGCAGGTAATGTGTTTTGCCATTTTTGGTGTCAGTAAGCCGCAATTCCTTCCGGTTGAAATCTACGTTCTCCCACTTTGCCGTCAATAGCTCTTCTTTTCTCAGCCCGGCCAGTAGATAAAGCCAAAGAGCGTAACGAGCGTGCTGATTCAACTCAGCGTCTATAGCTTCAATCAGTCTAGGCAGTTCTTCAGAGCTCACAAACCTATCTCGGGTTTCTTCCTTAAATTTGGTTACCCCAATCGCCGGGTTTGGATGCCCCGCATCGACCATTTCCATCTGCCCGGCAAAGGCAAAAAGCTTTGAAACTAACGATAAGACCCTGTTGGCTTCATAGATAGTTGGCTTACCACGATAGATATTCTTACCAATTTTGTGATGCAGCTCGATCACATCCTGCCGGGTAATTGATTTTATTTTGTGAGCGCCCCAGGCCGGCAGGACATGTGCGTTAATGCGCCGCTCGTCTTCATCACCGCTTTTCTTGTGCTTAGCGTGGCGTTCGACATACAAGTCACATAGTTGGCGTACCGTGTCACCAAGGCGGGCTTTTTTACGCTCAGCAAGCGGGTTTTTGTTATCAAGCAAAGCGGCTATATCTTTTTTAACAAAGTCCTCAGCCTGTGCCAAAGTGATGTCGCCATAACGACCAATGGTTTTCATCTGCTTCCGGCCCTCGTGCCGGTAACTGTAAACAAAGGCCTTTTTTCCACTCGGATAAACCCGGACTCCAAAGCCGTTCGGTTCATCAGCCCAAATAATACATCTTTCATTTTTCGATGCATCGCCGGTGTATTTCAAGCTGTCTATTACAGATTTTTTCAGTTTCATATTTGAGTCACCACTTTAAATTTGAGTCACCAATGAGTCACCACGTAACGCAGTAAATCATGGTAATTGGTGGTAGTCAACATTTAACTAAACCCATTAAATACGGGACTTATAGAGGATGGTAGAAATTGATAGTAATATATGCCGCCTGATTTGTAATCAGCCGGTCGCGGGTTCGATTCCCATCGCCAGCTCCAAAGAATACCAAAGGAGCCAATAACTTTATAAGTTATTGGCTCCTTTTTTTATGCCTACGCAAAAACCATTACTACTCCTTTGCTACCTTTGAAGATGCCCCTTGATCATACACAGGGTCCATTCAGCGGCAAGTGAAAATCAAAAAGATTCAATTCACGCTTCGCTGCTGCCTTAACGGCAAATTTCCGATTCAAAATAACGCAACTACCCTTCTGATCAGCTCGCTGAGTTGGTGCATCAACGCATGACAAGCGCCTTATCATAGACTGATCGAAACCATGCGGAAATTTAAAAAAATATTAACCAAACGGATTTGTTGGAATTGCTGGAACAGCTTGAACAGTTGGAGCAAGTAACCTCAGAATTGAAGATGATTTCCACGCTGGGGTCTATGGAGTTAAATCTGGGCAATACGACCAGCATAAGCAAAGCTGATGCGCCAACGTGGGTTCAGTCGTCGATAGACTCCTTAGTAACATTTGATAACTGAGCTATACCGGCAGGAGAAAAAAATGACTTACAAACCAAAGCGTCGATCATGCGCTCTCCGATAGCCCACCCCATCGCCCGGCGGGAATAAAGCTCAAGCACCACCGACAAATACAATCAACCTTCTTCAGCCCAAATATAGGTGATGTCCGACACCCACTTTGGGTCAGACATATCCGCAGTAAAATTTTGTTCCACAGGTTGTGGCGCGGCAAGCAAGGAGTGATTGCTGTTGGAGGTGACTTTGGCCGCTTTCGCACGCAAGCCATTGTCCGCCATCAGTTTAGCTATACTGTGTCGACTGGTCGAATTGCTTTCTTCTTGAGGCCACTTGGTGATTCTGGATGAGTCCGGCCGGCCTTTTTCGTCATCAAAGACACGCTTGATTTCAACCACCAGCTTTTGGTTGGCTTGATCCCTTGCCGGAGAATGGCCGATTTTTCCAACTGTAGTAACCACGGCGTGAAACCGATAGCATGCGGCACATCATGCCCACGGAAAAATGATCTTCGTTGCCCTTAATCATGGCGCACTTCTCAGCAACTACTCCTGCGTTACTCTACCTCCTACATCCATACAGTCGACTTGGGTATTTTTTGCAAAATATTTTTAAAAAGTCCTCCTCTTCCTCAAGACGAGCATTTTCTCGTTTAAGAGGCGCCAGTCCAGCTTGTTAGCGTTTTTGCTTTTCAAAAGGCTGACTTGTCTGACTGCGTTTTGACCGCCATGAATAGAGCATTGATTCGGTAAGTCCCAAATCCTGGGCTACCTTGGGAATACCATCACGCTCGGCACGTTCCAATGCCTGTTCTTTAAACTGAAAACAGTGTGTTTGTTGCGGACAACTGAAGTTGTTGATTCTTTTTTGTTTCATTGCTGCCCTCGGCTTTAGAGATTACTTCCTTAGCCGAGTGTCCGCTAAATCGGGGCGAGATCAGATTGAAACAGTAGTTGAGGGGCTTGTCTGGCAAGTCCTAGCCCAAGACTATATAAGTGCACTGTACGCTTCATAAACTGTCAATATTGACAGTTGCATCTAGTAGCAAAACCCAGTTAAATGCGGCCTAAGAAACAAATTTTTTAGGCGAGATGATGCACGTTGTTACAGGTAGACAAGAAGCCCTCCCGGATGAGAACTATACTCGAAAGTTGCCAGATACCACCACAAAGCCGACTTGACTAGCAACTTCAAGCATTTAATTATGCGGAACAAGACCATTTTGACACAGTCTGCGTGGTATCACGCGACGAGCGGGGAAATATTTTCGGATGTGCTCACCTACCGCCTACCACTCAACCTTATCTTTCCCACAGCTACTCAACGGGATACCCCGCCAGATTCACTGGATATCCGGGGGTATCACATTTTTCTGCAATGAATTTTAATGCGAAAAAGTCATATGCTCCAAGGCAACTTTCTTCGTCTATTACAATTAGAGTTAATTCAGCTTATAGACGGAAACAAATTTACGATGAAGTCAGACACAGCCGCCGTGTCAGCTCAAAGGTACGTGAGGACAGAGTATACTTGAGAAGGAAAAATCGCCGATCTTTGGCACGATTGAGCTTGAGAGCAAGGTACGAATTATTATAATGGAGAACGTGCAACAGAAAACCATCGAACCGAGCACTGTGGGCAATATCGACGAATATGTGATTTATGATGCCTTGCCTCGGTGGAGATGGGATATACGCACAAGTGCGTTTGCCACAGTCGCGAACAGTATCCCCTGGCGAGGATAACGACGGCTTCCACGAAGTACATATCAACACAATTGAGGGTTTCTAGCAGGGCAATCGCGCTAAAAATACTTGAAATTATAGAGTTCAGCTAAGGTAATCAGCCTATCATTTTGATTTCCAACGACAGCAAAGCCAACACTTTCTATTATTCATCACTTTTTCAAGCATTGAAGCCCCCAGACTAAACAGGCAAAAAGAAACATCAGCTACAAGATATTTTCTTTATTGGCATGTGCGCTACGATTTGTGGGGCTGATAACTGGGTTGCTTGGTTTAGAGCATGGTATACCTCGCACGACACCTTCGGTGAAGTTTATGCCGCCATTGATACCGACCACTTTAGCGTCTGTTTCTCCCGGTTGCTGATTTAGCCAGCATAACAGAAGGGAAAGTGATTACGATAGATGGCAAGTGCTTAAGGCGTGGCTTAGACAAGGCCTCAAGAAAAGCAGCCATTTTGGTCAGCGTTTGGGCCCAACAAATAACACGGCCTTAGGCTGGGTAAACATCAATGATAAATCGAATGAAATCCCGCCATTCCAAAGTTACTTTCAAGGCTTGATATAGCAGGAGCAGTGATTACTATCGATGCGATGGGTTGCCAGAAAAAATAGCAGAACAGATTAAACAGCAAGGCGGTGACAATGCATTTAGCTTGAACGGCCATCATGGTCGAATTGAAACGCGCATAATTCGTGCAACAGGGGTGATATAGCATGACTGCAAGAACAGCGTAACTGAACAGTCTACACAGCATTATCACAGTCACTGCTAAAAGAGGAATCGATAACAAAGTTGCTAAAGAAATGCGAATGATCCGAAGCTGTTAGAG
>Ga0208119_100191_pt1 | contig 18917 bp, 28 predicted proteins | sample LakWasMet51_LOW8_2_FD_183887 | JGI IMG/M metagenome (GOLD analysis project Ga0208119, IMG submission 183887) | Freshwater sediment methanotrophic microbial communities from Lake Washington under simulated oxygen tension - Sediment Metagenome... | ecosystem: Environmental > Aquatic > Freshwater >... | reverse complement strand
GTCTATTTAGTAATATGTATTTACGCAAATACTTAAATATGTAATTAAGATACTTACTTCAAATCTTTCTCTGTAGCAGGCTCACGCTCAGATCTACGCACATGCAATACCTCAATGATTGAATTGGCCTCATTGATGCGGTGAAATGCCAGGAATGCGCCTTTAGCTACAACTAAACGATGTATGCCTGGCACCAGCTCATAGCGTGGGGCGGTATAATTAAGCAAGGCCTTAATATCACCTCTAATTTGCTTAACCATGCGTCTCGCTAATTGATTACCACCAACCTTGTAATAATGATCACCGATCTCTGATAAATCAGCTTGCGCAGATGCAACGTACTCAATCCGCATATCGAGCTTCTAATTCATCAAACATCTGATCGTGGTCATGCCAAACAGTATTAGGATCATCAGCCTCTTTAATACGTGCTTCAAGGGTACGCTTAATATCTGCTGCCTCATGAGCTTCGCGCATGGCCAAAGCTCTATCTGGTCTAGCAGGGCGATCAAATTCACGCTCATTTGGCCGCCAATCTGTTACAGAAAAACGTCCACCTGGTAAGCCCAGGTCTCGTATAATTTCAAAGGCTTTAATTGGGTTAGCAAAATGTCGAACCTCTTTACTAACAGAAGCAATCAATACAGCAACCCCGTTACGGGTTTCAAACTCAATTGCAAAAGAGCTACCAGTCGGTTTTAAATTAGCATTCAACACACCACCTGACTGCGCAGCGGAACGTGCCTCACTAAGAGTAAATGTTTTCATGATATTTCCTATAGTTAAAAATCTACGGTTAATTGTAAATCGTTAATGTGTAGAGTGCAACATGTGGATTTGGCTTTACATAACATCGGTTGCACGAAGCTACTTACATACAAACTAAATATTGTAATTTTTTACTACATTGATTCTGTAACTGATTGCCCAGTGGGGCAGGATAGGGCGGTTTTGGACTTCTCCACAAATTCTGTGGGTAAGCGTGTGAGTGCAGCAAGGGTAATTAAGCTAAGTCGTTGATTTTAGTTGTCATCTTGCTATTGCCTAATTTAAAACATGGTAGGGTTGTCACCAACAACATTCCAAAACTTATTAGGTGACTTAATCTCAGTTGCAACGTGTGCAAGGTTCTTCCAGATCAACTCAGAATTGATATTATTTTTTACAGCTAGCTGTTTGACGGCTCCAACTACCAAAGAGGTTGGGGTCTCATCAATCAGATGCATCACTTGCCCTTCAAATCCTGGTTGAGTTTTTCCACTCAACATAAACTCTTCCAGATCAGATACTGACATAGATGTTTTGTAGCTTGTATTAATATTGATAACCGTCATTTTAAGAAAATCCATTTTTGAGCCCACAGCCATTTCATGCAAGCGGGTTTTTATCACCATGGATGCTTCATTAATTTCTTTACTCATACGGCCTCACTTTATATGCATACTTAACAGGGTAGGACGATCTACAGGAACTAAGGAACCATCAGTTCCCGATGTAAGATTGTCATTTGCTCGCCTGTGATTAAATCAACATAAGGTGGTGATTGGCGTAATCTGTTACACGGCTCTTCCTGCTCTGAAGTCATTACATAACGAATATAATCATCAGAACTGTCCTCCATGATATTTTGCCACTCGGTATAGCCAGCACACCATGAGCCTATATTTTTCCAGCGCGTCAGAGCAGCTAAACTTGATTGCCGTATTTCCTCGATTGAATGATTTTCAAGCACAACCAAGCTTATCATGAGCTTCAATCTATCAAGTTTTTCTATAGATGCTGGTTTCATCGAGACATTCCTCGCTCTTTAGCTTTATTGATAACTTCCAGCTGCAGGCGTTTTTCTGTTTCAGACTTAATGAATTTCAGCTTATCACCTGGCTTAACTTTATTGGCCTTGATCTGGTTCATGAGCTGGTTATTCATTGGCACAATAAGTGTTTGTTTCTGGCCTTTGACAACTGCATTGAATAAAGCTGCATCGTACACCCCAGCCTTCGCAATGGCACGTTGGCCTTTGAATTCAATATCATCAACGCCATAAAGATCAGCATATTCCATAACCACATGCTCATGCAGATCTGAAGCTTTCCCCACGGCTTTATTTTCAAGCAGTTTATTACGCTCTGCCATATACACAAAATAGTGATCGGCCAATTCATTAGGCAATGTAACATCTGGTACCGCTGTCACAATAGGTGTTTCTTCAGCTCTGGCTTGCCAATGTTTTCTGGCATTGGTGTCTGCTACTGATCCAGCTTCACATGCGTAGCCTTTCAAAGCGTTATCCCACTTCAAGCCAATATCCACTGCATCATGCCTGTCTTTAAATGGCACATCAAAGACCACTTTATCTACTGGTGGCAATGGCTCTGGCTTAACAAAAGCAGTTTGTCTTTTTACAAGCTTTTGAGCTTCAAGCTCACGTCGATACGCTTCCATGTTCGGATCTGCAAAGGTCACTCCCAAATTTTGATCAACAGCTATCTGCACTACTTTCTTGATGAACTGATCCGCACCATCAGCTGGCGGTGTAACTGTGACTTCCTTACCAAATTTGTTCTTGGCCATGCGCAAAGCTAATTCGATTGAATCAGTATTGAGTGGATCCAGAATCATGATCCTGCGGCCTTCATCCCTAAGTATCTCGGACTTACCCTTAAAATAGGAAACTTCACCGCTTCTATGCGTTTTGTGTGCCAGCGCAGCATGACGATAAAACTCATGATTGAACTGTATCTGCTGTGTACCAATCGCGGCTTTTTTATCATTACTGACAACTGTGTTTTTCATGCCACGAATAGCCAATAAAGCCACTTCATTGCCGCCTGCTGCTTCGCTCATGAGGTAGCTGGCATAAGTACCAGGATTATCTACAATAAACCGATCCTTGAGCGCATTACGCTCTTCCTCGGCCAGTTTATTGAATTGCATCATTGCATCGGCTTGTTCGGCTGCCAGAATTGATAACGCTGCTTTCTTTTCATCACGGCCAAGTTTGCCGCTTTTAATTGCCGCTTTATCCAGTTTATGTTTTTCAAAAATAGCAGTACGTTTTGCCTTTTGTAATTGTCGTACTTTGGCCAATTCAGAATTGAGTGCTTTTCTGTCTAATTGATATTCAGTCTTGGCTTTCAGATAAGTTGCATAAAGCGCTGCGCGTTCTTCGCGTCTTTTTGCATGAATCGTTGCGCGTTCCGTATCTACGGAATTGCGTAAATGCTCTAAACGTGATCGTGCGGTATCGGCAAAATCAGAATCCATCTGTACACCATCGAGTTTAGATCCAGCTTTTGAAAGGCTCAATTTGATTGATTCAATATATTCTGATTCACTTAGCACATGGGTAGCATCAACTTCACTCAATCCTAATGTAGATCTAAGATTCTTGATATTTGCTCTAATCGCTTCTTGGGTGAGTGAATCTACTGGCCCGATCAATTGTAGTTTTCTGGCCGCTGCATTTAGATTTTTTTCAATATCAGCAATAGTCACTGCACCAATATTTGAGGTGTAATCTACATCGTTTTCTATTGGTAATTCCAAATAGTAATTATCGGATTTTTTACGTTCTAATACTAAATCGTTCCTGTATTCACCTAATCTTTTTTCGATTTTATTAATACCAATAGTTGATAATTTTGTCTTATATTTTTCGGAATTATCACGATCAACCAAAGAAAAACCTGCACCAGATTTTTTAATGGTGACGTTATATCGAGCTGCTATTTCGTGCAGATCCTGCCAGCTGGTTTTATTGTCATTTAATGCATCGAGCAATTCAGGTGTAACTATCCTTTTAGCCCATGACTGAAAACTTTCAATACCTGTGACGGTTTCAAAATCAGTCGCTCTTTCTGTTAAACCACGTCTACCTTCCCATGCTGGATCTTTCACAATCTCGCCCTGGCTTGTGATCATGTGAATGCCGTTATCAAAGCTTAAACCATGTTTTAATTCAAGCTCACGAGCCGCAAAATCAAGTTTCATCTTGGATTGGAACGGATCAATGCAGTTGAATGTCACTGGATGAATCTTGTTGATCACAATATGCAGGTGCCAGTTGTCCGTATCTCGATGCAAAGCTGCAATAGCTTGATGCTCCGTTAATCCTAATGCCTTCAATTGATACCGAACAATATCTGACAGCTGCTCTTTAGTTGGATACTCCCCAGCTCTGAAACTAACAATAAGGTGTATGTTTTTATCAACCTTAGATCTGACATTGGCCAACTGTGTATTCTCAACCACAGCAATAGCTACTTCCAGATCCTCTTTTTCAATTGCCGCACCTATGTTAATAAAATCAACAAAGTGATTATCCCGCTCGACAGCATATCGTGCCAAATCTGCAAAGTTGCCTTTGCCTGTTTGCCTTGGTCTGCCGATTTTGACAATCATGTTTTTTTCCGTTTTCCAGATATTTTAAGAATTGCTGCTTTGGCTTCTTTTTGAGTGGCCTCAATATCTCGCAACAATTGCATGATCTGTGGCACATGACCAGCTGGGCTTTTCATTTCACCAGTTAGCCAATGCTTAAATAATCCCCCAAGCCTTCCTAAATCGGCTACCGCCTTATCCAAGCTTTCAATACCTTCACGATCCACTACTGACGTTAAACGCATATCCAAAGCCCCAGCTCGCATTAAATGTGCGCGTGATACACCATAGGCTGCCGCTTTAATTTCCAACTCCTCACGCTCTTCTGGTGTTAGTCGCACTTGGTCTATCTTTGTCTTTTTGCGATTTTCGCTGTTGCTCATTATTTTGCATTTCCTCTTAAATTAAGGCGGTAGCCGATCCCCCTCTGGGAAGAGCAGGAACCAATCTCGAATAAGCGTAAGCGTTGAGATATTGGCTTGTATTTGCGTATATTGCCACATTTGTGGCGGTATATGCAAATACCCTTCCTGTCCTTATCTTAACAGATAGTTTATGTATAATAAAAAGTATAATATATTTGTTAAACAAAGTTTAATTGATATACTTAAACAAAATATGCTTATCAGGATTGAATTATGACAAACCAAAAACAACGTAAACCCAGCTTACAGTCATTAAAACAAAGGCTAGATGCTATGGAAAAAAGCGGTGCAGCTGGTCATAAAAAAGGAAGTTTTGCAGAAGCAATTAATGAATGTTCTGAACAGATCATGAAACTTATGAATATGGGTTTTAGTAACTCACAGATTTATGAATCTTTTAAAGTGGAAGGGTATGACATACCTTTTTCTACATTCTCGATCTATTTAGGTAGAAACGGGATCACCCGTAAAAAAGCAAAAAACCTCACATCCGATCCAAAACCTACGCAGTCTATTTCAACGCCTGAAATTAAAGAGCCTGTTAAAAAATCGACTGCACCCGTGGGCGCAGATTTAAGAGGAAAAAAACAGGTGGAGGCAAAACCTGTCACACCTACTATTAGCAGTGCTCCAATATTCGACAGTGAAGAGCCTGATTTTGAGGCCATCGCAAAACGGTTAGAAGTTGAGAAGTCAGCCAATGGTTTTATCATCATGCCAGGTGAAAAAAAGGTTGGTGTGAAAAAATAGCGAAATTAAAACAAAATATATTTTGATATTTGCTAGTTTTTGCTATTTGTAAATAGAGAAATTGAAAGTAGTATTGTTTTGTCAATTCATAAAAAGGAAACGGAATGGCAAAACAGAAACCCATCACAAAAGATATTGTTAATAAAATCTCTAGTGAAATGAGTTCTTTACCTCCAAAGAACAAGTTTACGTTAGAAGGTTTGATTATCGATATTTGCCCTCAAATTACCCAGCTTTTAAAAGATGGATACAGTCGCACCGAAGTGGTGGACATCATCCGTAAATACGGCTTCGAGCTTAAAGAAAGCACGTTCAATATTTATTACAGAAAAGCTAAAGCAGCTCAGAAGGCTGCCCTAAAAAACAACCCAGAAGGAAATGAATAATGAAACGTACATTGATATTAATACATGGTGACAAAGGCGGTATTGGTAAATCAATACTAGCAAAAGCAGTAGCAGATTACTTGTTGTGTCATAACACAGGTAAACCTCTTTTTATCCTTGATGCAGATACACGTAATGCAGATGTTTCAAGAACACACCCAGAAATTAGTGAGCGTGTAAATTTGTTTACACATGAAGGCTGGGGTGAGTTATTCGATTTTATTGAAAGCAAAGAAGATGCTGATATTTTAGTTAACTTTCCAGGTCAAATTGGTAAAGAAATACCAGGTGAAATTGAAAGCTTAAAAATGTTGTTGGAAGAAAATGACATGCAATTGATCGTGTATTTTATTATTGACCGCAACCCTGACACCATCAACTTATTGAAAGAAGCAGCAAGCTTATTATTACCAATCACAAAATCACACTTTGTGGTTGTAAAAAACCTGTATAGCTCTCCAAACGATCAATTTGAAGAATATGATGAATCAGAAATTGCAACACTTCTAAAAAGTGCCAAAGCCAAGGAATTTAAAATGCCAGAAATTGCATACAAGATTAAAAAAACTCTTAGTGGCTCTTTCCACGGCGTAAATAAGGAACAACCAGTACGTATATCTGAATTTCTGGCCACAGATCCACCTGCAAGCATTCGCATAGATCTAAGAAGATGGCACAACACCATGTTTGAAAATATAGCTAATATTCATGCCCCGTTTATGGTAGGCGAGGCCAAATAATCATGAGTGATGAAAACGCCAGAATGAGAGTGTTATCCCAGCTTAAAAATGCTGGGGTAGCTGCTTCAATCGTCCAATATGCAGAAGAGCAGGGCTATGGTCGTGATAGCGCTTTATGGGAGTTTGCAGATCTGCTAGGTCTTACAGCACAGGCCATGCACCAAGTACCTGCAAACACTCAAGAGGTTGGCGATCAGCTCATTGAGAACTTTAAACTGTTAATAAATTCGTTCGCTGAAATCACCACAAAAAAGCAAGTTGAATTCAAAGATTCGTTAGAAAAGCAGACTGTAAAAGTTAATGCGGATTCAGCTGCTGCACTCGCAAGATTAGTGTCCGATGCAGTTCATGACATTTCGCATACAGAAGCCAAAGCGCATTTCTTCAAAGGGATCGCAACGGCCATAGGTGCAGCTGCATTAATGTTTATAGTGTGTGGCATAGGTGGCTGGTATGTGGCTAAAACACATTACGATCAGAAAGCCGCAGATCTAGCACATTCATACAACCAGCAGCTGAGATCCATTGCCGAAATACTAACAACGCCAGAGGGTAAAGCAGCAATTGTTTTAGCTGAAAATGGATCTGCAGAAATGCTGGCTAACTGCACTTTAAAAAACGCACGTATTCAATTTAGTAACGGCAGAACCTATTGTGTGCCCGCAAAAAATATTGGTTGGGCTATTAAATAATGCTTGCTTTTATAAATGTATATAGATACAATTATAAACAATAGTTAAGGAGATAAACAAGTGGATCGTACTAAATTAGAAATGCCCATTAGATTTGCATTTTTTATAATCGGCCTTTTTGTCATGTGGCAGGCAGTACGTTTTTGCCAAGGCCTAGTGCCTAACTTTCTTGTTGCTTTAGGTTTACTTGATATAGGTAATTCATCCTCTTTAATATGGAAAATAGACTATTACTTATTAGGTATAACTTCATGGCTTATTTTAGCTTCGTTCATAATGATTATGGGTAGAAGCTTAGCTAGGATTGTTGCTGTTGGTTATACCCAGTACTCCATAGAGCAAGAAGCTTCAAATAAAGAAAATAGGCGTTTAGAAGAAATTGAATATAGACGTGCAAGACGCAGAGAATTAAAACGTAAGCTGCGCGAAAGTAAAGATGGCGGTATTACAGCGACAGGCCTTATTGTTGGTGCAATTATTGGTTCTTTGTTTTTCTAACTTATGGCACGGCCTAAAAAATACGAACCTGGACAAGCCCCAACTGCAAAAGAGCGTTTAGCTAAATCCAAAGAAAATCTAGCTATTGCAGGTGGTAAGGTGATGAATATTAGATTAACACCAGAAGCAAATTCAGCTTTAAAAATGATTATGAAAAATGAGGATTTTAAGACAGAAACAGAAGCGGTTAATCAAGTGTTGATTGATCGTAGCAAAGGGCAGTAAGCAGTAAAAACGGTGGGGTCACTTTTCGACGGCAGCCCCACCGCAGTACATTTTCAAAACCACATAAGGAAATTAAAAATGCTTAATAATTCTACACCTTCAATCGCAAAAAGCGAACTTTTCACCACTGGCAACCAAGAATTAGACGGTTTAATGTCTATTTGGCACAGCCAAGCAATAGCCTTGGCCGATGCTGAACAAGCTGGTTTTCCTGAACCTGAGATCAATTGTCCTCCGCTGCCTGATTACATCAAGTGGAAACATTAAACAAATACTTTTAATAAAACTTTTTAATAAATTATTTTATTAAAATATTCAATAAAATCAATACTTTACAAATATTGTAATAATTGATACATTGTTTTTTTAGGAGGCAATACATGACTGATCTATCAAACAGCAATAATGAAAATATCAAAATGTCTGAGAGGTTTACACCATTCGGGATTTTGTTACATTGGGTAGGCTTGATACCTTTGTGTCTAATGATTCTATCCAACAACATCAAAATTGAAGCTTTAGGTGTGGTGATATTGATCGCAATATTATTCGTGTGGGTTCGATGTCACACACTAGGTTTAGTTACGATTAAAGTAAAACGTCCGCCTGAAAAAAGCGGTGATCGCTTAAAGAATATTGCATTTTTGTTAGCTGTAAATTCAGTCTTTGTCTACTTTGCATTTTGGGGGTTCAACGGCAAAGTATTTATCACTCTCTATTTTGTTTTAATCACTTTATCAACTCTTTATTCAACAGCCCAATTGAATGTTTATGAGCCAGGAGAACCTTCATGAAAAAAATCCTATTAGCTGTTTCATTGGCTTTCGCCCTCTCAAACGGTTCTGCTTTTGCTGACACTGTTTACTGTGTGAACTGTACTAACGAGGCAACTGAAATGATGCGTCAAGCGCAGAACTTCGCTGAATATACAGCCCAGACTTCTAACATGATTAGGCAGCTCGAAGTGATGAGACAGCAAGCGGCCAGGTTAAGTGCTGACACCCCATTTTCACAAACATCAGAGTTGTTGAAAGGCATTATGGGTGTGGTTAATGAAGGTCAAGCACTCGGCTACAACATTGGCGAGATCACAAAGAAATTTGAAGGCCAATATCCTGATTTTGGTAAGCAAAAAGGCAACTTCTTTGACAGCTACCAGAAATGGTCGCAAACAACTGGTGATTCAATTAAATCTGCATTGATGGCTGCAGGCTTACAGATGGCGAACTTTGAGACTGAATCCGCTACGGCTGACACACTTCGCATGATGAACAAATCAGCTACAGGCCAGATGCAAGCCATACAAATTGGCAATGCGGTATCATCTGAAATGCTGGATGAAATGCGGAAATTAAGACAATTGAACACAGCACAGAACCAAGCACAGAACGCTTATTTACTGGCTGACAAGCAACAACAAGACAATTCAGAAGCTAGTATGAAAGCATTTTTGAAACAAAAAAGATCAACCGTTAAAAGCTATGAAGAATATTTAAAGGATAGAAAATGAACAAACAATTTACAGTTTTATTGGGTATTTTATTCACTTCAGTTGTACTGGTTGGCTGCAATAAAGATAACACACCAAAGCCAGAACAAAAGCAAAAATATGAAGGTGTAGAAGGTTTTTTCCATCAAGCGCCTAAGAAATTTCTTACTTACGATGAACGCATCCAAAAAAAGAAATATGAAGAGTGTTTAGATCAACAAAAAACAGACAAAAATAAGGAGCCATGCCGTGTACCCAATTTCCTTAAAGACTAAAATCTGGTTTTCTGTTCTTTTTCTATTAGTTATTTGTTTTACACCTGACATTAGCTTTGCTGCGGAACCTGGAGCAATGGATGAGGTGATGCAGACCTACAAAACTGTTACAGCCAGCTTTTACAAAAATATCCAGCACAAAGCCATTTACCTACTATTTGGATTAGTTGGTGTCAATCTAGCGTGGGGCGCAACACAACTAGTTATCGAGGGAGCTGTTGCTGAAAAATGGCTTAAATTATTATTTCAAGTGTGTTTCTTTCCAGGCCTGTATGTTTTATTCATCTGGAAAGGTCTTGATTGGATGAATAGTTTTATAGATGGGGCAACACTATTCGGAAAATTAGGCACTGGCAAAGATTTAGATCTAAACCCAAGCGCCATTTTTGACATGGGCATAGACCTACAAAACGCAATGATGGCTAGTTTTAGTGAGGCTTCTGGCTCAGGCGATTCAATAACTGGCGCACTAAAAAACATACTGCCAGCTCTACTTATGGCCGCAGTTTGTTTAATGATTATTCTTGCATTCGGAATGATGGCAGCAACTGTATTTTTAACTCATGTAGAGGCTTATATTTTAATTGCTGTGGCACCCTTCTTATTCGCTATGGGAGGTTCTAGGTGGACTAAAGATATTGCGATCAAACCGTGGAACTCTATGATTGCTGTATCTGTGAAATTGATGATGATTTATCTCGTGATGTCTGTAGGGGTAACTCTTGCTCCATTATGGGGGAAAATGGCAGCATCATGGACTATGTCTGATTGGTCTCCTATTTGGAAAATTGCTTTTGGTGCAGCCACATTAGCTTATCTAACAGTGAAAATTCCACAAATGGCATCTAATGCATTATCTGGTACTGCTAGCTTATCAGCTGGGGATGCATTACAAATTGCTGCTATCGCTGGAGCAAGTGCTGTAGCTGCGACTGCTGCAACTGGCAAAATGACTATAGGTGGAGCTAGGGCATTAGGTGGCGCAGCAGAATCAGCTAAAAGTGCAGCTAGTTCATTGGGTATAGGTGGCAGAGCTAACACGCTTGAACAAATGGGTGGAAATAAATCCACCATGCCTTCGTCCATGATCCCTGATCCTAATGGTTCTGCTCCTGGTGGCAATGCATCGTCTGCTTCTATTGGTGGCAATAACTCAAAAGAACCCACAAAAGAGCAACTAACCAAGCTCGATCAGATTTTTGGTAAAGGCGAACACAAAGGCGCACTAGGTCACACAAGAGGTGCACTCGACACTCTTTCAAGATCAATACATAACGATCAAGCTACAGTAGGTGGTGACGGTATCAAAAATAGAAGTGATGAATAAAATAGGTAAATACTTATTTACGTAAATAATTAAAGGAATATTAAATGCAAACGCTAGCACAAAATAATACTGAATTATCTCAATTTTTAAGCGCCAATTCAGAATCAAGTCACGATGAAGAACCCGTAATTTTTTATAGTTTATATAACAACACTCAGCAATTAAAACAAAGTGAGATTGTTGATAGTAAAGTTTTAGATGGAACTACATATGCTGTCATTGATAATAATTCAATAGAAAAGATACTAATACCGATAGATGATTTAAAAGGGTTAGGGTTAATTACTGCTAATTATTCCTTATATTCAACTCCAATGAATGGGCCTGACGAAGTGGTAGGGCAGTTTGATGATCCAATTGAAGCATTGGCTGCTCTTGAAGAAGAAGAGCGAGCTTTTTATGGGGCTGGTATTAGTCTAATAGATAATAAAACAAGAGATACTCTGGCTTACAAAGCTGATAATGGCAAAGCAGTAATTATGCCAAAATTTCAAGCCGATCTTGAATCAGCTCAGCAAGTTCAACAATACAATGACATAGTAAATCAAGCTGCGGAGAAGCTAGCTGATAAAGGAATTACAGGCATTATTCGAGATGGAAATAAAGATAATGGCTCTTACATAGGCACAGTTTCAGTGATGAATGATAAATTTTTGGCCATTGATGTTGGGCGTAATAATTTAGTTTTGTTACCAAAAACCATTTCTAACTCTCAATTAGAAGTTGGGCAAAAAGTTAATCTAAATTTCAGAAATGGAGTTGGCCAAGAAGTTAGTCAGAAACTGACTCAAAGTCGTGAACAAGGATTAAGTAGATGATTTATTTTACTAGAGTACAGCTCTACTGAATTACTCTGTAAATAAGTAATTACGTAAATACACATGATACGCAGACAAGCCTACAAATTCGAACTCATGCCAAGTGGCGAGCAAATACGCGCCATGCATCAATATGCAGGCTGCTGCCGAGTGGTGTACAACAAAGCACTGGCATGGCAGAACGAACAATATCAGGCTGATAACACCCATAAATTTAGTTACACAAAAATTTCCAGCTTACTTCCTCGCTGGAAAAACGAACTTCCTTGGTTAAAGGATGCGCCAAGCCAAACCTTACAACAATCGTTAAAAAATTTAGAGGCTAGTTTCAAAAACTTCTTCTCTAAACGCGCTGATTTTCCAAAGTTCAAAAAGAAAGGCGTAAGCGACAGCTTCCGCTTTCCGCAAGGATTCAAGCTTGAACAACACAACAATCGAATTAACCTCCCTAAATTAGGTTGGATTCATTACCGCAATAGTCGTGAAATATTGGGCACCATAAAAAATATTACTATCACACTTAAATGCGGTAAGTGGTATGCCTCAATCCAAACCGAACGTGAAGTAGATGAAGCTCTTCATCCCTCCACCAGTGCAGTAGGTATCGATGTTGGAATTGCCAGGCTTGCCACTTTAAGCAACGGCCAAGTTTTTGAAGCAGTAAACAGCTTCAAGCAAAAACAGGTGAGGCTGGCACGTTATCAACGTGCTTTATCTCGTAAAGTGAGGTTCAGTAGTAATTGGAAAAAACAGAAAGATAAAATCAGCAAGCTACACAGCACCATTGCAAATATCAGGAAAGATTACCTGCACAAAACCACTACAGCGATCTGCAAAAACCACGCCATGATTGTGATAGAGGATCTACAGGTGAGTAATATGAGCAAAAGTGCTAAAGGCACCATAGAAGCCAAAGGCAGGAACGTTAAAGCTAAATCTGGCCTTAATCGTTCTATCCTGGATCAAGGTTGGCATGAATTCAGGCGACAACTTGAATACAAGCAAGCCTGGTTAGGTGGTGAAGTGTTAGCGATCAATCCAAAGAACACAAGTCGTAAATGTATCTGCTGCGGCCATGTTTCTGCGGAAAATCGACTAACTCAAGCCAAATTTGAATGTGTTGAATGTGGTTTTAAAGAAAATGCTGATTTAGTCGGAGCTTTAAACATTTTAGCGGCAGGGCATGCCGTGTTAGCTTGTGGAGTGAAGGTGCAGCCAGGCCACACTGTGAAGCAAGAACTCACCGAAGGTATCATGTTAGAAATAACATGAACCAGTAGGAAACCTTATAATTTAGGGTAGATACCACTACAGGAGATTTTAAGCAATGGCTAAAACTGTTGGATCAACCCCACAAACTAGAGGTAGATGTCACCCTCTTTAAACGTTCCATACCCAAGAAAACGTTGGATCAACCCCACATTAAGGCCGCCTCTGGGCGGTTTTTTGTTATCAAAGTATCAGCAGCCTAAGAATCCTTCTTTTTTGTTGCAGATAATTGTCCTCTCAACTCTGCCGCCTCTTCACTAGCTTTTTTAGCTTCGTTCTTAGCCTGTAGTACAACTTCGTTGGCCGTTGCTAATTCAAGCTCTACTGCTTTTAATTGCCCTTGAATGGCCTGCACAGTAACGCGCTCGTTACCCAAGGCTTCGGTGGTTGCTAGGGCGCGATTTGCCGCTTCTTCGCGTTGTTTTGTCATTTCAATTAGCTGGGCTTCTGTATTTTTACGCTGGGTGATCTCCGCTTCCAGTTTTGCCATGGCCACTGCTGCCTGTTCGTGCAGGTTTGCTGACTTGATTCGTTCCTGGTCAAGCTCTGCGCGTACTTTTTCAATCTCTGCTTCGATACGCGGTACTGCTTCCAAGCGCAATTCTGCTTTGGCCAGTTCCACCCGTGCATTTTCTGCGGATTGACGTTCAGTTACCAGCAAGGCTTCTGCCTTATTAACAGCTTCAACTGCATCGGTTTTGATCTGCTCGACATTCGTGTTGAGTTGCTCAATCTGGCCTTGCAATGTCTGCACTTGGCTAACTGCCAGATCCACATCTTCCTCTAACTTCGCATTCCTGGTTTCCACGTCTTTGTAAGCACGGCTCAAGGTATCCAGTGTTTCTTCTGCCTCTGAGCGATCCGCTTCCGCTGCCGTGGTTGCTTCGGCAATGGATTTACTAATTTGCTCGGCAATGATCTGGTTAACACGCGGATCTATCAAAATATCTACCGCTTTCACCACAGGGCGGCCAGCCTTCCACTGGCGCTGAAAATCCAGCACTACATTGGGCGATCCACCGCCTAGACGCGCAATGATGGCACGCACGCTGGGGCGCACACCTTCCAGTGTTAACGCCTCACAAGTGGCGGCCACTGCATCATAAGAAACTAATGGGGTATTTTTTGTAGTCATGATATAAATCCCTTTTGTTATGTGTTATATAACACTATAACGTTATAATAACATATAACAGATAACACGCAAGCGTTATTTGTTATTTTTGTTACTTTATTTATGGATGGTTAAAGCGGCGGCAGGGGAGGTAGGCTGGTAATTCACAAGGTCGCCTGCAAAATCAATGACTTGTATTGACATGGTTACTTAATAATATATACTTATAATATATATTTAAGAGGTGTTAATTATGAAAACAGCAAAACTATTTCAAAACGGACAGAGCCAGGCAGTCCGTTTACCTAAAGAGTTTCGATTTGAAGGGGATGAGGTCATTATCAAGCGTTCAGGGAATGCTGTGGTATTGATTCCTGCTAACCATTCATGGGATGCGCTCGCAGATAGTCTGGATAAATTCAGTGCTGATTTTATGAATAATCGTAACCAGCCAGCACAGCAAACTCGTGAGGATATGTTTGTATGAAATTAATGCTGGATACCAATATTTGCATTGCAATTATTAAGCAAAAACCAAAAGACATACTGCAAAAATTCAGCGCTTACCAGGTTGGTGACATTTGTATTTCATCGGTCACACTGGCCGAGTTACAGTACGGAGTTGCTAAAAGCCAATATCAAGAGAAAAACCAAGCTGCGCTTGATGAATTTATTCTGCCATTGGAAGTGGTTGATTTTGATGTGCCAGCCACTTTATTTTACGGGCCACTGCGAGTAATACTTGAAAAACAAGGCACACCAATTGGCGCATTGGATATGATGATCGCTGCACATGCTTTGAGTTTGAATGTAAGCCTAGTCACAAACAATACCAAAGAGTTTAGTCGGGTGTTAGGGCTTAAGTTACTTGATTGGATAAGTTATTAGTTGATGATTTAGCCGCTATAAGCGATTATTTTTAACCAACCCATACCACCATATCAACCACTCATTAAAAACAAGCCCTACCCCATCAGTTATGTTGATTAGCTGCAAAAATCTTACCCTCTCATCCCCCTGAAGACGGGTTTAAAGAATCCTTCAATTTTCTTTAATGGATATTCAACAGAGCGCTGGGGCGACCGCCTCATGAACAAGGCGGTTTGTGCCGCAGAGAATAGGCGGCCACTTGGTGCTTTAGCACCTAGTGGTCTGTGTCTCTCTGATTAAATTAAGTCTGCTGCGACTAGCAGCAAGCATTTATGTTCTTAGGCCAGCCGCTAGGCTGGGGCGTAGCGAAGCGAAGGGTAGGCGGGTTTTGTTTCACCATAATAAATTTTTAAAAAAAATCTGCGTCCGTGAATTTTCGTAAGTTTTAAGAATTTTGTTTTAAAACGTTTTTAGTATTTTGTTTTAGGACACTGTAACTTATTGAAAATAATCAATAAAACAACCTCTATTCGTACAAATTCCGTGTTAGTCGTACAAATTCCGTGTTCATTCGTACAAATTCCGTGTTAGTCGTACAAATTCCGTGCGCTATCCACAGGCTTTTAAGTAAGCCGTGGGCTTACCAACGCCCTGTCATTTAATAAATTGTATGAATTATGTGATTCATACGTTGATTTTAATGTATGGATGGTTTATTGTTCTGTCTTAACATTAACATGTACGATTAACACGGAATTTGTACGAATGAAACTTAATGGAAAAGTTATTAGGATTGAAGACAGGCCTCATCAGGGGCGGTTATTTTTGCATATTGAAGCCGATGATGATGACGGTGGTTACGGCACATTGGTAAGTTTCAGCTATGATGAACTTAAAGCAGCTGGTAAAACAGATTTCAATAAATTCATCGGCGTTGAATGTGTGTGTGATCCTTATCCTCACCGCGAAGATTTTGGAGTGCTGCCATGAGCAATTATCCAAGATCCAAGGAAGAGATCGCTGCTGATCTGAAAGCTGCTGAAAAACGCGCTTCTAAAAAGAAACAATACCAAATGACCGTGCGGACTGATAAGCCGCTTGAAGATAGACATGTGAATATGTCTAATATTTTGTCCAGGGCAGCGCAATCACTTAATTTAATTGAGAAGCGTGTAGTGGCCTTATGTTTGGCAAAAACCGATTCTGTGCCCTCACGCGATTTAATCATTTCTCAAAAACAAGGCTGGACTATCAACCTTTCAGCTGAAGAGTACGCAACACAATTTTCAGTTACTTTAAACACGGCTTATGAACAGTTGCAAAGTTCAAAATCACTGCTGGATCGCAAACTCCGCTTTTTTGAAAAAGACAAAAAAGGAAGAATGGAAGAAGTCGGTATTGGATGGTGTGAAAAATATGTATATAACCATGGTGAAGGATGGATAGAATTCACCTTTACATCTTCAATTGCGCCCTTTTTGCTCGCTCTTCGTGGTGATAGAACACCGTTCACTTCGTATCAGCTTAATCGAGTTGCTGATTTAACTTCTGTATATTCTTGGCGTTTGTTTGAGTGTCTTCTCAGCTGGCGCGTAAAAGGTAGATGGGAACCCACCATTGAAGAGTTTTGTTACACAATGGATTTACCACCTAGCTATCAAAAAGATTTTGGTGCTATTCGTAGACGTGTCATAGATCCTGCCGTAGCCGAACTAACAGAAAAAGATAATTTGATAATTTCTCTTGAATTAAAAAGAGCTGGCCGTAAAGTAACTGGTCTTGATTTTAAGTTTAGAGAAAACCCACAAGGTAAGCTACTTTAAATCATTAAGGCGGGAGTTCTTCAGCGCTAGAATAAATATGTATCTACGCATTTAAGAAAATGCGTAACTACGCACCGACTTTATCCAAGTAATCATTTAATGCTTCTTCTAGCATATCCTGATTAGATACACGGTTGGCCGCACCATAAGCTTTCATACGCAGATAAGGGTTTTCTAAAATCTTCACAGTGATAGCAGTACGTTTTGCATTTGAATCATTTACGCCCTGCCCTGCTGTTTTAAGAGACACTTCCGAACTAGGCACTGCTGCGCCCTTTGTTGCAATTAAAGAAGCTGCTAAAGATGCTGTTTTTTTCATAATCTAACCTTCCCTTTACGTGCATGTGTATCTACGTATTTCCACAATTCCTTAACCTCAATAGCCGACTTACTGGCTGCATCCACTTCTTGAGCTGTACGTCCGTCAATCATCGAGCTTGCAAAGTCTGTTCTCTGATAAATAACAGTTGGGCAAACCGCGCCATGCTGTGAAAGAGCTATTGCTGCATCTGTTGAGATTTTGGCTCGATTGGCTGCACCGTTAATCACAAACACCATACGTTTATTACAATCGTTCACAATATCTACAGTTTTGCCTACAGCGCGTAAATCATGTGGACTTGGCCGTGTGGGTATCACCACCAGATCAGCAAGCTCTACAACCGTTTTAATGGTTTCTGTGACAGCTGGCGGTGTGTCTATCAAGAGAAAATCAAAACCTGCATTTCTGACTATTTCAATATCATTAGCCAATGTGCCAATGGATGAAGTAATGAATACAGGCTCCCCCGTTACGCGTTCATTCCACCATGCGGCTAAACTGCCTTGTGGATCTGTATCAATCAAAGCTACCTTATGCCCTGCTGTTACAGCCTCAACTCCAAGATGTCCACATAGTGTTGTTTTACCTGCTCCACCCTTCTGACTAGCTAAAACGATTATTTTCATAAATCCCTCATTTACGTAACTGCGTAATTAAGATTTTACACATTATATTGATGCTGTCAATACGCATTTACGTAAATAATAAAATAAATAAATACGCAAACATACAATTACTTATTTGCTGATTTTCGGGAGTTCTTATGCGTATTGTTTACACATTAAGAACACCACGGCCATATTGTTTAGTTAGACGCTCAATAAGTGCCGCTTCAGTAGCGGTTAAGCTTTCTTGTTCAATCCATCGCCAGTTAGCCTCATAAAGAGCAAAAGCTTCTTCTGCATCAATTTCACGCACAACACGATTCCATGCTATTAAACGCATTTGTGGGTAATCATCAATGTTTAAGCGGGAGTTCTTCAGCGTGCTATTTGTCATTAATTTTCTTTAGCAACTTTGCGCGTTCTTTTGCAAAAATTGCTTTTGCCTCTTCATGGGAAATCCATTCTGCATTAGGGTCATCTGCTTCTTTAACGGCTTCTTCAACCTCTCGTTTAAGACGTGCATACTCTTCAGGCCATAACTCTTGCTCCATACGCAAGGAAGCATGACCTAGCAGCCATAACAAACCATATAATCTTTTATCACTACTGGAAACGATGTAATCACGGATCCGTTCTTCAACATTTAAAGTAGCTCGATGCGCTTCTGGCGATTCTGTTCCGTCAAAGTCGGCTGGGAAACCTGCACCATTTATGATATCCACCCAAGCATTGGCCAACACATCCAGATTCTTAATATCTTCCGCCATTAATTTTCCTTTACGGTCTATTTAGTAATATGTATTTACGCAAATACTTAAATATGTAATTAAGATACTTACTTCAAATCTTTCTCTGTAGCAGGCTCACGCTCAGATCTACGCACATGCAATACCTCAATGATTGAATTGG
>Ga0208119_100182_pt1 | contig 19395 bp, 14 predicted proteins | sample LakWasMet51_LOW8_2_FD_183887 | JGI IMG/M metagenome (GOLD analysis project Ga0208119, IMG submission 183887) | Freshwater sediment methanotrophic microbial communities from Lake Washington under simulated oxygen tension - Sediment Metagenome... | ecosystem: Environmental > Aquatic > Freshwater >... | reverse complement strand
AGCACCCAACACAGGCGCAGTCGTTTCTCTGAAGTCATGATACCTGAGTCAACGAGTCGACTATTGAGAAAAACCCATGGCAATTCTTACAGCGCAGGCTATCGAATAGCGCTGAGCGTTGCTGCTGTCTTTCGCTTGATATTGCTGTCGCTTTGCTTCCCTGCCACTTTGATCAAGCTTTTAGCATATGAATGGTGGAAAGGGGCTGTCGACAAGTGGTTCGTCATTCTTAGGTGGGGACTTGGCTTAGAAAAATGGGTTCATGAATATGATGCAGGTCTAAGCGGCGGCAAACTGAATGAATGTGAAAAATCCGAAAAGACTGATGAATAGTCTAAGAACTGTCTCGATAATTACTGCGTGTTAACTTGGTCTGACGGGTATGAATAGTCTTGCCTTAGTGCTTCTGTTGGTCGACGCGGCTACGCTGATATTTGTCAGTCGCCGTTGGGCACCGTTACCTCTTCTGGTAGGCGTCTGTTACTTCCCGACTTACTTGAATATTGAACTGGGACCACTTCATTTCACAGCTATCCGCGTGTTGATTGCGCTTGGCATAGTTCGAATGATGATAAAACAGGAATGGCCGCCAAACGGAATCAATGGCATAGACTGCACTATGATGACTTGGGTTATCTGGCTTTTAGCTAGCGGCTTTTTTCACAAGGACCCCGGGGCGACACTTATTTTTCGACTCGGCCTCGCTTTTGATGCTTGTGGAATCTATGTGCTTTTTCGAAGCTTTTGCAGAAGCCTTGAGGATATTTCTGGTGTGTACCAACTAACCGCGCTCCTTTTGGTGCCTCTGGCCATGGAAATGTTTATTGAGAAGCTAACCGTTCATAATCTATTTTCTATTCTAGGCGGACAGGAATCAGTGATGATCCGCTTAGGCAAAGTCAGGGCCAATGGTCCTTTCGCTCATCCCATACTCGCCGGCACAGCAGGAGCAATCAATTTGCCGATGATGATAGCGCTATGGCGCCCTCATCGAAAGTTAGCGGTAATTGGGATCATAGCCTGCTTTATAATCATTTACTCCAGCGCTTCCAGCGGGCCTATTTTGAGTGCAGTGGCGGGTATCTTTGCACTATTCATGTGGCGTTATCGTCGTTTTATACCGCTGATACAGCGATGGGCTATCCCCGGGTATATTGCCTTGGATTTGTATATGAAAGATCCAGCCTATTTCATTATTGCCAGAATCGATTTAATGGGAGGAAGCACCAGTTGGTACCGAGCAAGGTTGTTACAAGCTGCTTTAGAACATCTAGACGAGTGGTGGCTGATTGGAACAGATTATACTCGCCACTGGATGCAACAATTTGTGCCCTGGAGCCCGGATCACACCGATATTACGAGTCAATACGTTCAAATGGGCGTATTTGGTGGCCTACTATTATTGGCGCTATTCGTAGTCGTACTGATTAAGGGATTCTCCGGTGTCACTCAAGCGCTAAAACAAACGGCCGATTGTTCACCCGATTTACGATTTATGGTCTGGGCGCTCGGTTCCTCGCTTTTTGCTAATGTGGTAACATTTTTTTCAGTTTCATATTTTGACCAAACTGCTGTTTTCGTTTACTTCACTCTGGCTAATATTGGCTCAGCCGCAACTTTAGCCATCAAAGGTCAGAACACACAGTGGACACGTCTCCAATTTTCCGCTGCGACACCCACAGTGAGCACATCAAACAAAATTGGAAAACAATTATTAATGGATTCGGGCTCATCCAGAACCCAAAACAACTTGTTTAGTCGCCCAAAAATGCGTTGATTAAATTTTAATTTTTTGCTCCAAAACATACGTGTATTGACTTGGAAATCAGCCTAAATATTGATAGCCATCAAAAAGAAGGGATAGGGTTCTTGTTCCAGATTATTACTTTTTAATTTATTCACACAGGGTATGAAACCGCAATGAAAAGAATCGGCATTTCAGCAGCTTTAATATCACATGGTCATTGGAGAATGTTTGATGCCTTAGGAGAAATCTTCGGCATTCGATTTGAGGAGCCTAATGTTGCCAATGATGCCGGCATCGATGCATGGCTTTACCTTGAAATTAATCCTGACTCCATGCTACGTATTCAAAATAGCTCGTTACCAAGTTATGCCGTCATTGCTGAAAAACACCTTGCCTCTTGCGGAGAATCGTCGACCATTAATTTCAATAAACACGCTCTCATTCCTGAAATACTCAGTAATCGTGACGTTCGATCGGATGAAGTTATCACGTTGAAAGGCCTTCCACACTGGTTACAAAATGCGACAACGCTTGCGTGTAAAACAGAGTCTCCAATATGGGCAGTTCAGGAACATCGAGACTGCCAACATCATTATGTCGCATTAACAATACCGGAGTTGAATAGCGATGAACCCATCTTCCATCACTTCCACGATAATCAATTTTTGGCTTTACTTCCACTGCTGACATTTTTACGCCGACTAACCGATGAAAACCGGTGGGATCCCCCGCCTTTACAGGCATGCTTCATGTTCGATGATCCCAATCTGCATTGGCCAACGTATGGGTTCATAAATTTTCTTGAAATGGCAAGACACGCCGACTTACATAATTATCACGCGTCTTTTGCTACCATCCCATTGGACGCCTGGTTTGTTCACCAGCGAACAGCTGACCTATTTCAGGAGCATCATCATCGAATTTCACTGCTTATACATGGGAACGACCACATAGCCGAAGAGCTCGCAAGAAAAATACCGAATGAAGAACGCACTAGAATGTTAAAACAGGCGCTCTTTAGGATAGAAAAACTGGAAAAGCGTGCAAATATATCTGTCGCTCGCGTAATGGCGCCGCCACACGGCGCATGCTCTGAGGAAACTCTTAAGAAAATGGCCTTAATGGGATATGAAGCTGCATGCATATCCAGAGGATCTCTAGCTCACTATAACAAACATGCTAATTGGGTCCGTACTCTCGGCATGCGTCCGGCTGAAAATATTCACGGTCTTCCGGTTTTGCCCCGATTTCGGATTTCAATGGATTGTCAAAACGCAATTTTGGTTGCCGCTCTTCTTCATCAACCGATAATACCCGTCGGGCATCATCAGGATGTGGCTGAAAATTTAAATATGCTAGCGCATTTATCGCACTTTATTAATTCCCTCGGCGAGGTGCGATGGACGAATATGACCAGCATTTCCAGAAGCCATTATTCAAAAATGATTGATGGGGATATTCTTCACTTGAAAATGTACTCGAATATAGCCGATCTTTTAATTCCAGAAGGCATTAATTATATTTTAGTAGAGCGACCTTGGTGGCAAGAAGGAGCAATGGAACCTTTGCTGATCAAAACCACGGGAGGCATCAAGGACTTAGTTCCCATTGAATTCAATGAATTAATCGCCGTTCACCCAGGCCAACACATTCAGATTATTTCCTCGCAGATATCGCAAGCCCAAGGCAACTATGATTCACTGTATCAATTTGAGCCTTGGTCAGGAATTCGAAGGCTAATGACGGAAGCTCGAGACAGGTTGGTACCAGAATTACGGCGCTTATCGATGTGATCAACTCCACGTTAATAGCGGCTATATTTTGCCTATGAACTTTTGCTCATTTTTCATGAGGCTACTGCTAAGAAGCCCGTTTTTTCGCAGCAATCATAAACTCGGACGCCCAAAGACCTTTTGTCAGTCCGAGCGTGTACTTGTTATATGTTTTCCATCTCCCTTCTATCACCTGTTCAACCTGTTCCACGACAAAGCCCGCCGAGCGGAGCCAACTGCATAGCACTCTATGCGAAGTTTGATGAACACCAGACTTTTGATAATCTTCAAGACCTTGAAGATCCGGCTGCCCCATATATCGTCGAACCAGAATCGCCAAGTGCGTTAAGTTCGGACAACTCAGGATAATTACCCCGTCATCTATCAATAATTCTCGATAATTACGGAGGAAAGCGACGGGGTCATCTATCAAGTGAAGTAACCCTGAAATCAACAAGACATCGAATTTCTCACCAGCAAGAATTTCTGGTGCTGCGTCCATGGTTTCAGGAATGACACGAATGCCCTTGGTTTCGGCAAGCTTGCCGATGACTATATCCAAAGGTATTGCGGTAACTTGGATATTTTTCTTCAAAAGCGCTTCTTCTGTCTTACCCCACCCACAACCCATAGAAAGAACGCTTTTTGTACCTTCAGGCACCATTGATAGAAGATCATTACGGCAAGGTTCATAATAAGATTTGGTCCAGCGAGTTCCAAGCAGCTTGCTTTCCACACTCATTGGGGCAGGAACTGGCCCACCATTCTTGGCAATATCGAGCATGGCGCGCACCTGTATCTCTACTTGCGATTTTTCAAGCCCCGTTCGGCCGATATACTTGTTGGTCAGATGTTTACACGTAAAATCTTCCAAACGGGTAATGCAAATTAATTTTCGATAGCCGCATTGGGTGTAAGGATCTGTTGCAGCACTAACCAGCATGTCGTATTTACCTTCGTGAGGCTTGACATCAAACCCGCCCGAAGCGATCGATTGGCGCAGCTGGTCTTGTGTCAATATATAACAAGCACCGTGCTCATTGGTGAAAAAAGCAAATATGTCATTACCACGTCGGCAAACGGAACTAGCATCCCAGTGATAATGGCTATGAATTGTCGAATAATAAATTGTGCCGTCCGGCCCTTGCTCCGACCGCAGAAACCCCGGGATTTCATTGGAATTAAGCACTGCCGATGCTTGTAAATAAGCTTCGATATTGTGTTGTGTAATGAGAGTATCGTCTTCGGAATAAATAAAGAGATCGTAATGATCTTGCCGTTCAATAAAAATTCTTTTATGAGCGAACGGTAATGACCATGGGTTTTTCGAGGGAAGACCAACAACCACTTCAACTTCTGCACCCAGTGCTTTTGGAATATTTGAAACAACGACAATATCCACCAGATAGGGCATGCTGGAATATTCGTCAATTAGCTGGTGTAAGTACTGATCGTTGTTGACGCCGTAGCTGGCTATAACAACCAAAATTTTAATATTATTCTTAGATAGAGTCATAATTTAGATAAAATTATAGTAATGATATTTGCATTTCGAATTTGATTCGGCCAATACACTTGGTATACGGTAGCTGAGTTATGTCCATGAGAGCTTCGTGACTATCAATCAAAGAATTCGCACTAGGAAAAAACATGTCGTAAAGTGTTCTTGACACGACGCCCAGCAAATCGAATTAGCCTATCCACTGCCGGTGGTAAAAGGTTTAAATAGCAAAGGTCGAAGCCTATAAGATAGAGTTGCCATGTCAATGTTAATCTCGAACGGTAAGGTAATGTCCCAATATAATCACCTATAAGCTGACGAATATGCTGTCGCCCTTGTACTTGGTCATAAAGCTGAACCAACGCACTATCCAACTCCCCCGGGTTAAAAGTATCAATGTTGTCCAAAATACATCCCCGGTCATCGATCTTCTCTAGCTTTTGATATAAATCGTTAACGATTCTGCTCCAATTTATACCGGTGTGCAATGAGAGGATTTCTTTTTTGGCACTCCGGCCTTGTTGGCAACGAAAGGCCTCATCGCTAATTAATTTGACCAGCATACTTTTATAAGACTCTGCGTCATCTGCCATGAGCATTGTGTTCTCAAGGCCCGGAGCGCCAGGACCGAGAAGCTTCAGATCAAGGTTAGCCGGACTATATCCCAATAGTGGAATTTCATGACTCCCAGCCTCCAATAAAGATGTAATTGATGAAAAAGGAACAGAATCAAGGTATATATCGGCAGCAGCGTAAAGAATTTCGTTATCCCATCTACGACCTAACGGAACGACTCTACCATTTGTTTGACTACTCGCCGACAACCAGGCGCCTTTGGCTTCCGGACCCACCGCTATTAATACCGTCTGCGGAAAATCTATAAGAATAGGAACAACTAAATCCAGGAAGGCAATGTGGTTAGTTGCAAAATACTTGAACGGCGAGGCTATGGTCAATAACAGGACAACATCTGAATCATAGCCCAATAAACGTTTAGCCTCCACGCGTGGCATTGATGTATGCATCGGGACAATAGGAATAGGAAGAATCGGATTATATTCAAGACGCAATCCACGGCGCTTTCTTAGGAAATCCGACCATTGTTGTCGTAGATGCACGACGCAATGGGCAACACTTGCTCCAACCCAGAACGTATGATCCGAATGATTAATAAAAAGAACTCTAACAGAATGACAACCCGCGCCTAGTGCAAGCACCGGAATGATATCGTATGGATATAAGTGTAAAACGACAACATCGACATTTTGGCACAACATTCTAAGCTCAAGAGCCTGATCTATAGGATTTGACGTGGGTGAACTAAGCACTTTAACAAACCCACCGGACTGTTTAGCTGATTTAACAAAAATTTCCGGGACATCATAAGTATCCTTAATATCAGACTGTAGCGTAATTGCCAGTGAGTGCTGACTATTAATATCCTCTTGCATCCAGCGCCAGACAAACCGACTATCGCCCCCAATTGGTTTGGCATAGCTCAAAACATGCAAAACATGTCTGGATTTTTCAACAGCTGCTGGTTTAGGGTCTGCTGAAGCATTGGGGATTCGCTTAGCAATATCAAGAAGAAGCTGCTCAAGTCGAGGCGATCCAAAAAGGCCGACATTCGCAGGAAATGCGTGAAATGCCGCAAACTGAACAAGCCGTGCGGCAGCTAAAAAATCCCCTCCCTGGTAACAATCTTCTGCAAGTGTTAACAAATCACAAAAACGGGTGTTAGCTGCGTTGAAGTTCGTCATCTTTTAGGTAGCTCTGCCAATGTAATTTTACGTAGTTAAAAAATTCTTAAGTTCGAATTTAAGTCTCCCCACCACCTCAAAATCTTGGCCAGCTGTTCATTTCTCAAGTAGACAATTTTCTCAGCCTGTAGCAAGGGTTCTCGCCCTGAAATCATCCACCAGACATACCCGCAAAAGCTGATGATACTGCCAATCAATACGGGACTTTCCGCAATACGTCGCGCGCACTTCATCAATTCAAAAACCGGATGAGAGCCAAAGGAAGCGTCCATCATTCCTTGCCGAAATAGTCCCCGCCATCGCCCATCAGAGCTGGATGTTGGCCGGTAGTGATAAACAGGTAATTCCGGTAATGCCATCACCTCCCACCCCGCTATTTTTGCGTCCAGTTGAGCTAGCCAATCCTCGCCTCCGTAATGAAGCGGGGTATATCCCCCGATCCCTTCATAGCATCTGCGACGAAATAGCTGTATACCACCTGCCACAGAGTCAGGGGAATTGCTTATTCGGCAAGCCCAAGCACCTTTGTAACGTTCATATATGTAACCGCCGGCAATTCCAAGCCTCTCATTGGCCTCGAACTTGCTTAAAACTTTTTCGTAGTAATTATTTTCCTTTGGTGCGATGTCCGCATCCTGAATGCCGACGAAATCAAACTCAAGTTGCCTCGCCAGTTGGTAGGCTGCGTTTATGGCTTTGTCTTTAGAGCCGAAGCTGCGATTGCCATGATTTTTTGTCGAATAAAGCCGGATGAACGAATGCTTGGACATATAACGTTGGACAATCTGCGCAGTTTGGTCTGTAGAGCCATCATCCATAATAAACCACACTACAGGCCTAATATTTTGGTGCAGCACCGATTCAATCGCTATACCAATATACTTTTCTTCATTTTTCGCGGCTGTCAATAGAATAAAATTACTATGCATTTCTCTATCCATAAAAGATGTTGGTGATTGCTCTTACCGAGATTTTAAAGCCGAAAAATAGAAAAGTATTTCCGGTGTAGCCACGTAATTAGCAAGTAGTTTTTCGTATCTCATCCTAGGGATGGCGCTCATTAAATCTCCCAGTGAGTTATTCGCAACAAATCGGCATACACCATGAACAGGCTTAATGTGAAGATTTGAAATATTCGACATTATTTGACCAACAATTACTAATATATTTCTATTTCCCGTTGCGATTTAAAATACAATATTTCGACCTTAAAATGCTATACGCATGAGTACCTAAGGCAGTGCTGATTAAATCCCCCATTATGGGATAAACAAGCCTAATGCCTGCATGTCATATCAAACCAATTTTGCTGACCTCGAATATAACCGCAAAAAACGCCTGACAAGAAGTGAAGTACGCGATGATTACAATCAATGAAGGCACTTTTTCAGTGCCCCTGATGTCCCGTATCCTCAAGGTGTCACGCAGTGGTTACTTACGATTGGAAACGGCATTCCCTTTCCAAACGAAACCAAACCAATAAAGCCCTACCGGAAAATATAAAGCGCATTTTTGATGATGGGAAAGCACGCATCGGTTCACCCAGAATTACTCGGCGACTTCAAGATGAAGGTGTGTCAGCAGGCCACGACTGAGTAGCAAAGATTATGTGAGACAACGGCTGGCGAGCAAAAGCGGCCAAGAAATACAAGGCTACGACAAACAGTAATCACTCATTGCCCATTGCGCCGAATCTGTTAGGACGAAATTTTGAAGCGAATGTTTTTGACCCAAAGTGGGTATCAAATATTACCACTATTTGGACGGAAGAAGGCTGGCTGTATTTGGCCGTCGTACTTGAACTATTTTCGCGTCGAGTGATGGGCTGGGTAATGGCTGAGCGTATGACAGTGATACGGGTATGCGATGCACTTAACATGGCTTTATGGTGGCCAATATTACTCGGCAGCCTATCAAAAGCTCTTTGATGAACATCAGCGGATCTGCAGCATGAGCAAAAAAGGCGATTGCTACGACAATGCCGCAATGGAAAGCTGGAATCACAGCCATAAAGTTGAAGCCATACATGGCGAGAAATGCCTAACCCCCGCAGAGGCAAAACAGCATGTATTCGGATATATTGAAGTGTATTACAACCGCAAAAGACTTTGCTCAAAATTAAGCTACCTTAGTCCTGAAGCTTTTGAAATCAAAAGGGTCTCTTAGCGAGGTGCCCGTGAAATTAGGGAAAGATCAGTTATTTATTTCGCATCATCGGAATAATTTAAGCGTGATTGCCCTGAGTGATATTCCGTTTGATATTGAAGAGAAGTATGCGACAAGGTGGATTCAAGAAGAACGCGGGCCACCGAAGGCAATATGCGCCAGTTCTTTTCACTGCTAAAATCGAATGAATTCCATTTTAGTTTTCGCGAAAAAAACTGGCGCTTGTCTGATTCTTTCTTTCACCGCCCAACCAGATCTATTGACAAAGTATTAACTCGTCGTAGATATCTTGGTTTATTGTTTATCAATTGCGTCGATTGTTACTCGTATTATTTACGGAGTAGCTATAAGGTTTTGAGGCGCTTGCAACGTTAGAATGGTTCCTGAAGATCCCGAATTATATTCATAAGCCCCAATATCCCATGCACCGTCACTTCCTCTAGAAGTTCCATTCATATCTCCATTATATGTAGAACCTAGATTAACCCCTTTGTCTTTAGGATATTTTGCTCCTATAGTAGAGATTAAATTATAATTAGCTCCAGCATAATTAGTGAATGGGTTACTTCCTGAGGAAATAGAGCCTGTCCCAGAACATGAACTATTACTATAATTATTTGATCGAGTGCCTATTGTAGGGCTAGAACCATCACAGGCAGCATTCCAAAAAATATTATTCGAGCTAGATGAACCAGAAGCGTAGGATGAACCGGTATCTCCCATGATAGTACCCCATAGGTTTACTACAGTATTATTGTAGAAATAAGTAGGGCCATTAGCACCACCGCCTTCAGATGATACTACTCTATTATATGGACCACCATTACCGCCATCGAATACATTACCATAAATATCCCATCTACCAGCCGAAGCATATAGAAACATGATTCCTTCAGCATCATAATTATAAAACTTATTATTTCTAATAGTTACATTAGATGAACTAGCAGTGGCTATTAAATTAGGGTGACATACTGAACCACTATCATCATGACTATCGTAAATAGAACTATCCTCAAGAGTCATATTATTAGTGGCCATGAACCATAGAAGGGTACATGCCCCATGCACATTTACATGCTGCAGCTTCATAAAAGCACTAGAGCCACTAGAAGGTGTAATATCTATACCTCTATCATCAGTGGTGTGATGATAATTAGTAGCTGTTCCAGGTCCGGCAGTTTCTATATACCTAAGAGTTACATAAGTAGAGGGTACATTAAAACTAATTGCATTACCCGTTGTATGGGCTATATAAATACCGTTATTTACCTGCCCATCGACTGAAAAATAGTTTGCAGTATTATCCCAACTAATACTTGCCAACTTTACTTGTGCGTCATAAGCACTGCTCCATCCTGTAGCCGAACCATGCGCCGCAGCAGTAGCCCTTTTAATAGAGATTCTTCCGGCTGCTGTGTCAGCATTTCCGCTTTTACCTGGAACAAGGTTTCCATAAGTCCCGCCAGCGACCCAGATAGTGTCACCAGGATTAATTGATGCCCAGGTGATATTAGTTACGTTACTCCATGCACTTGTCCAGCTTGTGCCATTACCTCCAGCACCAGCGCGTACATACCAGTCTGCAGCTTCTACGCCATAGCTTAATATGCTTAGAAACAACAATGCTGATAGCTGCTTCAATGGAAATACCGTTTTTTGCCTTTTTTTGTAACTATGTGTTGTATCAAAAAAGGATGTTCTCGCAAGACGCTTTACACAAATTTCCATTAATGTAATCTCCTTTGTGGAAGCGTGAGCCTTTATTTTAGGTTGTTCGTAATATAGTGTCATAGATTATGCCATTTCGCAGATATTATTTGTAATATAACAATTAGTTAGTAATTCGCATGAAGTTTGTTGGTTATCGATACTCGACGGATTAACAAGCTTCACTTACCAATCTGAAGTAGCCGACGGAGACTGGTCTCGCCCAATGCGATGCCAGCCCCATCGGTATGCCGTTTAAACGGTCATTGACCCGTTATTAATAGCCATTCCCAAAGGCTGACATATTCGAACTGGCTTTATATGCCGAGCCAGTCCAGGTAGCGGGTAAGCTCGTCAGGGTGGTGGCAGCACTCGATTCCAGCGCACCCGTTCCCGATCCCAATAGGTCAAGGAATCTGATTTGCCCTTTCGATCCCAGTATCGCAATCCAATAAGGCTGGGCTGCGGTAACAGAGGCTACGGGAACCGGTACCGAGTTCCACGCTCCAGACTTAAGCGTACTCAATTTACCTTGAGCGACAAGAGCCCCAGGATGACCGCTATTGTCCTTATAAACACCGGCAACCAGTTCCGTTGCGGTTGAGCTTGCATCCAGATAAACCTGCACAGTGGTTACTACGCCGGTCTTCTGAGGTGTCGTCCGGTATGCTTGCGCTGTACCCTGCGGTTTATAATCGACCCAAGGCTCTTTGGTTTTGTCGCCCATAACAAACTGCTGCGGATTTGAAACACTGACTGCAGTCTTTAAGTTGTAAGTGACTTCTGTTGCGGTCAAAGCCCGATTATAAATGCGTACCTCATCAATATAGCCTTGGAAATACTCGCCCCAAACACTGTTTCCACCGATGCGCAACGCGCCTGTGGATTGCTGAATCAGGCCAGTCTGTGCTCGCTTGGCAACCTCTACACCGTTCACATAAATCCGCTGATATTGCCCATCATAGGTTGACACAAGATGTGCCCACTGATTTGCCGGCAACTGGCTGGGACCTGATATGACGCGATAACTTCCATCATTGAAAGAAGAAAGAGGTACATTGGCATCCTCATTGGCATAGAGGTTATAGACCGCCCCTCCGGACTTTTCCTTCGAGAATACAGTTTTTCCGCCGGTAGTCAGGGATGTTGGATACACCCATGCCTCAAGGGTCATACTGGTTGAAAAATCCAGTGCTGCGCTGTCATTAACTGAGACCCAGGCATTCGTACCATTAAAACTCAGTGCATTTCCACTATGACCGTTGGTTATCCTGGTTGCATTGCTAATAGTGCCGAGGTTACCTTTACCCGATGCATCGGCAACAGTAGTGCCACTGACTTCATCAAAGCCATAGGCTGCCACCAAGCCGGTACTACTGGTGCCCGTAGTCGTAGTCGCGGTTGTTCCCGTCGTTGTCCCCGTAGTTGTAGTCGTAGTTGGAGCTGTTACGGTAATCAGGTTCGGATAGCTTTTGGTGATGCTTCCGCTGGATCCGGTTACCGTCAGGCTTACACTATACGTCCCTGCAGTCGGATAGGATGCTGTGGTAACTTTAGCTGTTGTGTTCGTGACGGTAGGCGTGTATGAGCCGGGAAAAGACCATGCCCAACTGGTAATGGTCCCCGTTGTGACAGGCGTAAAATCCACCGCCAAAGTCGCGACACCGCTGGTTTTACTTGCTGTGAAATCCGCCGTTACTGCCGTCGTCGCGACCGGCACTGTCATGCTGGACTCATTGGAATAAGCGCTCTCAACGGTCTTGGTCGAATCATAGGCCTTCACAGCGAAATAGTATTTGGTACCCGCTTGTAGACCCGATACCGCGGAAGTAGTTGTGTTGCCTACATCAATGGTTGAGGTGTAATTGCCGCTGGTTTGACCGTAAGCTACTTTATATCCCCCCACGCTTGATGACGCACTGGCATCCCAGGCGAGGTTTGCGCTTCCAGCGAATAAATTGCCACTAAATAAAAACAGGGCGAGTCCGGCCAACAGAAAATGAGGGAACAGCTCGCGCAAGGAGGTGTTCGTAAGATAATTTTTCATAATAGATTCCATAGTCCTCTTAATTGGATTTAAAGACGCAGGGGGTAATTCTAGGGGGCTGAGACAAGCTAAAGACCGCTTCTGAAAAGCGGATTAGGGGCGAAAGCAAAAATACCAATTTAGTCGATTTATTCATAATGTTACCTCTAATACATAAGACCATTAATTTACGAGACATTCGATGTCTATTTTTTATATCATATTGAATTATATTGAAAATTTATAAGAATCATATGATCCATTTCATCCATGCAAAAGGATTTCTATAAGACTCGCCTAAAGTGTAACGTAGAAAAATCACAAAAATCGTGAAGTCTCTTCCATTTTGTCCATGCGATATTATTTCTATATAACTCAACTAGAGTGTATTGCTGGAATATTAACGTTTTCTTAAATATACGTACTATTACTTACATATTTTTACGTAGGTAATAGCGCGTAAGCATTGACACTTACTGGACACCCCCTATGTCGTTCGCCGCTTCACTGAAATTAATTTACTCACCAGGCGGCTCAAATCAGGACGCCCCATTTGAGCAATATTTGGCTATATATTTCTATATACCCCGCTTAAAGTGTATTGATCAGACATTAACATTTGCTTAAATTACGTACTATTAGTTACATGTTTTTACGTAGGCAAAAGTACATAGGTATTAGTGCTATTTGACAGTCAATATGTCGTTAGGTAGCCTATTGAAATGACTTTACTCATCAGACGGACCAAGCCAGGATGTCCCATTTGAGCGCAATTGGGTTACGTTCCAGTGTGACCTCGAGCCAACACCGCTTTCTTAAGGGGTTAGTGGCGACGAAGAAGCGAAAAATGGCGCTAATAGATCTCGGAAAAGATCGTTTGTTGTGGCAATTCAGCATGTTCGGCTTTAGCATCTTACTAACCTGGAAATTCCATGACTAAAAAACATACCTACGGACAGATTTTAAAGTCTTCGGCGTTGATCGGCGGTTCGTCGATGCTGAACATCATCATTGGGATCATTCGCACCAAGGCTATGGCGATGTTGCTGGGTCCGTCCGGGGTCGGCTTGATGGGTTTGTACGGATCGATTACCGACCTTACGATTAGCGTTGCCGGTATGGGTATTAATAGTAGCGGTGTGCGGCAGATTGCCGAGGCCGTCGGTTCGGACGACACGGAGCGGATCGCGCGGACTGCCGCAGTGCTGCGACGAATATCGATCTTGCTCGGAGTGCTTGGCGCCGTTTTTCTTATAGGGTTTTCCGGGCCGCTATCGAAGCTGACTTTTGGCAACGACCAACATGCTACCGCTGTAGCGCTACTGTCAATTGCTGTATTTTTCAATCTAGTCTCCGCAGGCCAGGGCGCATTGATACAAGGCATGCGCAGAATCTCCGATCTCGCTAAAATGAGTGTATTGGGGGCGCTTTTCGGGACGCTCATCAGCATCCCCACGGTATATTTTCTCCGCGAAGAGGGGGTAGTCATATCGCTCGTACTTGTCGCCGCGATGACGCTCCTCACGTCATGGTGGTACAACCGAAAAATACAGACACAAATGCATACAATATCGGCTTCTCAAGTGGGGCAGGAAGCAGCGGCCCTGTTGAAGCTCGGTTTCGCATTCATGGTCAGCGGCTTGTTGATGACTGGAGCCGCCTATGCGGTGCGCCTCATAGTCGTTCGCAAAGTCGGCTTCGACGCAGCAGGATTGTACCAATCGGCTTGGGCGCTGGGTGGGCTCTATATCGGATTCATTTTGCAGGCGATGGGAGCGGACTTCTATCCTCGCTTAGCCGCTATCGCCAAGGACAATCCCGAATGCAACCGCGTGGTGAATGAACAAGCCCATGTCAGCATGTTGTTAGCAGGACCGGGCATTATAGCAACCCTGACCTTTGCACCACTGGTCATCGCGCTCTTCTACACCCCTAAATTCGAAGGCGCGGTGGAAATCTTGCGCTGGCTATGTCTGGGCATGATCCTTCGCGTGATTTCCTGGCCGATGGGCTTCATTATCGTCGTAAAAAACGTGCAAAATCTCCTGATATTTTCAGAGCTGGCCTGGACTGTCGTCTACCTTGGTCTCGCCTGGGTCTGTGTGAGCTCTTTCGGTTTGAAGGGTGCCGGTATCGCGTTCTTTGGATCCTATGTTTTTCATGCGTTTATGATCTACGCAATCGTTCGGCGGCTCAGCGGTTTTCGCTGCTCCACCGCGAACTTGCAAACAAGTTTTCTGTTTCTTGGCTTGATCGCAGTCGTTTTCTGCGGCTTCTATGCATTGCCATTTTTGTTGGCGATGGGGGTCGGTACACTGGCTGTTTTACTAAGCGGTGTTTACTCGATTCAAGTTTTCCTCAATCTCATTTCACTGGATAGAATTCCGCGGCCGGTACTAAAGTCACTGCAATGGCTCCGTCTTGCGCCCTCTGGTTATAGCGGACTCAATGACTTGGAACCTATTTCCAAAACCGCGATAAGTGACTCAGTTGTGAAAAACAAGCTATTTGTAGACATAAAATGGTCAATATTTGCATTCATGGTTTGCGCTTTATTTTCCATGTGGATTTATGGGTATGACCGGGGCGCTGACTGGTCGGCCGGATTGGATTCTATTGAGTTGAAGCTTGAGATGTTAATGTCAATTTTTCATATTAACTGATGTTACGCAGTCATCCCTAAATTTGGTTATTCTATGTGAATGAAAAAAGCAGAATTAGAGTTATACACAGATTATTTGATAAGCACGTTTGGAGCGGCAACCGCCACGGGATTATCGTCGATGGTGGATGGTGATGTGAGCCATGACCGAGTGACGCGTTTTTTGTCAGAGCGCGAATATACGTCGCGAGATTTATGGCGCCAGGTAAAATCGACGGTTCGCCAGATAGAGCGGGAAGATGGCGTGTTGATTTTCGACGACACCCTCCAGGAGAAAGCCTGGACGGACGAAAATGAGGTGATGTGCTGGCATTTCGATCATTGCAGCGGGCGTTCGGTACGGGGAATCAACTTGCTGAATGCGCTGTATTACAGCGGTGAGGTATCGATTCCGGTTGCGTTTGAGCTGGTGCGAAAACCGCTGCAATTTTGCGATGTGAAAACGCGACAGGTGAAGCGGGCCAGTGAAGTCACCAAAAACGAATTGATGCGGAGCATGATTGCCACCTGCGTGAATAACGCCTTGAACTTTCGTTATGTGTTGATGGATAGCTGGTTCGCTTCCGTGGAAAACTTCGAGTTTATTGTGAAAAAGAAAAAGCATTTTATCGCTGCGCTCAAAGACAACCGTCTGGTGGCTTTAAGCGCAGCCGATAAGAAGCAAGGTCGCTTTGTACGGATCGATACCCTGGAATTATCGGATAAACAGGTCGTGCGCGGCTGGCTAAAAGGGTATGCCGATGAGGTCCTTTTAGTTCGGCAAGTCTTTACAAACAAAGACGGCAGCACGGGGTTGTTGAATCTGGTCTGCAGCGATTTGACGTGCAATGGCGACATGATCGCGACAATCTATCAAAAACGATGGAAAGTTAAAGTGTTTCATAAATCCTTGAAATCCAATGCCGCATTGGCAAAGTCGCCGACCCGCAGGGTCACCACGCAAAACAATCATGTGTTTATGGCGATTTATGCGGTATTCAAGCTGGAATGCCTGAAGTTAAAACACAAAACGAACCATTTTGCGTTGCGAGCCAAGCTTTTTATTAAAGCAACTCGTCAAGCCTATGCTGAACTTCAGGCTCTGCAGGCTGCGTAACATCAGATATTAAGATAAACAACGGAATTTGATCGTCGATAATATCAAGCCATTGTTAATTTTTTGCCACAAACACGGGCCCTAAGCTACCGTTACTGTCACGCGACGTTGCAATCTCAATTGCACCCTGATCGCCCTTCAGGGTTTTACGGCTATAGCCATTGCAACTGTTGCCGGTGTTGCCACCCTCAACCGAATATAAGCGGTTACACGTATTTATTTATCCTCTCCATAGGACTAACATTATTCATCATTGCTTGGTTTGTTTTATTTAACCCCGGAACTTTAATGTGAATTAAGAGCTAAATAGAAGCCAGATCACCGGTTGGGCTAGAATATTGGGAAAGACACGACTCCCCCCCAATCCTCTAAGTAAGCGATGAACTGGCAAGAACAATTAATAACAATTTACCTGTATGTATGCAAGCACTATCAGGATAACCTTTGGGTTTATAGTCAGCGAATGTCGAATTACGCAGACTTGAGTTTTACAGATGAAGAAGTCATAGCGATCTATCTATTCGGTGTCATTGATAAAAATAGAGAGCTAAAAAAGATCTATGGTTATGCCGATCGCCATTTGCGGCATTGGTTTCCAAGGCTACCCAGTTACACAGCCTTTGTTCAGCGACTGAATAAGGTAGCTGATGTTTTCGCGCCATTGCTGGAAATCATTCAGCAAGAGCAAGAAGAAAAAAATCAAGGGCAAGTCTGGTTGATGGATTCTTTCCCTGTGGCGCTAGCCAAGCAAGGCCACCGGTTTAAAGCACGCGTTGCCAGGGAGTTAGCGGATGCGGGCTATTGTTCAACCAAGAAACTGTACTATTACGGTGTTCGGGTTCATATCGTCGGGCGTCGTCAAGCGGGCACGTTGCCGAATCCTGAATACATTGGTGTAACCGGAGCAAGTTGCCATGATGGAACCGTATTTGATCAGATTAGGCCTGAATTAACTCACAATGAGCTCTATGGCGATAAAGCCTATCACCGATCAGATGCAAAAGAAGTGAGAGAAACTCAAAACCTGACGGTATTAACTCCGGTCAAAAAACAAAAAGGCCAAAGGTATTTAGAGCCCCAGGATCAATGGTTATCGACTGCCGTTTCTCGTATCCGGCAGCCGATTGAAACGTTATTCGGCTGGATTGAACAACAAACAGGCATTGAATGCGCGGCTAAGGTTCGATCCTACAACGGTCTGATGGTGCATGTCTTCGGCAAGTTGGCCGCCGCCATGTTTTTTTGGAATTATTTACGCGTTAGCTCTTAATTCACATTTTAGTTATAAGTTGAGTGTTCCACTTTTTCTGATCATCGCTTTATCGTTCTATTTATCTAAAGAATTATCCTTGTCGTTTGGCAAAGGCATTGTAAGAATTAGGAGTAATAATTAAATGACTACTGTTGCAATTCTCGGTCTCGGTTATGTTGGTCTCCCGCTTGTCATTGAGTTCGGCAAGCATTCGCGCACTATCGGTTTCGATATTCATGTGTCCAAGGTAGAATCCTGTCTGCGTGGCGTCGATCCTTCCCGTGAGCTACCCGATGAGGACATGCGTGCTGCGGTACATGCCGAGTATTCGGCTGATCCAAAGTGTTTGGCCGAAGCCGACATCATCATCATCGCCGTGCCCACGCCAGTGGATGGGGCACATATCCCGGATTTTTCTCCGTTAATCGGCGCCAGCCGCAATGCCGGACAGAACATGAAGAAGGGCGTCATTGTGGTGTATGAATCCACGGTATATCCGGGCGCGACCGAGGAAATCTGTATCCCCGTACTGGAGCGCGAATCCGGCATGAAATGGAAAGAAGACTTCTTTGTGGGATATTCACCCGAGCGTATCAACCCGGGCGACCGTGAGCATACATTGACAAAAATTCTCAAAGTGGTTTCGGGCGATACGCCGGAAACCTTGGAGAAAGTTGCAGCACTCTACGAAAGTATCGTGGAACCCGGTGTGTATCGAGCTTCTTCAATCAAGGCGGCGGAAGCGTGCAAGGTGATTGAGAACACACAGCGCGACCTCAATATCGCCTTAATGAACGAGTTGGCCATAATTTTTGATAAATTGGATATTGACACGAGCGAGGTGCTTAGGGCGGCCGGTACCAAATGGAACTTTCTTAAGTTTAGCCCCGGCTTAGTGGGCGGCCATTGTATCGGCGTAGATCCTTATTACCTTACGCACAAGGCTGAGATGCTGGGTTATCACCCGCAGGTGATTTTAGCCGGACGCCGGATCAACGATGGCATGGGTAAGCTTATCGCCGAACAAACAGTCAAGAACATGATTGCTTCGGGCAGTTACATCAAAAGCGCACGAGTGAATGTGCTCGGCCTTACTTTCAAGGAAAACTGTGCCGATCTACGCAATTCCAAGGTGGCAGACGTAATCAACGAACTCAAGAGCTACGGTATTGAGGTGTTTGTGCATGACCCCTATGCCGATCCGGAAGAAGCGCTGCACGAGTACGGCGTTCATCTTCTTGACTGGGACGAGCTACCTCGCGCCGATGCCATAGTAGCGACGGTCTCCCACAAGCAGCTGACATCCATCACGGCGGATGATTCCCAGAAAAAACGGATCAAGGGCGGTTGCTTTATCGATGCCAAAGCGTGTTTTGATCGGGCCAGTCTGGAGCAAGCCGGCATTTGGGTTTGGCGCCTTTGATTTTGGTCGCGGCCGGGGCTGGTAATATCGGTTCTCATAATGACGATAGGCATCCTTTCAGGAATCTGTCCGAGAATAGCGTTATAGATTTCTTGCATACAGCATATAGCTTACAGACCAGGCATGCCGCGCTATATGTTATTTTTAATTTTCTATTCTCGAACAGTCCCCTAAGTATTCCCACTAATTGTGCCGGTGATTTTTTTCTTCTACTATGATCTTGCTTCCGCCATTCCAACGATTTTATTTAGGTTTATGGATTAGGACTCAGTATGCGTCA
>Ga0208119_100178_pt1 | contig 19645 bp, 28 predicted proteins | sample LakWasMet51_LOW8_2_FD_183887 | JGI IMG/M metagenome (GOLD analysis project Ga0208119, IMG submission 183887) | Freshwater sediment methanotrophic microbial communities from Lake Washington under simulated oxygen tension - Sediment Metagenome... | ecosystem: Environmental > Aquatic > Freshwater >... | reverse complement strand
TTCCACCGACTAAATAAATAGGCTTACTCATGATTGCTTTCCTTAAGGTCAAATTATTATATGTCGTCAGAATCAGGTCTAACAAAATCGCTATTTGAATCTGTCGCTTTTTCAACTATTGGCTTCGCCGCTGGTTCTGTTTTCGCTGACGCGACAACAGCGGGTTGTTTTGTTTCCTTACTTTGCATCTTCGTCTTGGTCGGCTTAGACCTTTGCAAGTAGCTCTTTAATGTTGGTGTAGTTATCTGTATTCCGCCCTCCGTCATAAACGACGCAATATCTGCGAGTGTGTACCCGCGCTTTTGCATGGCTTCAATCTCTCGCTTTAGTTCCTTTACAGTCTCTTGCTTACTTTCCGTTTGTTTCTCTTTGGCGATTTCAGACGCGGCCTTCATCTTCTCACGCATGGCCTCCCTGAGTTCTATTTTAATGGTCATTATTGCTTTCTCCTATGCTTACATTATTGCCATGTAATAATATTACGCCTATTGCAATTGCATTGCAATAGTATTTATTATGTGATAACGTGCAAACCGAAGAATAATATAAATATTAGGACAAGTTGCGTGTTGGATACACAAATATGATGCGCTCCGCTTTCATATTTGTATATCCACCGGAATAAATCAATCCGCCTGTGGCTACTCGATTTATTCCTACACGTACTTGCTCAGGGCTAGGCCCCGAGACCCCAACGGCAAAAGCCGCAATAACAGCGCAAAGCGTAGAGGTGAAGAGTGTCGTTCCAAAAAGGAACCAATAACAGGACAGCCGATGTGCGCATCAGGTTTACGCCGGATGAAAAAGCAAAGGCTAAAGAATTTGCAAAAGAGGGCGGCTGCACTCTATCAGAGTACATAAGGCGGCGGGCGCTTGGCTTGCCAGTGCGTAGCAAAGCAGATAGTCAGATGATAAATGAGCTTCGTAGACTTGGTGGTTTAGTGAAACACATCCACAACCAGACAGCTGGAACATATAGTAAGGAAACCGCCGGTATTCTGACTCAAATAATCGAAGCCATTAAAAGGATAGGCGATTAATAATGATAATCAAGCAAGGGGATAAGCGGCGTGATGGCGGCGGCAGTTTCCACACGCTTGGTGATTATTTAACAAAAGAGGTTGATGCAGATACAGGAGAAGTTCTAAGTCGTGGTGAGGTTATGTTGTCCGATAACATACTATCAATCGGCACTGCTTACGCAGAAATGAACGCGGTAGCGAGTGAGAATATTCGTCATAAGTCGTCACCCGTTTCTCACTATATTATTTCCTGGCCGTCAGACGAGAAGCCAACAAGAGAGCAATGGCAAGAGGCGGTTAAGCATGTTCTTGAAAGCCAGCGTGACGAAAGGCGAGGGTTAAGTCTTGCTGATAATCAATACATGGCCGTAGCTCATAATGACACGGATGATTTTCACGTTCACATAATGGTGAACAGGATTAATCCAGAGACTTACGAAGCAATCACGCCTGATATGTCGAGAAAGAGCCTAGCGAAGGCGGCCAGGGAAATTGAAGCGGCTCAAGGGTGGAAACATACAAATGGTCTTTATAAATGGGATGCAGAAAAAGGCATTGCCGTAGAAACAACCAAGGAAGAAAGAGAAAGCAAAAAGAGTAGTTCACAAGATAAAGAACAGGAGCGCAGCACAAAGGCGACAGGAAAAGCCGCGCATATGGAAGCTCACGGAAACGCGGAAAGTCTTGAAACCTATAGCAAGGGGCAACCAGCTAAAGATCTTAGTCTGCTTATGAAACGTGACGGTATCAACTGGCAAGAGGTTCATTCGGCATTAGCGAAGCATGGCCTTGAATTACACAAAGCCGAGAAAGGCGGGTACACCGTAAGCGGCAAGGGTGCAGATGGTGAGCGCATCCATGTTAAAGCTTCGAAGGTTTTTCGTCGTCAGTTTGCTGGAAAGAATGAAAGGGTGGCAACTGATGCAAAGCTAGGGCCTTGGGAAGCACCAAAGGAATTTTTGCAACACGTTGTTAAGAAAGAAAAGGAATATAACCAGTACCGGGAGCCAAGGCGAAACCCTCACGAAAGAGCTGAACGGCTTGAGGAACGGGCGAAAATGCGCGAGGACTTAAAAGCGCGTTTCAATGCATACAAGGCGCAACACTGGAAAGAAAAACGGATTCAACAAAATACAGATAAAGGTGCCGACAAGTCGAAGTTCCAAGAAATTAGCCGGGTAGCGCGTGAACTCCGTGCAGATATTCAAGCCTCAAAGGTTGCGCCGGAAGTTCGCAAAGCCTTGTTATCTGTTGCAGCGGCCGAGACTGTCCAGGAGCGCGAAAAATTACGCGCAGAGCTTGCCGAAAAGAGGCAGCAGAACAAGCCGAAGGATTATAAAACCTGGGTAACTGAACAAGCGAAAGACGGCGACCTTGCGGCCATTAAACAAATACGTGGGTGGCATTACCAGGAAGGCCGGAATGCCAAAGAGAACGAGCGCAGACTTGCCGAACTAGACAAACGTGATAACGCCAGGGCGACCGACAACGACCGACACGACCCGGCAGACCTCCGCATTTTCGCGGACGCGAAAAAGTCGGCGGCTCTTCGCATGACCTGGGAGGTAAACACTAAAACAGGTGACGTGGCTTATCAGATCGACGGCAAGCCCGCGTTCATAGATCAAGGTGAACAGGTTAGCTTCGGAAAAGACACTAACGCGGACAGTATGGAAGCAGGGTTGAAGCTGGCCGCGCAGAAATATGGCGGAACCGTTTATTTAAACGGCTCAGATGATTTCAAAAAACAAGCTGTTGAAGTCGCAGCGCAGCGAGGCGTAAACGTTAAGTTCGCCAATAAGGAGCTTTCTATCTACCACGAGGCCTACAAGCAGCAGTTGCAGGCTGAAAAAGAGATGCAGCAGCGCTCTCAGCAGGAGCATACGCCGGAGCGCGGCGGTAGTAATAAGGATCATGATTTCGGGTCACGATGACCCGTACCGTGTAGGTTGTGAGATTTAAACGCACGGCACCAACAGGTGCCGTGATTACCAACCCCGGCGCTGTAACGCCGGTTTTTTTAGGAGTAGCGAAAATGGCAGTAGAAAAGAAAAAAGAAAAAAAAGGTATTGAAGATTTAGATATGGATCTGACGCCAGAACAAGTGGAGACAATGGTGGATACATTTTTCGAGCAGATGGAAACTAAGGTCACGAAGGGTAAGTCATGGACGTTTCACCGTTTTTGTGCCGCCTGTGATACGCCGGGGGCCGAACGTGTGCAAGCCGTACTTTATCCCAACGACGGGCAAGGTTTTGCCTTGTATGCCAGGCAGGGCTATACGCAACATGCTGTGACTTATAATCGCCGCCCGGTGCGCTTTCGCACCATGGAAAAGGCGTTAACGATTCTGGCCGACGTGGGGGAGCTAGAACCGGAAGTCATCGTGGATTTGTCCGACTGGCGGGAGGAAGCGGGGCCGTTTTAGGCCCAAAAAAAGCCCGGCACTGCTGTAACAGTGTCGGGCCGGTGCGGCCAGGAGTAGCGAAACTCGTTTTATGGCCTAACCAAACACCGGCTTACAAGGAGTCGAATGTCATGGCTTTTTAAATTATCCCACTATCCAAAGAAAATGCAATTATCCCCCTGGTCGATGGGCGAACCCTACGGGCCGGGCTTTCCGCTCCAATCGACCGTTAAAGCCGAAACTGCGACTAAGCAAAAAATGCTATTGCGCGATGCTCCATAGATTTTTCGCCAAGTCTCCATAGTTCGGCTTTAACGGTCGATTTCCTCTACAATCCCTTTCGCAAGATCAAAAGCAAAAGCTCTATTATCGAGGGCGATTTATACACAACTTTTCGCTTTTTCGGGGGCAGCTTGGAGGCCCCCCCGCGAAAAGATGTGCATAAATCTTGTTTTTTGATTTTTAACCCACGAAACTGAAAACACCATTGTTTCTCCTAATCGCACTAATCAATTCTAAAAAATGACCTTTTTTAATCCAGCGCCGGTCGGAACCGGATCGGATCGGGTTCTGAAGAGGGGGAAAATGTTAAAAATTGCCGGCGTATTGTCAACTTTTAAGAAATTATAGGGGATGGGGCGATAAGCCGAAACTGTATGTTTGTTAATGGGGTTGTTTAATTATATCCATCTGGATATAATTAAGTTATGAAACAAATACGATTCCTGGGAGACTCGCTCAAGCGCTTGCGGGAGTTTCCCGAAGATGCCAAGCACGATGCGGGCTACCAACTTGACAAGGTACAGCACGGAGAGCAGCCGGACGATTTTAAGCCGATGCCTTCGATCGGCAAGGGCGTTGAAGAAATCCGGGTGTGGGATGACTCAGGCACTTATCGAGTGATCTACACTGCCAGGTTAGCGGATGCCGTCTATGTGCTGCACGCTTTCCAGAAAAAAACACCGGCCACGACCAAGCGCGACATCGAGCTGGCCAGTAAACGATACACCGAACTTTTGAGGGGCAACCCATGACCAATATCGAAACTTTTAGCAGTGTGTGGGACGCGATTGCCGACACACCAGAACAGGCCGCCAATCTTCAGGCGCGAGCCGAATTAATGCAGCAAATAGCCGCGATCATCCACGCCAATGACTGGAAGCAAGCCGACGCCGCTATCCATTGCGGCGTAACGCAGCCGCGTATCAATGACCTGTTGCGCGGCCGGGTATCGCGTTTTTCCCTGGATGCCCTGGTGAACATTGCCACGGCTCTTGGCCGACGTGTACATGTTGCATTAGAAGCGGCGTAATCGAGAAAAACATGGAACAGTTAAATCAATTTGTACTTTATGCGCTTTTATGTGGCGCCGGCGTTTTTATCGGTATTTGGAGCTGGCTGCGAGACGTTAGTATGGCTTGGATCGTTTCATTGATTTTGGCCGCAGCCGTTGTTTTGTTCGTGTTTCCGGATCCAACGCCGGTGGACATGATTGTCGATGCTATCGATAACTTCACTTTGATTATGTATAAAGTGGGGTGGAGTGTTGCCTGGTTTGTTGGCAGCTTAGGCGTTTATTTTGTTGTGCGTTATGACTAGAACGACTTCGCGTAAGTAGCGTTATGTTAAATTGGAAGCAATAATTCGTCCACTTCTTGACAAGTGTCCATAATGGCGTGTCATAATGGCAATAACAGTTAGCGATAAGAAGGCGATAGAATGTCTAAGTCTGATTCTAAGGCGATTTACGAAGCCACAGCGCGAGTATTATTCGAATCGAAGGCTGCGACAAATATAACAATTTATCCTGAAACTGAAGAAAGATGGGGTGTAACTTTTAAGGTCGGTAAAGATGATTTTGTTGTCGCAAGCAAACGCGAGAAAGTGCGAACCTGGGTGAGTTTAAATTCAGCCGTTGGGTGGCTTGAAGGGCAAGGCGTCAAAGTTGCCTCGCTGAAAATAGATGTAGGACTAGAAAAAACAGAAGAAATGTAAGATGTAGAAAAAACAAAACCCCTGGCACCTATAAAACTTTTCAATCTTGGCGGATGGCTAGTTTTATAAACGCGCAGGGGCAAAAATCACAATAAAAATATATCACAATGAAAGAAAAAAAACAATCAAAATACGCTACCCGCCAAGAAGACAGGCTATGTGTCTTCTAATGCCAATTTAACGCGTAACGACCGCAAAAAACTTAAAAAAGTATTTTCCGGCAACAAGTGCGGCCACCAGCCTGACGCCCCGCGATTCTTCGCCCCCCCTGAGAAACACGCCCTGCGGCCATCGGTGTTGCGAACATCTATTGCTAAGCTGTGCGGGTATTTCTCAAATCCAAAACTGTTTCCGTTGCTAAATGCGGCCAATGGATCAGACCGGCAACAGCGCAGCGAGCGCCGGGAGGCTTGCGTTCTCTTGATGAGCTGCATACTCCACTATATGGATATGGTGACATACCGTGTCGCAATACCAGGCGAAAATGGCGGAATGGGATTGACCATGCCTTATTTAGCCACACTCACCGGACTGGGCGAGCGCCGGGCGGAACGGGCAATCCGCGACCTGAAAAAAGCGGGCATCATCACTGTTCACCCGATTTGCAAAAAACTGGAAGACGCAACCTACAAAGGCTTGGCCGCGATACGAGCGGTCAGCAAACATTTTTTTGCGGCGCTTGGCCTCTTGGATTGGCTGAAACACGAACAACGCAAGGCAACTGAACGAAAAATCCAACGAGAAGAAAAGAAACGCCGCAAAGAGTTGGCTCATATCCAAATGGCTATTAATGCGGCAAAACCCAAGGCCGCGGCTCCAGTCAAACGCACCGGCACAATGACACCTATCAAAGACCGTATTGCGGCGCTGAGAGCACCTTTAGGGCCTCCACCCGACTAAGCGCCACCCCCCTGCCCGATCCTTCGAATAAGCCGCCTATTCGGCGGTCCTGGATAGTTTTGCCTGGTGTATTGAATCCAAGCCAAGCCCAAGCTACAACACCATCAAAAAGCCCCGCAAACCTCAGAAAAAGACATCGAAGAAACCTAAAGCCGGTCGAGAAATGCTTGCCTAGGGAGTCGTCGCGTTGAGATTTAATTTAAGTGTCGGGAACATGTGGATAAGTTAAAAGCCTTTAAATTTAAGTGTCGTTAACCAATCGTTTTAGTGTCGGAGCTTAATCAGGTTTTTCTTTCAGAACCCTTTAATAAGGAGCTTCGCGTTTTTTTGATAAAAGCAAAAGCATATAAGGAGCTTCGCGCCTTTAGATAAAAGCGGCATGCTTCCAGTATTCCGGATCCCTTTAAAAGACATGCCTGTGTAGTGTTATCCACGGTCGGAACGAGTCGGGGCCGCCAAAGCCCCCAGAGGCCGTTCTGGCGGTGGGTAACGCGGCTCACGTGAGCAATAGCCGTTGTCAGCCTTTAAAGCGGGTTGAATAGGCTATTGAAGGGGGAGTTTTGGCTTTTGTCTTCAGCCTTGGCTTAGTGAGCGCACATCTGCCTGAATTGCTTCGCTCGGTCGCAAACAGATACTTGGCGTTTGATGTACGGTACCGGCTCGGCTACGCTCGCCTATCTACCCTACAACCGGATCCAACATAGATGAATGTGACTGTGTTGGCCACCATCGATAAAAATGGCTATGTGATATCGCCATTACACCAACAGCGTTATCCACGGTCGGAACGAGCCGGGGGCCACCAAAGCCCCCAGAGGCCGTTCTGGCGGTGGGTAACGCGACTCACGTAAGCAATGGCCGTTGCTCAAAGAGGTAAAAATATTTTTCAATATCGTACAATAAAGTATTGTGTATTGTATCGTATTCTGTATAATATGAAATACTCAATACGAAATACGATATTTTATTAATCACCGGGGAATAACATGGCTAGAACAGGTATTACATACGAACAAGTTGCAGCAGCGGCAGACGCAATTATAGGCGAAGGTCAGCAACCCACCATTAACGCCGTGCGTGACCGGATCGGCACGGGTAGCCCTAACACAGTACACAGGCATTTAACCGCATGGAGAGCGGCCAGGCCACAAGCCACCGTTGCGGCTCCAGAATTACCGGCCAGCTTAACAACCGCAATCGCGGCAGAAATCGAGAGAGCGGCGGCAAGCGCCAGGGCGGAGGTTGAAAGCAAATTGGTACAGTCTCAAGCTGAAGCGGCCGAACTTGCGAACGCTGGCGAATCCCTGGAAACCGAACGTGATGAATTGCTTGAACAAGTCGCCGAACTTACAACAGATCGAGACACACTTGCAGGAAAGGCGGATCAACAAGCGGCCGACATTAAAGCCCAAGCAGAGCGCATCGAGCGCGAACAGCAAGCCGCTGAAGCTGCACGGGTTGACCTGGCTAAAGCTCAACTGAAAATCGAATCAAGTGCTGAACGACTGAAGGAACAGACGGCGGAAATTGAGCGGCTACGCGTGGCCCTGGATTCAGAAAGCAAGGCCCGCATTGCATCCGAGCAACAAGCGGCGGTGTTGTCGGCCAAGCTGGAATCTATGACTGACCGGGCAACAAAAGCGGAAACTCGCACTGAGCAAGCCGAGAAACAAAACCAACAGAACGCCCAGGAACTCAACAGTGCCAGAAACCAGGTACAGGCCCAGCAAATAGCGCTTGATACTGCGGCCAGGGAAATTGAAGACGTGCGCCGACAAATAAAGGATGTTCGCATTGAGGCGAAGAGCGCCGGAGAAGAGGCCGCCGAACTTCGTGGCAAACTGGCAACGGTGGTGCAAAAAAAACCAGTCCCAAAGGCGAAAACTCAACAAATAAGTAGTGCAAAATAAGTATAACTTGAGTACAATTTGAGTATAATATTGGTACCAATTAGATACCTAAATTATACTACGTAAAACTCACTAAACTAGGACTTCAAAGCATGATTATATTAATTGGTAGTCAAAAAGGCGGATGCGGAAAATCTACTACGGCGGTAAACATTAGCGCTGAATTGGCAAACAAAGGCCATGATGTGGTTCTGGTGGATGCTGACCGACAATGCACAGCTGCTAATTGGGCATTGGATCGAGTCGAAAACACTGCTTTGTCAAAAGTTAATTGCGTGCAGAAATATGAAAACATCCGCGATACACTGCTAGATATGGATCAGCGTTATGAATATGTCATCGTCGATGCCGCTGGTAGAGATAGCAGGGAATTAAGGACGGGTATGACTGCCGCCCATGTTTTGGTAGTTCCATTCCGTCCATCGCAACCAGACCTGGATACGCTGGCAAATATGCAGGAAATTATTATTCAGGCGAAAGACCTTAACCCTGGACTAAAAGTTTTTGGCTTAATCACTATGGCGCCGACAAATCCGATCATTAGTGAAGAGGCTGACGCACGGGATTGTTTGAAGGACTATCCTGTTATTACGCTGCTTTCTACAATAATACGTGACCGTAAAGTTTATCGTGATGCGATGTGTGACGGGTTAAGTGTGGTGGAAATGGATAATCCAAAAGCCAAAGCAGAAATCAAAAAACTTGTTGAGGTGATTTGCAATGGTTAAGCGGAGGGAACCAAAAGCCAGTGGCGTAGCGAGTGACCAAACGCAACCAACCAAGGAGCAGATTGAAGCTTTTGCTTCTGCGGCGGATGGTGGTCAAAATATCCATGTAAAAAACCCCGATCCAGATCAAAATGCTATTCGAGACTTTAAGGCAATGCGTGTCCCATTCAATCAATACGAATATGAGCAGCTGGAAGCGGCCAGTAAATTAAGCGGAAGGAGCAAGCTTAATTTTATGCGTCATGCCATGCTGAAATTCGCGAAAGAAATCCTGGAAGAGGTATAAAATTAGTTCAATTTTGGTACTAATTTTATATTAATTAGGTATGTTTTTAATACCGTTTAAAATCTTTTGCTTTTGTAAAAATAACCCCTAATGATAAATAGAAAAGGGTAGGTGGTGAAATGAACAACAACGTAGTGAAGGGCAATTTTCCGAAATCTAGGCGGTCTTTGCCTGGTCTTCATCTCAGCGCAGGAAAAATCAAGGCGGCAATGCCGAAAGCGTCAACTGTGAAGGGTATATTTGCCTGGTTGTGGCTCGCCGTGAGATTACCACTGTTCCTGGTTCTCTACTGGCTTCGTTTACCAGTTACGATGGTGTGCAACTTGATATCCGTACCATTGTTGCTTGCCTTCCTTTTCGGCTTGTTGTTCGCTTTGCCTGAGTATCGTTCAATGGTTTGGGGTGTTGGATGTGTGAGTTTTGTCGCTTTCGCATTGCATTGGGCTTACGATTCGCTGTTGATGTGGCTATCGCCGGATAATATGTTTGTTGATCGCTAACTGATGATTGAATAATTTTCGCGCCCGCGAAAATCCAGGTAAAAAAAACCGGGAAGAGTCCCGATAACAGGTTTTTAATTGTCGTTTCTCGCGCCTTTTAGTTTTGTCGGCGTTGCATATTATGAAGCACGTTTTGATTATACGCCGGTTGCCTAGCTGGTCGCTGTGCGCTTGTTGGGGCTGCTGCGTTTGTTTGGGCAGAGTTGCCGCCCGGCTTGGCTGGGTTGCGTTGCATCTTTTGAGTGGCCCATGCCGCAGATCGACCCAAGCCACCGACACCCATAACCGCCATAGAAAGGCCCCCAGCCAGTGCAGCAGCCATGCTCACGACGCCTTTTGTGATGGCGTAGAGAATTGCCGCCACTACCAGCAGCTCAAGAGCAACGCCGAGCATGTTTTGATCTGAGTCTATAGTAGCTTTTGTTATTTCATGATCGTAGATAGTGACGCCGAGAGTCAGCACTACAGCCGTCATTGCAACGATTAACGTATGGTTAAGGACGTATCCTATCCAGGAATCAAAAAACTTTGCCGTTATCGGGAACATCAGGGCCATGATGAACAACGGGCCGATAGCAAAGAGTATTTTTAGATAGGTCGTGGAAACCATTATTATGATGCCGCCGACGACAACGACAAGAGCGAAGCCTATGGCAATGAGGATCGCTATCAGCAACCAGACCATTGCTGTACCAAATTCTGCCCAGCCCGCTTCTTGCGCCTTTTGCTTACATTGCAAAATCAGCTCAATCCCTTTGCTCAAACTGGCATCAAGCGAAGAATAAATAGACCCACCGCTGCTACCACTAAATGCAGCCGTTAAGCCTTCTTCAATGCCAGTGAGTGCTGATACTACCCCGTTCAGATACATATCGGCATTCAAAGCCATCGTGCTGATAATCATGATTTTGGCGGACTTTATTAAGCCGTCTTGGAACGGCGCATCTACCTTCCCGAATATCATCATGTAGGCGTACAAGATGACAAAGAGCGTGAGGCCTGCCAGTGCCCATGGGGACACTGTAGCGATGGTATCGCCCGCAACATCAGTGACAAATGTAGCCGTGGCGTTATCTATTGTTTGCCCTATACTGGTAAAAACGGTTGTGGTTGCTGGCATTATCAGTTCCCCCTTAGTTTGATCCCTTGCATTGGCTGGACGTTGAGGCCGCCACGCTTCGCACCATCGACCGCCGTTTCCGCGCGGTTTGCATTAATGCAATTCGGAGAGGCGGCCAGTTCGCCGGGATTGGCGTTGCACTTCGTTCGCATGGCCGCCCTTTCCGGGGTGTTTGCTTTGTACCAATCTACTGTTTGTACGATCTCTTCAGTTGATTTGTCTTTGTGAAAGCAGCCTGCCAGTAGTGTGGCGATCATCCAGGTAGCGATGAAATTTGTAATGATTTTTTTCATGAGTTATTTTCCTTGGGTATTTTTTTCTTCGAGAAAAGGTATTTCGCGAGGATATGAAAGAACAAGAGAAGGTACACGGTCTGTGCATACCCTTCCAAGTTAATCTCCGCGCTCCGCACATCACCATCAATAATTAAAATCGACATATGGATGACCGAAAAAAGTAGCAAAACAACGGCGGCAACATAGAAATAATCACTAGCCTGTTTCATTTGCGCACCTCGCGGGCTTTGCTATCGATTACATGGCCGGTGTAGTATTTATGTTGTTGAGCAATTTCGAGTAGGCGGGCCAGCTCTATAGCATCAATGATGCGTAGGGCTGCTACACTACGCAAAGCACTTTCACGCATGCCAACCCACGACGGATGTTCAAAACGCATACCAGCGTTGTAGTAGGCCAAACCGATGCAGCCAATGGTCGACACCAGTGACATAAGCATATTCGCCCATTCGGGCAGCGGTTCTTCATGCAGTATTGGAATGGTGAATCCCCACCAGCCCATTGTTGCGAAGTACAGAACAAAGCCAGCAGCACACACTGCCGCGCTATCCAGCGGCAACCAGTCAGGCGCACGCCTCACAACTTCATCAAAATAGCCTATTCTGCGAACGCTTACCCAATAGCGATAAATCGCAATGACGATTATCACGACTGGTACAAGAGTCATGAAATAGAATATATCAACACCGGCCAAATGGGCGGCATTGGAATTAATTGTTTGGTTATGGATCATGATTTTTCCTTTTAGTTGCGAATAGAAAATGTCATTGGCTGGATGTTCAAGCCTTCCCGCTTTGCTGCGTCCTTCATTACCAATTCATGCTTTCGTTGAGCCTGTACTTTTTCTTCAGCGGCCGCGACCATTGAATAAAGCTGGAGTTTGGTTTGTTCGTTCTGGATGTTCGCCTGCTCTGCGGCCATACGCGCTTGCAATTCGGCGATGGCCTTGGGGTCTTGTGTTTGATTGATTTGCCCCATAAGCTGGTCAATCTGACCGATACGGCTATTGGCCGCATCATAGGCGTCTAACGCAAAGCCCTTGTCCTGCGATGGTTTCACGGCGCTGGCTTCGCAAGCTGTGCGTTGGTCATCCGTCAAATTTGCGCAACTGTCAAAAACCTTGTTCTGGTTGTAGATGCCTTGGGCTGTGCCGGAGAGGCCGGAATAACCGCCGCTTTTCACGCTGTCGTAAACCCCTTTCCAGTTATCCGGTAGGTAGTTGCGTAGCGCCGGGTTGTTCATAATTGAACCCAGTCCACGGGATCCGGTTAAGCTTTGGTATTGCTGTTGCATTTGCTGAGTTTGTTGTTGCAATTGGTCATATTGTTGCTTCATGTCGGCGGCTTGTGCCGACCATCCTGCGATCGTTTCTGCCATGTGCGTCGGATCTGAAACTATGTCGATAGCAAAAGCATTGCCGCAAAATAGTAAATTTATTGCTAGAGTGCTGATTATTTTTAGATGTGTGTTCATGAAATGTTTACCTCGTTCTTGCGTTTAAAATGAGGTGACGCTGGTCGTCTTTCCAACCTGTCTGCCGACTCTTTCGAGCTACTATTCTCGGCGGTCAGCCCCGCATTATTTGGGGCGGCACCCGGCCCGCATTGCGCGAACGTTGGGCTATTACAACCGTCTTTCCGGTGGTCTGGCGGCCATTTCTATCTGGCTTCTATTCCCGCCTGTCAGCCCCGTATTATTTAGGGCGGCACCCGGCCCGCATTGCGGACGTAGGGCAAAAACAAAAAAGCGTCCCCGATTTGGGGTAACTACACATACCAAAACCTATGTTTTGGCATACTTAATTTTCCCATTTTTTCGCTATTAAAGCGATATTTCCTATCGCCTGGGTTGATGATTATTTCCCGTTGTTTGTGTCCATAAGTATTTTTTGTGCCTGTGGTGGCAGATTATTCCAGGATTTTTCAACCACCTTGCCCCAGGTCATAGTGTTTTGCTGTTCACTGGTTAAATTAGGTGTAATCCAGTGATTTTTTGCCCACTCCAACGAAATACCACCGATAGCGCCGCCAAGCAATGCCGCCGCAAACACAACTACCGTCCATGCTGTCTTGTTCGATTGCCCCGCTTTGCGTAGCGCTCCTCCCGCATTGCCTAGTTTTGTAATCTCCTTGTCTGCAATTGCCGTCGCCTTTTCAAAGCGTTCAGCCGCCGTTTTCACCGGCTCATATACAGCTGTTGCTGCTGCTTTCTCTAGCTCACCGGACATAATGCCTGGCAATGAATTTTCAAGCCACAGTGAAAAAGCTCCAAGCGTCTTTTTAGTGGTTTCCCTAATGTGCCTCTTTTGTTCTTCTGTAATCATTTCAGCTTCCGCCCTGAACGCTTCCGCATGTTCACGAAGCATAAATGACGAAGCTTCCTTTATCATTTCTGGTATAGCCTGGTAGGCGATAAGGTAATGGTCAAATGCAATCATTGCCGGAAATAAAGCATCGTCCGGTTTAATTCCCACCGACTCTGCAATGTTAGCCATCTTCGAGACTAAAGCATCATCCGGCTGGTGTCCGTTCAAATTAAACAGAATGCGTCTAACCTCATTTTGCCTTGTTGTCATATTGCTACCTCGTTAAACATGGTGCAGGCTAGTGACTTCCATCTTTTTAATTCGGCTCTGTTACCTATAGGCATATCTATAGATGCTTTCGATATGGTTATCCTGTTCGTGTAAATTTCATCAGCCAGCAGGTCGGCGATGTCTGGGAACGTCAGCGACTTGCCGCCGTTTTTTTCAACAGTCCCGCGAATTTTAGAGCCATTATAAAGCTGATACTTGCTTTCGTCGCCAAAGTAACCATTACGGACAACATGCACTAAAGCATTCGGTAATGCTTCCCTGAAATCCTTTAGAAGCTCTAGGCTGTCACGTTGTCTATTAATAACCCACAACGCTATTAATTTGCGTCCTAGTTCCTCAAGAGTGCTGTTTAATGTTTCACCATACTTTTGCACACCTTGATTATTTGCCGCCTTCGTATTAATTACGATTGTGTTATCTTTGTTTTCTTCGCTACCACAGATGTTAATTAAACTTATCCAGCCGTCAGCATCTTCTAAGTTTACTTGAATGCCGTTTGTTTCGCTTCCGTATGTTTTCCATACATCCGGGTTGCTGGTATCCGTTTCTATTAATGTTACGCTTTCGCCTTTGCTTTTAAGATAATCAATTATCGCCATTGTAACCATTGATTTTCCAACACCGCCTTTGCTTCCACCGACTAAATAAATAGGCTTACTCATGATTGCTTTCCTTAAGGTCAAATTGTTATATGTCGTCAGAATCAGGTCTAACAAAGCCGCTATTTTTTTCTGAATCTGTTGCTTTTTCAACTATCGACTTCGCCGCTGGTTCTGTTTTCGCTGACGCGACAACAGATGGTTGTTTTGTTTCCTTACTTTGCGTCTTCGCCTTGGCTGGCTTAGACCTTTGCAAATAACTCTTTAATGTCGGTGTGGTTATCTGTATTCCGCCTTCCGTCATAAACTTAGCAATATCATCAAGGGTGTACCCTTTCTTTTGCATTGCTTCAATCTCGCGCTTGAGTTCTTTTATAGACTCTTGCTTACTTACCGTGCGTTTCGCTTTGGCAACCTCTGGCGCACCTTTCATCTTTTCTCGAACTGCTTCTATAGTTTCTACTTTTATAGTCATTTATGCTAACTCCTATGCTTACTATTTACTACGTTATTTATGCTACGCCTTTTTAATTCGTATTGCAATAGCCTTTTTTATGTGATAACGTGACAAACGAAGCACAAGAGAAATATTAGGACAAGTTGCGTGTTGGATACACAAATTAGGAGGCGCTACGCTTTCCTAATTTGAGTATCCACCGTAAAAAATCAATCCGCCTATGGCTACTCGATTTTTTACTACACGAACTTGCTCAGGGCAAAGCCCCGAGACCCCAGCGGCTTACGCTAACCCGCCGTTATAACAGCGCAAAGCGCAGAGGTGATAAAGTGACGTTCCAAAAAGGAACCAATAACAAGACAGCTGATGTGCGCATCCGGTTTACGCCGAATGAAAAAGAACAAGCAAAGGCCATTGCAAAAGAGGCCGGACTAACGCTTTCCGAATACATACGGAGACGTGCGCTTGGTTTGCCCGTGCGAAGCAAAGCCGACGCTCAGACGATTAACGAGCTTCGCAGACTTGGCGGATTGGTCAAGCATATTCACAATGAGAGTGCAGGAGTAAATAGCAAAGAAACAGCAGGTGTGCTGGTTGAGATTATCGAAGCCATTAAAAGGATTGGCTCTTAATTATGATAATCAAACATGCGGATAAACGGCGAGACGGTGGCGGTAGTTTTCACACTCTTGGTAACTATCTAACAATAGAGGCCGACCAAGAAACCGGAGAAGTTCTAAGTCGTGGTGAAGTTATGTTATCCGATAACATTCTATCTATTGGTACTGCTTATTCAGAAATGAACGCGGTAGCAAGTGAGAATACACGGCATAAGGCGTCGCCAGTTTCTCACTATATTATTTCGTGGCCGTCAGACGAAAAGCCAACAAGAGAGCAATGGCAAGAAGCGGTTAAGCATGTTTTGAAAGGTCAGAATGATGAAAGGCGGGGGTTAAGTCTTGCCGACAATCAATATATGGCTGTGGCTCATAATGACACGGATGATTTTCACGTTCATATAATGGTGAACCGGATTAATCCAGAAACTTACGAAGCCGTCACACCTGATATGTCGAGAAAGAGTTTAGCGAAGTCAGCAAGGGAGATCGAAGCGGCGCAAGGTTGGAAGCATTCAAATGGTCTTTATAAATGGGATGCAGAAAAAGGCGTTGCAGTAGAGACAACTAAGGAAGAAAGAGAGAACGCGAAAAGTAGCACAAAAGATAATGAACACGGGCGCAGTACAGAGGCGACAGGAAAAGCGGCGAGCATGGAGGCTCACGGAAACGCGGAAAGCCTTGAGACCTATTGCAAGGGGCAACCGGCAAAAGACCTTAGCCAGCTTATGAAGCGTGACGGTATCAGCTGGCAAGATGTTCACTCAACTTTAATGAAGCATGGTCTTGAGCTTCACAAAGCGGAGAAAGGTGGTTACACCGTTAGTGGAAAAGGTTCGGATAGTGAGCGCATCCATGTAAAAGCATCAAAGGTTTTCCGCCGTCAGTTTGCAGGGAAAACAGAGAGAGCGGCCACCGATTTAAAACTAGGCCAGTGGGAAGCGCCAAAGGATTTTTTGCAGCACGTTGTTAAGAAAGAAAATGAATACAACCAGCATCGAGAGTCAAAGCGAAACCCTCAAGAGAGAGCGGAGCGCATAGAAGAACGGGCGAAAATGCGTCAAGACTTGAAAGCGCGTTTCAATGCGTACAAGTCGCAACACTGGAAAGAAAAACGGATAAGTCAGAATGCAGAACGAGAGGCGGACAAGGCTAAATTCAAAGAACAATACAGAGTAGCCAAGGAGCGTCGTTCAGAGCTTAAAGAGGTTAATGTGGCCCCGGAAGTTCGCAAAGCCTTGTTATCAGTTGCGGCGGCAGAAGCCGTGCAAGCAAGAGAGCAATTAAAGGTGGAACTTGCCGAGAAGCGGCAAAAGAGCAAGCCGAAAGACTACCGCACATGGGTAGAGGAACAGGCTAAGGATGGAGACCGCGCAGCAATCAGCCAGATACGCGGCTGGCAGTACCAGGAAGGCCGGAACACCAAAGAGAACGAGGGCAGACTTGCCGAACTAGACAAACGTGATAACGCCAGGGCGACCGACAACGACCGACACGACCCGGCAGACCCCCGCATTTTCGCGGACGCGAAAAAGTCGGCGGCTCTTCGCATGACCTGGGAGGTAAACACTAAAACAGGCGACGTGGCTTATCAGATCGACGGCAAGCAAGCTTTCACCGATCACGGCGAGCGCGTCAGCTTTGGCAATGGCAAGGAAGCGGATGCAATTGAAGCAGGGTTGAAGCTGGCCGCGCAAAAATACGATGGAAAAGTACATTTAAACGGTACTGAAGAATTTAAGAAGCTGGCTGTCGAGGTCGCCGCAGAACGCGGCGTAAGCGTACAGTTTGCTAACAAAGAGCTTTCTATTTACCACGAGGCTTACAAGCACCAAATGCAAGTCGAAAGGGAGAAGAGAGAAGTGGAGCAGCGTTCACAGCGAGAGCAATCGCCGGAACGCGGCAGTAGTAATAAAGATCAAGATTTTGGACGATAGGAGTAGCAAAATGTTTGAAGGTAACACCGAAAAAAGACTGCTTGAAAAGTGTGCCCAGTTGGCTACTTGGCACTTTTTAGAAAATGACCCGGTAGAGAAGGAACGCTTGGCCGCTGAACTCGCGCAATGCGTGAAGGAAGCCGCCAAGGCCAAGGAGGAAAAAAAGGCCAGCGCGGCAAAAATGGCCCAGATCGACAAGAAGAAGGAGCAACAGGAGGCCAAAGAAAAAGCCGAAATCCAAGCCAGGGACGCAGAAGCCGCCGAACATGCCGAGTGGGAAAAAGGCATGCTTGAACGAGCGGAACGCGGCCGCGAAGATCACGGAGCGGCACCGGAAAAGGTTCTTGAGCGCACCTTAGTGATTCCTGAGTACATCCGCAATTGTCCGGCGTATCAGCAGGTTCTTGAAGGTCAGAGGGCGGCTCAAGCCGAACGAATAGAGGCAGAAGCCAGGGCCAACAACTACCAAGGTATTGCCAATCAGGCACGAATGGAAGCCGCCGAAGAACGCAACGAGCACCAGCAGCACGAAGCCGAGCAAGACCAGGCGAAGCCAGGTGTTGAAGCTGATGACTATGACCTTTACGAGCAAGCGGCCAAGGAACTTGATGCGGAGCCAATGAAGGAGGGGCAGGAGATCGAGGGTGAAGTGGTCGAGGTTGCCCAGGTAGACGGCAAGAACTATTACATCATCGAGCAGGGCTGGGAACGCCTAGCGGTTCCGGCTGGCGACAAACCGGAGTATGAAAAGGGTGATGAAATAACCGTATCCCGAAGCAAGGAAGGCTTTGAAACAGGGGAGTCTTACGGCTACGAGCGGTAACGATTCACCAGCAGTTTTACCAGTATTATTTCCGAGCCGAAAGGCTCTAAACCAAGGCCGTTGCGAGCGGCCAAACTTTAGGAGTAGCACCATGAAAAAAAGCACCATCCAAATAATTGCAACTGTCGTTGTTGGCACTGCCATGTTTTTGCCCGCTGTTATTGCAGCGACTAAGGACAAGCTGCCAAGCGATCAACAAAAAAGTATCAATCTGGACATGATCTATATGCCAGCCAAGGGTAACGGCGTTTGCAATGACCAGCAGGGCGCACGTAATTCTTGTATGGCAACTGTACGCATAACCGATGCAAATGGAGGCAAACGTGATGGTTTTGGCGTGTTCGTTGGGAATGACCTGATTGCAACTGATTATGGCCTCGTAACAGGCCAGGGTGATGGTTATGCAGTGAAGCCGGACGATGGGCATACCTACACAATTTATTTGAGTGATGGAACAGAACGCGCGGCGAAGCCTTGGGCGTTTGTACCTGGTGCCGTGGCTGTTCTGCGGATGCAGTAAGAAAAAAAACGGCGCTGTTGCGAGCAGCGCCGTTCTAGCCAGCGGAGTAGCAATCTTTTGGACAAAAGCACCACATGACTAAAAATATAATACCCCATGACAAGCTTAAAAGCTTGTCAGAGTTAAACGACGCGTTGTTAAACGAAGCGTTGCGGCGTTGTAAGAAAACGTTGTCTGAAGGGGTGGACGAAATAAACAGTCTAATTCTTGGGGCAGGAAAGATGCAACGTAGAGAAACCATAGAGCAGGCCGAAAACATGCCTGTTGATCCTAAAAACAACTAAAAATACGGCCCTGGTTGGCGCTACTAACGCCGATCAGAGCCTAACCAAACAACGACTAAAAAGGAGTCGAACATCATGGTTTATTCAATTATCCCATCATCAAAAATAGATGCAATTGTTACCGTGGAACGGGACGACCTGGACAGCTTTTGCGATAGCCTGCCAGAGCCTATTATTGCTCAGCCGTTTGTTAAAACAGTTCGTGGACGTGGTCTTGAATTGTTTTTAAAATATCCTGGTGCGCTTGTTAGGCTTGTCCAGGGAGGCGTACCGATTTTTTTCAAAAATTACGAGCAGGTGGCGTTTGAGCTGGATGGCGTGCCAAATGTCGATATGTCTACCCTGATACCAAAAACTGGCTACTATCAGGACTTAAATTAACATCCTTGTTCAATGCCTTGGCGAACCCTAAAGGGCCGGGCTTTCCGTTCCAATGAATATTCCGAATTGCAACGGCCAGTACGAAAAAAAGGATATTCCGTAAACTCCATATCTTTTTTTCTACTGTCCGTACGCAGCTTCAAAATATTCATTTCCTCTACAATCCCTTTCGCAAGATCAAAAGCAAAAGCTCTATTATCGAGGGCGATTTATACACAACTTTTCGCTTTTTCGGGGGCAGCTTGGAGGCCCCCCCGCGAAAAGATG
>Ga0208119_100174_pt1 | contig 19977 bp, 18 predicted proteins | sample LakWasMet51_LOW8_2_FD_183887 | JGI IMG/M metagenome (GOLD analysis project Ga0208119, IMG submission 183887) | Freshwater sediment methanotrophic microbial communities from Lake Washington under simulated oxygen tension - Sediment Metagenome... | ecosystem: Environmental > Aquatic > Freshwater >... | reverse complement strand
AAACGATGGTGAGAAAACCATCTGCAATAGCCAGATTCGTTGCATGGGAGGGGAATGCATCGATCAAAAAATCGAGTCGAACAAGGATTTTATTCGGGCGGCCACCGCATTACAAACGCTCAATCAGGCACAACAAAGCAACGGTTGCGATCCATCCACTGGCGATTGCGCTTTGTTTGCCGGCGAGCCCATGGAATGTCAAATGGCTGATCTATCCATCTTGGGGCAGGTCGATTGCTGTAACATGCCGATCCAAGGCAGTTGGATCGATTACATGTGGTTGGCAACCAATACCTGGGAGCTGGCCGATACCTCTGTTGAGGCCTATTCCATCGCACAAAACGGAGCTGTTCTTACGGATATGGTTGGCGCATGGAATATGGTATCTACCGGTTCTGTGCTTCAGTCGCCTATTAGTGCTATTGCAGACACCTGGAATGCCGTCACTGAGCCGTTTACATCCCTGTATGATTCTGTAGCATCGATGCTGGGCGAGGAAATTGGCACAAATTTAGGCATAGAAGCTGCAAAACAACAGGTTGTGCAGTGGATGGGGGAATGGGTTGCGTCTATATTTGGAGAAACCGCAGCATCAACATTGTTGGCAGCCACAACAACTACTGTGGGGACAGTTACGACAACCACGTATTCAATGGCCGGATCAATGCTGTCTTCAATTATCACAGTGGTCGGCATTATTTATGCGATTTATCAGATCGCAAAAATGGTTGTGCAGCTGATTTTTGCCTGCACTGAGGAAGAAGTTAAACTAAACATGCTCAAGCAGCAACGGTTATGCACCTCGGCTGGCGAAATTGGTGATTACTGTTCATCTGAAACATTCTTTGGTTGCGTTGCCAGAAAAGAAGCGTATTGCTGTTTTAGCAGTCCATTTTCCAGGATATTTCAACAACAAGCGAGGCCCCAGCTGGGCATAACGTTCGGCGACCCTAAAGCGCCGACATGCGAAGGACTTCCTATTAGTAAAATATCCCAGTTGGATTTTGACAAAATGGATTTCAGTGAATGGATCGATATGATGAAAATTTCAAATCAATTGCCCGTCGACAGCCTGACAGCCGACTCAATGTACGATAAAGCCAACGTCACCAAAGGCAAACTGCCTAACACTCAAAATACTAACACTCAAGATCGTTTAAATACTCAAACGCAAGGCAGTGATATTGATTCTATCAGGCAGCATTTCTTGGACAATCTTTAAAATTGATCAAAGTTTAGCCATTTTGTTTAAACACAGGTCGACTCAATGATTGCTGTGCGGATGTGCGTTACGGGTCATTGTCAGTCCGAGATTGAGTCCGCCGTGAGGCAGTGCGCACCGGCTATCAGAACACTGGAACAGGCGAAAAAGCATCACAACTGGGATGACTACGTGCAACGTACCACCCGGTATGCTTTCAGCGACAAAGCCGAGCGCGACGTTGAAACCCTTGGAAAGTACCGGCTGCAATGGGAGGAGCTGGAAGGGCGGGAGATTGAGATCGAAAACGTTATGGAAGATAACGATAGAAATACGGGTTTCAATTGGTAATTGAAACAAAGAAAGGCGGCTCATTACACCGTGAAGCGCGTAGAGAAAATGAGTGGTCAGTTCTTGGTCAATTTAACGTCTGCCCAGATAAGGCAGGCGTTCAGAAGGAAATATGACAAATTGAATACAGGGTTATCCACAGAAAATGTGGATAACCCCCTCAGGCAAATTTTAAGTTGAGTCGGTGTTTGTCAAACGGTGGCTTTACCTTGTCATTTTTGTTTACACAGAAAGAGCAAGATAAGCTAATGCGCTGCTTCGTGGAGTAAAATCAGGTTAGCATACATCATGAAATAATGGACAAGATGTTAAAAGCGCTCCTTGATGTAGGTGTCAAAGGTCTTCACGCCGAACAGAACGGCCAGAATCGTAAGTATCAAAGGAAGCAAGTAAACAGCCCAACCAACGTTAGCGATGACAGCTGACAACGCAGCCGACCTCTCGCCGATTGCGTTCAGATTTTCCGCCCACCTATACGCCATATACGATAGGAATAAGAGCGTCGCCGTGACCGCCGCGCCGATTTGCCAAACAAACCCGGTCAACTCGAATAACATGTCGATCAGATAGTTTAAATCGGATTTTCTTCTACGTCTCAAGATAATCTCTTCTGTTCAGGTTGTGGTTACTGTTGAGAAAGATAAGTGCCCGCAGCAAAAACCTCATCCTCATTGAGTTGATAGGGCAGTTTGTTCAGGCATTAGCCATAAAGGTAATTTATGGCTGCAGAATGGCCATTGCAGGATGGGCGGCCCAAGCGTTATCTGGTAGCCACTCATTCAGTTAATCATTCGTTGAACTGAGATAGTCTTTATGCGGTGCTAACCAGTGAATAGCATTGCAGTTGGGATGTACTACGTTTTATTGGCGAGGAATTCCTTTTAGCCAATCTTTATCGACACCTTGTTTATACTCAGCAATAGCTTGAGAAAGGGTACGGATAGCATTTTCAGCCGACAATAACTTTTTTTGATCAGCTGGAAGTGAATCGTAAAAACGCTCTGCAATTTTTGTATTGCTGCCTTTTTGCGTTAAAAAAAATAATACGCATTCCCTTTTTAGCTGGTTGACGGGTTCGTGGCGCTGTTGTGCTGCTCGACGATGATTTTCCGATTTTGGCCTTTTGTCAGATGGGCTACCGTTCTCTGGTTCAGGGTCAGTTTCGCCGCAGTCTTCTTGTATAAAAAATTCAATGGCACCTGGAAAGGGAGCTTTTTTTCCGCCCATTATTATAGAACAAACCCAAAATTCAGGAAAAGGAACGTGATACTCCTTGCACCAATATTCCAGTTCCCAGTGTGGAATCATAATGCTCTGCAAAAAAGCCGGATTAATATTGTTGTTCATGACCGTCTTGAATTCTTCTTCGTAATGACTGGCGGGGACGAAAAACCATGTTTTTCTCCAAAAGAAAGGCCAATTTCTTTTGGAAATAGGCTTGTGGATCCTTGCTTCGCGCTCTAACGGTAAGGTGCTATAGAGATGTTCATGATAAACATCGGCGGCGAGATTCCTTAGGGTGTCTTTAACATCCAGCGGAATATCTGCAATCGTTTTTGAATGCGAAGGATCAGCATCGTGCCAGCGGTGAGCAATTTCCCATAGAGACAAACGATCAATACTAATAGCCATACCTTCAATACCTATATCGAAATGGCATTAATTGCCGTGAAAAATAATGTTGTGAAAAATAATTGAGGACTTGTAATAACTGTGTTTTCATTGATGATACCAAGGTTGTTAATGACGACAACACTATAAATCTTGCCAATGGGATTGTATGTACCGTTTGCATGCAAACGTTGACCAAATGCGGGCGTTGAAAAAAAATTAATTGTTTTCGGTGAGTTATGAAGGCTACCAGCTTGGTGCAGGCGTCATACGTTTGCATTTTTAAGGTAAAAAATTAGTCTTACTTTCTCAAAAACATTTAACCAGAGTAGGGAGCTCCAAAGCACTCATACCAAGTGCAGAGTTATCTGTGCCCGGAAGCATGGGCTTCTGAAATGGAGGCTGCTGGACTGTTAAGTTGGTGGCGGATATATAGGAATGTGTTCGTCATGTATTAAACTTCCTTTTTTTTAACCTCAATTGTGGTAGAATAAACAGAAGTTTAATAATCCTGAAATCCATGAAGGCATCAATCAAGTGAAAGTAAAAATTTACGCTGAAGAACTAGATACCCAAGAACGCCTTGCTCAGCTAAGCCTTACCGAATTGGCTTTAATAGAAGCAGTAAAGAACGGCCATCTTGCACGCACAAAGTTGTCAGAAAATCACCCTCGTATTTTTCACGGCTATTCAGCCTGGGCCGAAACAGTGGCTAGACTCCGTGAAGTTTTGCTGCCATTTGGTTGGGAGAAATCGGATAAAGGAAACTATGAACTTGTAACTAATGTGTTACTGGATCTAGCTATTGCTGTTGCAACTGGTGATGAAGCTACAGGCTCACCACATGCAACGCCATCAAATAAGTGTCCAAAAGGAACTAACACAATTGATGCCATTAACATAAATAATCAAATCGATATGTTTGCGGAGCTGATCCCCGCACCTCCTGTTAACAAAGACAGTTTTTCAACTTGGATTTTGCTTTATCACTTTGCAATAAACGAAATTCGATGTGAATTATCTTTACCCTCTGAGATTGGATCCGATGGGAGAATAAAAAGCTGGAAAGAACGTATCATTTTAAAACCAATTCTGCTTGGCGAAACGCCAATAGAAGTCCGACCAACTGAAAGCCAGGATATTGATATTGAAATCAGGCGGAAAGCCTCATGATAAACCATGTTTAATTCAACCCGATTTGCATTAGCCAGAAAGCGGCGCGGCATTAAGAAGAAAGTCTTGGCGCAGTTTATAGGTGTCAGCGAAAAATCAGTTATAGGTTATGAAAAAGGGACACAAGAGCCTGAGCGAGAAACGCTAAACCGTATTGCTAATGCACTCAACTTCCCACCAAACTTTTTTTTAGCCGACGATATAGACGAATTAACGCCTAATATTGCTAGTTTCCGAGCGCTAACAAAAATGACAGCGAGTCAACGAGATATTGCATTAAGTGCAGGGAGCATCGCATTACTCTTAAATGAGTGGATTGAACAGCGATTTGATCTTCCTGATGTTGATTTACCCGATTTAGGGCGAGAGTCTACAGATAATCAACAAAGCCCGGAAGCCGCCGCAGATACGTTGCGCCACCATTGGGGCATTGGTGAATTATCTATCAAAAATATGATTTCTCTGCTTGAATCAAAGGGTATTCGTGTTTTTTCTTTGGCTATCGATGCAAGAGAAGTTGATGCTTACTCTATGTGGTATGGGGGAAAACCGTTTGTCTTCCTAAATACACTCAAGTCTGCCGAGCACTGCCGCTTTGATGCCGCGCATGAGCTTGGACACCTGGTTTTGCATCGGCATGGTGAGCCGCAAGGTCAAGAAATTGAAAGAGAGGCTAATGCATTCGCATCAGCTTTTCTCATGCCTAGGCGTAGTGTATTAGCTAATGCACCAAAATTTCCAACGCTACCCAGCTTGATCGCCTACAAAAAATATTGGACCGTTTCAGTAGCTGCTCTTAACTATCGTTTGCATGCACTTAATTTAACAACCGACTGGGTTTATAGGACCCTTTGTATCCAAATTTCAGGTGCCGGATATCGGACAAATGAACCGGAAGGGGCACCTCATGAAACATCACAGATATTGTCCAAAGTGTTCGCGGCATTACGAGAAGAGGGCATTAGTAAAAACGACGTAGCACAGCAACTGATATTAGACGCGACAGAAATTGAACAATTGACATTCGGTTTGATGCTGGCCACTCAGAGCTCATCCGGACATCATATACCCTCTTCGAAGCCGCGCGATCGGAACCATCTGCGCATCATTAAATAGCCGTAATCACATCCATGCATCAACGCAAAATATACCAAAATACCCTTGCATTATTACAGATAAGTAATAAAATACTTGGCAACAATACCCTCCACGCTTCCCATAAGAACAGCGCACCCCGGAGGGTTACTTGTTTCTTGGGGGTTAAGAAGTGACGCAACCCGCCAAGTCTCCAAAAATTTCCTATAAGTAGTTATGCAAAAGTTATTTGGAATTTTTCACCGACATTTTCCAGGATTTCCAGCACCCACTTTTTCAAGTGACCGTAACTTTGATAGGCATCAAGCGGCAACCATTCGTATTTAACTTTACGCCAGAGTATTTCGATCAGGTTCAGCTCCGACTGTACGGCGGAAGAAAATGTAAGCAAACACCGCGTTGTTGCCAGTCCGCCATCTTTTCCTTGAATACGCCGCTCCGGTGAATAGAAGCATTATCCAATACCACAATGCAAGGCACTTTAGTTTGTTGGTATTTGCCCGCATACGTTTCGACGAACGCATCAAAGGCATTGACAACCGTATCCGTTGTTACCGATTGCTCTGAGGTGTGGAAAAACAGCTCATTGCTACGGTTCAAAAAACCGAGAACATTCATGCGCTTGCTGCGGTGGCAGGCTATTTGCCGGGTCTCGCCAATCCGTTGCCATCCATAGGGCACGCAAGGTGTCGTGCTGAAACCGGATTCGTCAAAGTAGTAAAGCATCAATTTCCCATCATCCTCTTGCTGTTTCAAGGTCTTCAGATAAATCTTATCGCGCTGGAAGTTTGCCTCGTTACGTTTTCCTTTCACTGACTGCCGACAACGTTTCCAGACGGAGGCACTTTTTTTAAAATACGTTTGAACGTGTCAAGACTCGCTTCTTTGCCCGTCTCATCCAACAACCTTGCTGCTGCGGCCTTCGGCTGGTGTGGGTTTTCGTCAATATAGCCCAGAAAGGCGGATTGTTCCCCAGCCGTGAAGCGCACAGGTCTGCCGCTACGTGGGCAATCGTAAAGCCCCATGAGTCCTTCGGTTTCCCATTTGCCCAACCATGAGCTGACAGTCTCATGCTGGGCCTCAAACAATTCGCTCAACCGTACAATTGTATACCTCCTATTATTCAACAAGACCGCATGAGCCCGTTGTCTGATCCGGAATAAGGGATGGTTGCGATAGGCTTCGATTAACGTGACTTCCTCTTCCGGGGTCAGTTTGGCGATGAATTTCAGGTGGACTCCTAATTTTTTGTCTGGTATTGCAATCGCTACTAGTTTGACACAATAATTTACTTCCGAATAACTTTCATGTTACTACTTATAACCAATGCGATGCCCTTGCAAAATGCCCCCAAAAATAAAAAGTGTCAGGATGAAATCTATAGCCCGTAGCAACATGTGTCAAGAAATATAGAAACCAACTCTACTCTGACGCTGTAGAAACACTTACCCTGACATCAGATTAGGGTATAGCCTTAACTGACACCTCCGCCCATAGCTTGGTACAGAGCCGCACTATCGACGAGGCGCTGTGCCTGAGCCGCGATCAAGTTGATTCTGGTCTGTTGCGCCGCTTGTTGTGCGATAAGTTGCTGAACGTAGCTGGCCGCACCCAGTGCATATTGTCTCTGCACGGATTGCAAAGAGCCCTGTGCCGCAGCATCGGCGGCGGCCAATGCCGCCAATGCCTGGGCATCGTTCTCCAGAGCGCGCAGGACATCGGCCACATTGCGCAGGGATTCGAGCACGACGCTTTGGTAATTGGCCGCAGCTGCATCGAACGCGGCCAATGCCGCGCGCTTTTCGGCGGGCAGTGCGGGATTAAAGAGTGGCTGGGTAAGTTGTCCAAGGACGTTCCATATTGCCGAACCGGGGCCGAATAATGCGCCTGCAACCAAGGTCTGCGTAGCGAGATCGGCGCTCAGATTAAGTTGCGGATACAGCTTGGCGATTGCGCTGCCGTATTCCGCGTTGGCAGCGTGCAACAGCGCTTCTGCGCCCAGGATGTCGGGGCGGCGGCGCACCAACTCGGAAGGTACGATTAAGGGTAAATCGGACGGTAGGGTGAATTCTTCCAGCATGAAAGTGGGTAATCGCCCATCTCCCGGGGCACGGCCGGTGAGTGCGGCCAACAAATGTTCATTCTGCTGACTCTGTTTGCGCAACACAGGAAGTCCGGCGCGAGTCTGCTCCACTTGGGTTTGCAGTGCCAATACCTCATCCGGTGCGCCCTGGCCAAGACGCACGCGTTCTTGAGTAAGGTGCAATTGTTCATCTTGCGCGCGAAGAATGGCCTCCGTAGTCTGTATTTGTGCCGCAAGCCTGGCTTGGGTGATCGCGGCGGTAACGATGTTGCCCGCCAAGGTCAGCTGCGCACCTTCCAATTCGTGACGACGATACTCGGTTTGGGCGGCTAAGGCCTCCAAGGCGCGGCGGTTACCGCCTGCAAGATCGAGTTGGTAATTTACGTTAACACCGGCGTTAAATAAACTGAATTCCCGCGCCTTGCCGTCTTGCCCCAATACGATGGGATTAAAGCGTTGTCGTTGAGCGCTGAAACCGGCATCGACTTGAGGATACATCATCGCCCCCTCCTGCGCCGCATGGATTTCCTGCGCCTGACGTAACGTGGCTCGTGCAGAAGCCAGCGTTGGGCTGGCCTGAAAAGCCTGTTCTATCAGCGCGTCGAGTTTGGAAGATCCCAGATCACGCCACCACTGTGCGCTCACGTTTGCGCCTATCCTAAAGTGTTGTGCATCCCCCAAAGCCGTGGCTGCGGATGCCGTTTGAGTCGACAAAGGGGTTGCGGTGTAGGCTGGTGTATCGGGGGCGGCCGGTCGTTTGAAATCGGGCCCTACGGTACAACCCGCCAGCAATCCGGCAAAAATGATGGCTGTATATGTCCAGACCGTCATGTGATCGGTCTTCGAGCGATCAGTGCCGTGATGGTATATTCCTTCAACGTTGTCCATAAAAATGTTCCACGAACGATTTACGGAAGCTCTGATGGCAAGCCAGACAACTGCTTTGCAGATTCGCAAAGGCTGTGATCACGCCTTGTCCATCGTTCCGAGCGGCAACTTGTTCCAGCGCCCGCGCAGCTTGATGCGTTATTTCATCATGACTTTCGAACGTGCCCATATCGGTGCCAATGAACGTCAGGATACGCATCTTCTCGATGACAGGCGGCTCCGGATGCTCGGCGATCTGCGGTGCAACTTTGGCGACCGAAGCCCAATCTTCACGAGAAATGGCTTCAGTGATGGTCTGCATGTTCTTACCGATTTCCTGCATGATCCTGTGTAGTTCTAACGGCTTAGCTTCGGTATCTCCATCAGCCCAAGCATGCGAGTAGATGCCGGCAAGCAATACGCTGGCTGTGATGGCTGTAAAGAGGTTTTTAGGGAAGTTTTGGTATGTCATAAAGTGCCTTTAATTTAATTGTTTACTCACTCAAATCCTCGTCCTTCGCCAGCTTCCTCATTGGCCACGCCGTCGCGGATATGGTAGATGCGTTTGAAGGTGGGAATAATTTTTTCGTCGTGGGTGACAACGATGATGGCGGTCTCGAACTGGCGTGCCATATCGTTGAGGATACGGATAACGGCCATGGCCCGCTCACTGTCGAGCGGTGCGGTGGGCTCGTCGGCAAGAATCACAGGCGGGCGATTGACCAGCCCGCGGGCGATGGCCACGCGCTGCTGTTCGCCGCCGGAAAGCTGCGACGGCATGGCGCGGGCGCGGTGTTGCACATCCAGCGCGGTGAGGAGCTCCAGTGCTTTCGCGCGCGCTTTACTATTGGGAATGCCTGCCAACATCGGCAGCAGTGCAACATTGTCGGTCACATCGAGAAACGGAATCAGGTAGGGCGCCTGGAATACAAAGCCGATCTTGTCCCGCCGCAAGGCTCGCAAGTCACGTACTTTCCAGCCGTTGTCAAAGATCACCTCATCACCCAGAACCATGCGGCCGGCAGTCGGATCGATCACCGCCCCCAGACACTTGAGCAGGGTGCTCTTGCCGGAACCTGATGGCCCGACAAGCCCTACCACCTCACCCGGAGCAACTTGCATGTCCACGCCCCTCAAGGCATGGACAGCGGTATCGCCCTCGCCGTAGCGTTTCTTTAAACCTTCAATGTGAATGCCTTTGCCGCTCACCTTAGCCTCCTATGGCTTCGGCCGGATCGACCTTGAGCGCCATACGGATAGCAACGACGCTGGCCAGTGCACAGATTGTCAGCACAGCGAAAAAACCTGCGATGGAGTCGAGTGGCTCAAGCAGCACATACTTGGGGAAGATCGGCACCCAGAAGGTAGCGGTGATTTTTCCCACCACAAAACCAATGATGCCAAGAGCAATCGACTGTTGCATGATCATGCCGGCAATGGTGCGGTTCTTGGTGCCAATCAGTTTAAGCACCGCAATTTCCCGAATTTTTCCCAAGGTCAAGGTATAGATAATGAAGGCAACAATGGCCGCGCTGACGATGCTCAGAATCACCAAAAACAAGGCGATCTGTCTGGCCGATTTAGCGATTACCTTATCTACCAGAATCGATTCCATCTGGGTACGGGTATAAACCTGCAGGCGCTTCCAGCGACGTATCGGCTCGGCTGCATCCTCAGGGAGTGTGCCGGGTTTGAGTTTGACAAGTACCGCGTTAACATAGGTGTTGGCACTTTGCGATGCGTTCACCACAGCGAGCAGATCGGGAATGCCTGGACGATTGAAGGCCGGGTTCTCGGCGTTGCGCCGGCGCTGCTGGACCAGGGCATCGTTGTCTTTCAGAAATTGCGCTTCTTGTGCGTCTTTAAGGGGGATGAAAACCATCGGATCACCGTTATAAGACACCGTGCGTTTGGATAACCCGACGACCGTGTAAAAATTGCGGCGGATTCGGATGCGCTCACCGAGCTGAAATCCGCTGGTAATATCGGCAACGGCTTCATAGTGACTACGGGTAATATGTCGCCCAGCGACGAGATACCGGGGCTGTCCCGGCGTACCCGGCTTGCCGGCCGTGACGCCAACCACCATGGTGCTAACATCATGCTCGCCGTGACCTACCTGCATAATCAGATAGGTGACATTGGCTGCGTATTCTACGCCCGGCATATTCAGCAGGTTTCGATAAAGATCGTCGTACAGACTGGACGACTCGGCATAAGGCCCCTGAGTGCCCTGCTGCACTACCCACAGATCCGCGCCTGTGTTGTTCAGCATCACCTGTGCATCGTCGACCATGCCCCGATAGATGCCGGCCATACTCAGCGTCACGCCGATCAACAATCCCAGACCGACGCCGGTGAATACGAACTTTCCCCAAGAATGGAGAATATCGCGGCCCGCCAAGCTGATCATCGTGCTGCACCGGGAATGTGTTCAACCACATGAATTCGGCTGCGTGTGGTCAGCTCCTTTTCGCTGTAAACCACTACCTGGTCGCCGTCCTTCAGTCCATCGCGTATTTGCACTTGGCCATCAAGATCAGAAACGCCTAGTTTAACGGGAGTAAAGTGCAGGTCGCCGTCCATAGCTTGCCAGACTCCCACTTGCCCATTCTCACGATGGATGGCGGCATTGGGAATCACCGGGGCAACTGGTAGGGCAGGCAAGTCGACTGTAACTTCGGCCAGTTCACCCAGCGGCGGCAATGGATCGGGAGGCAAATCGAAACTCACCTTGGCAAGCATTTCTTCGGTCACGGCATCTGCTTTGGGTTCCACCCGCAGTAAGCGGCCGGCCAGCACATGGCCATTGCGCGAACGCAACACAATACGGGCTGGCAGTCCAGCGGCAAGCCCTACAGCACTGATCTGGTCGAAGCGTACATTCAGCCATAAACTTTTGGGATCGATCACTTCCACCACAGCTTGACCAGCAACGACAGTTGTGCCGGGATCGGCATCGCGGGAGCTGACCAAGCCGTCAGCCGGCGCGATCAGACGCAGGTTACCCCGCTGCGTAACCAATGCCTCCCGGTCAGACCGGGCACGAGCGACGTCTTCATGGGCAACAGTAAGTACAGCATCCGCGATCTGCAATTCCTGTCGCTTGGTAGCGACTATTTCTTCGCTGGTCGAGCGTACCGCAAACAATTGTTCATATCGATGCAACTGGGCCTTCGCATACACTTGCCGAGCCTTCGCTTCGCGCAATGCCGCTTCGGCACGCTTGAATGCCGTTTCCTGTGAACGGACGCGATCATCGAGATCGACCGGCTCCATCTCACCGAGCACCTGACCGGCCTTCACCCGATCACCCACATGCACCTCCAGACGTTGCACGCGACCGGCAACCGTGGGACCAATTTTGTAGGTATAGCGCGCCTCCACCGTGCCGATACCGAATAGCGCCGGGGTAATTGACTTAGACTTTACCTCCGCGACCGTCACGGTTACCGGTGCCAACGGACCGGATCGTAAGGCGACGTAGACGAAAAGCACAAGCAACGGCACAATAACTACCAGAAGCGCCAAGGTTCGTTTTTGTAGAGGCATGCGATTCATTGCGCACTCCGAATGCCACGCTGATAAATTGCAAAGACGCGTGGTGCATCGTGGCGGATACGCTCCACATCGCCGGCCAGCAGCGATTGCATGACCAAACCTTGGATCGTGCCGATGAACAGGGTGGCTGCGGCTTCAGTATCGAGTGCAGCGGACAGCTCGCCGCAGGCCTTGCCCGCCTCGATCAGTCGGTACAAGCGTTCTCCATAACGCCGGATCAAGGCTTGCACTATGCGCTTGGGCGCGGTCTGCTCGGCACGTTGCAATTCTCCAAACATCATTCGGGGAACCCCTGGATGCTCGGCCACGAACTCGACGTGGCTCATGAATATCGCCTGCATCGCGGCCAGAGGCGATTCAATACCTTGTGCGGCACAATCAATCCGCGCCAGGAGGCGTTCAGCAACCCACTCCATGACGGCCTGCCAAATAGCATCCTTAGTCGGAAAATGACGAAACAACGCGCCCTGGGTCAGGTTCATATGTTTGGCGATAGCCGCAGTTGTGATTTCGTTGGGGTTTTGCGAACCCGCCAACTCAACCACAGCCTCGACCGTTACGGCCCGTCGCTCATCGGCAGGAAGATGTTTTACATGGGTATTCACGGCTGTTCTCATAAGATAGTAATTAATTACTATCTTATCGTGATAAACAAATTATGCAAGCGGAAAATCACTCGCGGTAAGTTACGATAATTACGACGGCTCAATTGACTAAGCGTACGCATTTTTCCGAATTCTGCTTGCGCCCCAATATGCCAGCGCATCCGATGGCAACGACACCACAAGAACCGAAACCAAAGATAAATCTTCCGACGATAAAACGTCGAAGGCAGTGGTGGCCGCAGAGAGCGCCATTCTTTCCGAGTGGAAGGCATCACAATCGATTATGGCTTGGGCACAAGTGCAGCCATCGCTCGCGGAGATTGATCTGCGTCCATATCTGTTTGTGACCAAGGACAAGAAAGACTACTTTGGTCCTGCATCGGCACTAGGGCATCTCGCCAAAGTTGCAGAGAAGCTCTTCGGTTCTAAGCTGTCTGTCCAATCATTAGAGCCAGAATTGAAACTACTCGCGCAACCCGAAGCGGAAAGTCTGTTTGAGGCAGTGCGAACCAAAATCATGAGTGGCGATAACTTCAACACCAAACCCACCGGGGTTGATGGAATGGTCATACTTGTCAAGGCACAACCCAGCTTGCAGGGCAAGTTGCTGGATTTCATCCAAGCACTACCAGATAGTCGATGTGGCGCTTGGGTCGTTGGCGGTTGGCAGAGTGCGCTCAAGGATGCCGATGCAATTGCCAGATACGAAAAGATGCTTGAAGGCTGGTCCAAGCTCACGAACAACCAGATACTGAAACTTGCGGCAGAGGGCGCGAGTAAGACTCGAAAGGGAGGCCGATAGTGGGAACATCGACCGCATACGGTGGGCCAAGCGGAGGCACACCACTTGTTCCGTCATGGCTCGAATCGGATGGCGAGGCAGGTGGACCTGCTGGGTCCATACCACCGGACAGCCTGCCAGACAGCGTACCACTAGCACCACCAAATCGCCCCGAGATACCTGTGCCATCAGACCCTAATCGCTTCATGGCGCCTAGAGGGAACTTCACTCGCTTTGCACATTCCGATGGGAGCGATAGAGCTAGCTTGGGGCGCGCGATTTCAGGCTATGTAACAACATCCTCAGGAGGCGCACGACAAGCTGCACAACGCATGGGCGCTTCACGGGGGGCCGGAGCGCGATTGTTGGGGTTCCTTACGGATGTTCAGACTCGCGGTGCAACGGAAGCTCTTCGTACGCTGAATCTGGAAGGCTTGGCCGGACGTCCGATTGACGAAGTCTTTATTGGCTTGGCCGACTACATATGCCCGAATGCTGGAACCGTTGATGATGGTATCGCCAGGGAAGCGTTCGTCGAAACGATAATCGAGCTTACAACAATGGGTGTCGCAGATTTGGATGCACTTACGCCTGACCAAATGCAGACGGTCTTCGAGCTGTATGTAACTCACGCCATCGAAGCGCGCTTGTGTAACGACATTGGGACCAAGCTCATCACCATGCCCGCCAATGCGCAAGCTGCGCTCCATATCCAAGAACAGTTGCGAGATTTTATTCGCAATGGCGTCAGTGATGCACTGACCGCAGCTCGCACCGAAACGCCGGTACTGACGCAGGATCGCATCCAGGCATTTGTCGATTCGGTTTATGAGCGTTCCTTTGGAATTCTCAAGGCACTTGGCGACGCGGAGGCCAATCAATGATGAGACACCTTATTGCGGGCCGCTTCGGCCCCGACGACCAGATTCACATCCCAAGTGCTACTGATGAACAGGTGACACGACTGGAGCTTGTTGCTGGAGAAAAATCACTTGATCACGGCATCGACGGAGCCTTGACCAGCCTCAAGAACCTTAATGTTTTTCCCTCAGAAATCGGTCTTGATCTGCTCATCGTCGCCACGCACGTTCACGCCGCCGACACGAGAATATCGCGCTTCGAACAATCGCAAGACTCATGGACGCGCGAAATCAGAATTGTGGTGCCTGTCAGCGATCCAACTCGTTGGAAGAGTGCCGCTGGAACCCTCACATGTATGCTGGAGTTTCTGACCGGAGATCGCTGGTCCATAGGTTTCAGGTCCAGGCCAGAACGATTTGTCAGTATCATTACGTCACAAACCACGTTGCTACCAATGACATTCGATGGGGTCAGCTTATTCTCGGGTGGGCTGGACAGCTTGATTGGTGCCATCGATCTCCTGGAGAACAGACGCACACCGCTCCTCATTAGCCACGCAGGGGATAGCGCATCAAGTAATGCTCAACACAAACTGTTCGCTAAGCTGAAAAACCATTACACAAGCTCATCGTTTGATCGACTTCGGTTGCCAATGGGTTTTGTCGACGGTCTTGTGGAAGGCGTTGGCTCCGAAAACACGACCCGTGGTCGGTCATTCCTGTTCTTCGCGCTTGGCGTGTTCGCTGGCACGGGGCTTGGATCACATTTCATGCTACGCGTACCGGAAAACGGGCTTATCGCACTGAATGTACCTTTGGACCCTTTGCGACTGGGCTCGAACAGCACAAGAACAACCCACCCATTCTACATGTCCAGATGGAACGACTTGTTTACCGAACTGGGCATTGATGGAAGAGTCGAGAATCTGTACTGGGACAAGACCAAAGGTGAAATGGTCGCATCATGCGCAAATGGAGTGCTACTTCGCTTGATCGCTAACGACTCACTTTCGTGCTCATCACCCGCGTCAGGCCGATGGCAAGGGCGGCAAGGGCACGGAATTGAGCACTGTGGACACTGCCTTCCATGCTTGATCCGTCGCGCTTCGCTTGATGCGGCTTGGGGACCTGGCTCCGATTCGACTGTCTATACTGTGTCTGATCTTAGAGCCCAACCACTTGATACGAAAGAGTCTATTGGGAAACAAGTTCGCTCGTTTCAATTTGCAATAGAGCGGTTACGTGGGCGACCAGACTTGGCAAGGTTACTCATTCACAAACCTGGGTCGCTTGCTGATGAGATTGATCGCCTTGATCAATTGGCCGACGTTTATCGACGCGGACTCAACGAGGTCGCCCAGTTAATAAACGGCGTCACCACAAAGCCGATCTAATGAAGGAATAATCATGAGTGCGTCTGAAGGCCTCGTCGATTTTCACTGCCACCTTGACCTTTATCCAGATCATCGAGCGGCGGTACAAGAGGCAGAGGCGGCTGGTGTTTTTACACTTGCCGTGACGACTACCCCGAGAGCTTGGCCGCGCAATCACGAATTCGCGCAAGCTACACGCCATGTGCGTGCAGCACTTGGGCTTCACCCTCAACTCGTTGGGGAACACGCCAGCGAGCTGGTATTATGGGACGCATACCTTGCGGAGGCACGATACATTGGCGAAGTGGGACTTGACGCGGGTCCGCGCTTTTATAAATCGTTTGACCTGCAGAAGAAGGTTTTCGAGCATATTTTGCGGCGTTGTGCGGAAGCGGGTAACAAGGTGATCTCCGTGCATAGTGTTCGGACGGCAAAGGCCGTGCTAGATCACATCGAGGCATATCTTCCGCTAGGGCAAGGGAAGATCGTGCTTCATTGGTTTACAGGAACTAAGGCTGAAGCCAAGCGCGCTATCGAGATGGGTTGCTACTTTTCTGTAAATGCCGCGATGTTTAACAATGAGCGTCATATTTCTATGGTTTCGGTACTCCCGCTAGAAAGGCTGTTAACGGAAACGGATGGCCCTTTCACCAAAACGGGCGTGCGTCCATCAAAGCCATCTGATGTACTGGTTGTCGTTGAGGCCATAGGTCGTTTGCACGGTTTATCATCCCTTGAAGTGATAGCGAATATAAAGGCTAACCTACGTGAGTTGCTTGAATTCACATAGTAAAAGGTCGAAAACCGACTTTGCACTCATCGAATAAATCTGTCCGAATAGGCATAGGGATCAAATCCCAATCTGGTAATGCCTCCCGCGCTGGCTGTCACTTTTCAACGTCGATGTCAGCAGTAATCAGCCAGAACCCGCGTACCACCTTGATGTGTCAAAAAGCGTTGAAAACTTTCCAGTAAAGAGCGTCGAAAAGTTTCCAGTCAAGTTATAGGGTTATTGCATTTCAGCCACCTTTTTCCGCTGCTTAAACCGATAGGAATCGTTGCCGGTTTCCAAAATATCGCAGTGATGCGTAATGCGATCCAACAACGCGGTCGTCATCTTGGCGTCGCCGAAGACCTGGACCCATTCCCCAAAATTGAGGTTGGTGGTGATCATCAACGAGGTTTTCTCATACAGATGGCTGATCAAGTGGAACAGCAAAGCCCCTCCGGATGCGGGGAACGGCAAGTAACCGAGTTCATCAATGATAACGGCATCCATGCCGGATAGTTGCTTGGCCAGATTGCCGGCTTTGCCCTGGTGTTTTTCCTTGTCCAGCTGATTGACCAGATCGACCGCGTTATAGAATCGCACGCGTTTTCCCTGGTGAATCGCCGCGACCGCCAAGGCTGTTGCCAGATGGGTCTTGCCGGTTCCGGTACCACCTACCAGGATTAAGTTATAGGCTTGCTCCATAAAGCCAGCCGTTGCCAGCTGTTCGATCCTGGCTTGCGGTAACGGCGTTTCTTTCCAATCAAAGCTCATCAAGTCACGGTGCAGTGGGAAGCGCGCGGCTTTGAGTTGATAGCTTAAGCTACGTGCTTGCCGGTCGACCTGTTCCGCTTCAATCAGTCGGTCCAGCCAGACTTCCGGCATCACCGGCTTTTGCTGGAGGGCGTATTCGGCCTGCCAATCGCTCCAGGCCGCGGCCATGCCATACAGGTGCAGGTTTTTCAGTCGAGCGGTACGATCAATGGACATAGCGTGAGCTCCGTAAAGTATCGTAGCGGCTGCAATCGGCCACCGGCTCCACCGTCAGTGTCGGTGTCGACAGGGGCAGATCTTTCAACGCTTTAGGCTTGGCGGCATCGGTTAACCGGCGCATTTCATTGAGTACAATCGCTGAACTGATAACGCCCGTCTGTAAGGTCAGATCACAAGCCACTTCCAGTGTTTCCAGGCCACAGTCACCGAGTGACCTCGCCATCAACAACAGGTCGACAAAAGCTCGGTCCCCTTTGTCTTGTTTGAGAAGCCGATCCCGAACCACCTTAATCGATACCGCCAACTCCCACGTCTGAAACGGTGCACCATGCCGGAGTGCACCTGGCTTCTTCTCCAACACGGGGAGATAATGCCACGGATCACAGATCAGCTGATCACGACCAAAACGACGGTCATGTTCTGCAATGACCTGTCCTTCGGAGACCATGGCTACACGCTCTGCGGTTAAACGGACCGAAACCACGGTATTAGCCCATTGAGCGGGTACGCTGTAGCGATTACGATCAATGCGTATCAGACACAACTGTGAAACGCGCCGTATCTCTTCCACGTAGCCATCGAAGCGCGCCTTGACCGGCATGAGCAACGGTTGCTCTTCGGCAAAACAGTCGGCAATGGTACGTGATGATTGCTCTGGATGGGATCGTCCTGCCAACTCACGGCAGCGTATCGCCAACCAGGCATTCAGCGCGGCAAAGTCTTCAAATTTGGCCATCGGGGTAAACAGCCACTCACGGATATTGCCGACTTGGTTTTCCACCTGGCCTTTTTCCCAGCCCGATTCCGGTGTACACGCGACCGGCTCAAACAAATAGTGATTGGCTAAGGCCAGAAAACGCCGATTGAAGCGCCGTTCTTTACCGACGAAGATCGCGTCAACAACCGTCTTCAGATTGTCATACACCATGCGTTTAGGGACGCCGCCAAAATAAGCGAAAGCTTTGCTATGCGCATCCAGCACCATTTCCTGGGTTTCACGCGGATAGGCCACCACGAACATCAGTCGGCTGTAGGACAATCGGAAGTGAGCCACTTTGATGGTTTGTACCACGCCTCCCAGTAGCACCGTTTCCTGGCTCCAATCAAACTGGCAGGTCTCGCCCGCTGGAAAGGCTAGCGGCACAAAGGCTTGTTTGACGGTGGGACTACCGGCTCGCTGTTTCTTCCAACACTTCACGTGACGCTGTACGACCGTATAAGAGCCCAAGTACCCCTCCACTTGGAGACATTCATATAACCGTTGGGCAGTACGCCGTTGTTTACGAGGGAAATGGGCTTCTTGTTCAAGCCAAGCTTCTAACCGTTCGTGAAATAAGCCCAACTTCGGATGGGGTTGATTTTGACGCTGATAAACAGGCTCTTCAATCGTCTTGAGATGTTTACGGATGGTGGGGCGGGACAGATTAAAGGTAGTCGACAGAGACGTGATGGTCTCATGGTCGACATGAAAACGCCGTCTGATTTCGGCAATAACGTCCATTGCTAACACTCCAGGATTCTCCGGCAAAAAACCGGATATTAAATAACCTGGAGTGGAAACTTTTCAACGCTCTTTTCCCCAGGACCCTGGAAAGTTTTGCACGCTTTTTAACACTGTTCTAACGGCTTACAATATTTAGACGTACCTTCCTTTTCAGTCGCCCAACCAATAATCTTGCCAGTTTCATCTTTTCTAACAGTAGTTTTTGGTATTTCGTAAAACAGTCCTTGTGGATAATAAATAACTCCTTTGAATTTACCCCCAACCGCTGAAACTTCATCCGGCGTTAGATTCTTGGTAAGAATATGACCTGTGCATCCGCTAGTCAGCGTGATGACGAATAAAGCCCAGCAAGCAGTTAGTATACGCACCGTGATTTCCACTTTTAGATGTAAATTTAAAGTATAAAACTTTCTATGCCTAACGAATAGCGGTTATCTGCCGCGCCACAAAGCCAAATCAGTGCGCGGGCCTGCATCGCGGCAGATAAACCTTGTTGGGCTGAACCCTGCCATGATGATCTTTGTTATGGAGATTACAGGGCTCCCCTTTCGGTTATTTCAATAGTCGATTACGAACCATTTTTATCGACACGGGCAGGTCTCAACCTTGGAAGGGGTCTCTATGTCCTAGAGCACCAGGCCTCCTCTCCAGCACAGGCAAGTAATGCAAGGGATTAAAGATGAAAAAGAAAAACAAAAGAGACCGAAAAAGCGCGTCTTTCGACCCGATGTAATTATTTCTAACCGCTTACTATAGCAGCCATGAAAATAATACTTATGGCAAGCGTCTTGCTTTTTTCAAGCCCGACTTATTCAAACCCTATTCTGCAAAACAGTGTCTGGGGCAGCGCGGCAAGTTATGCCGGCATTAATGTTGCGACCTTATACAGTATTGCTGTCCAGGAAAGCGGAATGCGCTGGCGTGACGGCACATTTCGGCCTTGGCCGTGGACGCTGAACATCAATGAAGGGAAGAACGGTATTAAAGCCGGTTCCAGGCGATACGCTAACAAGCAAGCCGCAGAGCAGGCGCTGATGCATTTAATCAGTCAAGGCATCAGAAATGTCGATGTGGGAATTATGCAGGTTAATCTGTATTGGCATGGCGACAAGGTAGCCAATGAATTATCACTGCTCGACCCCAAAACCAA
>Ga0208119_100173_pt1 | contig 20218 bp, 17 predicted proteins | sample LakWasMet51_LOW8_2_FD_183887 | JGI IMG/M metagenome (GOLD analysis project Ga0208119, IMG submission 183887) | Freshwater sediment methanotrophic microbial communities from Lake Washington under simulated oxygen tension - Sediment Metagenome... | ecosystem: Environmental > Aquatic > Freshwater >... | reverse complement strand
CTCAATTGCAGTCTACAACGGGTATGGATGCGGCCAAATCCAAAGAAATATCGGATCAAGTGCAGGACACTTGGAGCAAAGGCTATGCCGGTAGTTCTCAAGTCGCGAAAATGCAACAAAGCGCTCAGCAACATTCAGATCAAACATTTTTTGGCTCAGAGGAAATGAAGGCGAAAGGCGAACAATACCTCAGCCAGTTGCAAGCCGTAGATCAAGCCAGTGAAAAATTTACGCAAACTGCATCGATGCAGGATTCAGCAGGAAAATCACTGTCGCTTCCTTATCAGGATTTGGCAACAAGGCTTAATAAATCCGGTGCGCTCCCAGATATTAACAGGGCAAATGAAGAGCTGCAAAGTAAGATGAGTGATAAAGATAAAGCGAATCTCTCTGAAAACGCGCAATACGAAATTAACCGGTCGAGCGCGAGCGGTCTCGTTGGTGGAGATCGTGATGCGCTGGCGGGATTCTTGAAGCTTAATCAGCAGGACCCTGCAAAAGCCGCCGAAATACTCAACTCGACAATAATGCCTACCTCCAGTGGATCAGGCGCCAACATTAGCCCCACGGAATTCAAAAAAGACAGCCAGTCTATTGATGGTATTGTCAGTAATGAAACCGCCGCCAGCTTTAGGTCAAAAGCCAAAGGTGAAGACGGCGATCATGACACTGGTGGTGGCGTTGAAGGCAGTAATGGACGCGGTTCTCTAACCAAACAGTCTGTGCCGCAAATGGCTACTCATCAAGAGCACAACCAAAAACCATCCGCAGATCATAGTGCTCCAAAATCGTCGCAAGCGACAGGCGGTAAACCGGTCACGTCCGCATCAACAGCCGGATCACAGCGTTCTAAAGTGGATGCGGCTCTCAAAAACGTCAATCTAGGCAATGCAGGTGAATTCAGAAGCCACATTGAGTCTGGCGGAAAACTGGGTAGCAAAGATACATCGGGCATGATGGGTAGCGCAATGGAAAACGAAGGTCATCTCGCTTACGACAACGTCGCTAAGCCCGCAATCAGTGTTGCAACCACCGCAGCCGATTTTGCAACCAGTACTGCAAGATCAGCGTTAATTGCCTCCGACAAAGCGTTTAAACCCATAGATGATGCTATAAAAAACACTTTTGGCGGCGGTGATAAACAGCCCAAGCAGCCAAGCAATCCGTCTGACAACGATCTCCCTCCAACCCCCAAAAAATAACTCATTAAGGTAACCGCGTGCTGGAGTCAAAAAAGAAAAAAGAAACATAAGCCAAACAGACAATTCCAGACTCAAGTCAACGAACTTGGGCAGAAACTTAATGCGCAACTTCGTCAAGTTAAAAAGGAGTTTGAGTTGAAGGAATTTGAAAACAAAAGTAGCTATGGGCTTATTTCTGTCGTCGTGACCGGACAACGAGAAGTTAAGGTGTTGTCAATCGATCCCGTCTGCGGTCAGAGAAGCCAATATCAAGTTGAGCGGAGATGTGATAAATCACTCTATAAAAGAAATAGGTTTTAATGGGGGGTGCCAGTGCTTCTTAATATAATCAGGATCGCCTTTGTTTTCTGGTATTTTTGTCTTTGGCATTGCCTGTGTTTGCGTATGACCAGAACACTAAGTCTAACGTCAGCGGTGGCGACAAAAACGCCAACCAAGCTGACTGACTTCGGAGCCCATGTGTACTGAGTCTTGTGGATAAAAATGGAGCCACAGACAATTGCTTAGCGTCAATGGCTGCTCTGTTCATTTAGCAAACTGTTGAAAAAAGGTTTTTTAATCGGCCTGCATGCCGAAACGGGAGTTGAAAAAGCGCCAGGGACGGACTTTCAACATCCTGTCAGATTAAACCAGCATTTACAATGACACACGCTTTAACCGTAAAGCGTTGGCAATGACCGAAACCGAACTAAAACTCATTGCCGCCGCCGCGATCATCGGCGACAGCAGCACGCCGAAGAACGGATACAAAACGCCGGCGGCGACCGGAATACCTAAGATGTTGTAGACAAAAGCGAAAAACAGGTTCTGGCGGATATTGCGCATGGTAGCTCTGCTTAAATGACGGGCTTTCGATAGTCCCAATAAATCACCTTTCACCAGCGTCACGCCTGCGCTTTCCATGGCTATATCGGTGCCTGTGCCCATGGCAATACCTATGTGAGCCGCCGCCAAAGCGGGAGCATCGTTAATGCCATCTCCTGCCATGGCGACTATTCGTCCTTCAGTCTGTAACTTTTTTACAACTTCGGATTTTTGATCCGGCAAAACTTCAGCATAAACCTGTTTAATACCCAGGCTTTGGGCAACAAACTCTGCAGTCGTGCGACTGTCGCCCGTCAGCATCACAACCTTAATCCCCTCTTTATGGAATTCTGCCAGTGCCTTTAGCGTTGTTTTCTTAATCGGATCGGCCACACCCAGCAGACCGGCCGCTTTGCCGTCAATGGCTATTATCATGACCGTTTGGCCCTGTTTGCTTAGAGTTTCTATTCGATCTGTTAATAAACCTGAATCAATGCCTAATTCAGTCATCAACTGCGCATTACCTAATGCAACGTGCCGGCCTTTGACTTGCCCCGTAACACCTCGTCCAGTGAGTGATTGAAAATCAGCTACCTGCATCAGCGTTAACCCTTGTTCTTCCGTACCTTTTATGATCGCAGCGGCAAGGGGATGTTCACTAGCACGTTCCAGACTTGCGGCAAAACCCAATACATCTTCTTTAATGAAGTCGTTGACTGTCTCAACCGTAATAAGCTTGGGTTTTCCTTCTGTTAACGTGCCGGTTTTATCAACCACTAAAGTATCAACTTTTTCCATAATCTCCAGTGCTTCGGCATTTTTAATCAGGATGCCCGCTGTCGCACCACGTCCGGTTCCAACCATGATTGACATAGGGGTCGCCAATCCTAATGCGCAGGGACAAGCGATTATCAATACCGCCACTGCATTCACTACGGCATGAGCCAATCTAGGTTCAGGCCCCCATTGCCACCATACCGTAAGCGTAATGATTGCCGTTAGCACCACAGTGGGAACAAAGTAACCGGCAACCACATCGGCCAATTTTTGAATGGGCGCCCGGCTGCGTTGCGCTTCACTGACCATGTGTACAATTTGGGAAAGCAAGGTATCACTGCCAACACGCTCGGCGCGCATCAATAAACTACCCGTGCCGTTAATCGTTGCACCGATGAGAGGCATATCGACAACTTTTTCGACCGGAATCGGTTCACCCGTCACCATAGATTCATTGACTGAACTATTGCCTTCAAGCACTACACCATCAACCGGCACTTTTTCACCGGGTCGCACACGTAAAATATCGCCGGGTTTTACGTGTTCCAGTGGGATATCGGTTTCGCTGCCGTCAGCATGGTGAATTCGGGCTGTTTTGGGAGCCAGTTCCAACAACATTTTAATCGCATCGCTGGTCCGGCTTCTAGCCCGCAATTCCAGAACCTGACCTAGCAGAACCAATGAGGTAATTACCGCAGCCGCTTCAAAGTAGACCGCCACCACATCATTTTCATTACGCATGAGTAGCGGAAAAATCTGAGGTAGAAAAGTTGCCAACACACTGTAAATCCAGGCAACACCAATACCTAATGCGATCAGGGTAAACATGTTTAAATTGCGATTGATGACGGAACGCCAGCCGCGCTGGAAAAACGGCCAGCCACCCCACAAAACGACGGGTGTGGCTAAAGCAAATTCAAGCCATTGCAACTGGTGGGTGAAGAAGGCGCCAGGAATTAATTTCGGCATCAGGTCGTGGGCCATCGCCAAAATGAATACGGGTATCGACAGCGCAGTACTGACCCAAAATCTTCGACTCATATCGGTGAGTTCCTGGTTTTCCTCTTCCTCTCTTGAAATGTCTCGGGGTTCCAGAGCCATTCCACACTTGGGGCAGGTGCCGGGTTCACTGCGGATGATTTCAGGATGCATCGGACACACATATTCGGTATGAACTTCGAAAGCCTTGCTTTCCATTGGCTCCAGGGACATTCCACACTTGGGGCAGTTTCCAGGATTTTCCAGGCGGATTTCAGGGTGCATAGGGCAGGTATACGTTTTTTCGTGAGAGTATTTTGTCATTGTCTTACCCTATAGTTTTCGTAAATTATATCGCATATCAAAATTCGACAGTTTGGTGGGAGCGGCTTTAGTCTCGATCAGCGCGGCTAAAGCCGCTCCCACCCAACTTTTACCCTGTGCCAAAAATGAATTTTCAAGCGCAAAGGATATAGATTAAATCAGAAACCCGGTTTTTATGCTGTTGACAATATTTAGTTCAACCCTTCTTTGCTCGGGGACGACGGATGACTTTTCTCAGTTCCAGGACAATCAGCGGTATAGATCCAACCCCGATCCAGACTACGCACTGATTTAGCGACACCGGTTCGATCTGGAATAGCGTTTGCAGCATGGGAACATGGTGGATAGCCAACTGCAAGGCAAAGCTCACTGCCACAATCAGAAACAGGCGCAGATTGGAAAACAGGCCTATCTGCCAGATGGTGAGCCGATCGCTCCTCGCGCCGAATGCGCGCAGCAGTTCGGCGATTACCAGAGCGGTAAAGGCGGCATCGCGGGCTTGCTCAAGGTTGTTGTCGATGTAGAATTCATAGGTAAACACGCCAAGAGTGACGCCGGCGGTCAGCAAACCGGTAAACAGGGTTAGTTTAAGGAAATCCCGGTTGAATAGCGCCTCTTGGGAACGTCTCGGCGGCCGATTCAACACGTCTGGGTCGATCGGATCAGTCGCCAGAGCGAGCGCCGGCAAGCCGTCTGTCACCAGGTTGATCCACAGAAGATGCAGCGGCAGAAGCGGCAGCGGCCAGCCCAGAAGAACCGCGCTCAGCATCACGATCAATTCGCCGGTATTGCCGCTCAGCAGATAGGCCAAGGTTTTGGCAATGTTGTCATAAATGCCCCGTCCTTCTTCTACGGCAGCGACAATGGAGGCAAAATTGTCATCGGTGATGATGATATCTGCGGCTTCCTTGGTCACCTCGGTGCCGGTGATGCCCATGGCGATACCGATGGACGCCTCTTTGATCGCAGGCGCATCGTTAACCCCGTCTCCGGTCATCGCCACGACTGCGCCCCGCGCCTTCCATGCGCGGACAATGCGGAGCTTGTGCTCGGCGGTAACCCGCGCATAAACAGAAACCTGTGGGACACGTTCCTTCAGCGCTTTGTCGTCCAAACGGTCAAGCTCGGCACCTACGAGAACTTCGTCGCCCTTACCCAGAATGCCCAATTCACTGCCTATGGCCCGTGCCGTATCGGGATGATCGCCGGTGATCATCACGGTCTTGATGCCTGCCCGTTTGCATTTGACCACAGCCTCCATCGCCTCGTTACGAGGTGGATCCTGTAGACCTACGAGCCCCAAAAGGGTAAGTCCCTGCTCGATCTCGGTGTCATTCACAACCGCGCCCTCTTCGAAACTGAAGCCATCCAGGGGGCGCTCAGCGACGGCAAGCACGCGCAGGGCATCGTGCGCCAGTAACGTGTTAGCCTGGAGCGACCGGGTGCGATCGCTCTCGGTCAATTCCCTTACTCCCTGGTCGGTACGGATCAGGGTGCAACGGCTGAGAATAACTTCGGGCGCACCTTTGACAAAGGCCCAGGGACGGCTTTCCTGACTACGGATGACGGTCATGCGTTTGCGGTCGGAATCGAAGGGCACAGCAGCCAGACGCGGCATTTCAGTCTCAATGGCCGCACGGGTAATACCGCCTTTGGCGGCGGCTACCAATAATGCCCCTTCAGTGGGATCGCCCACTACTACAGGCCGGTCATCTACTAGAGTTAGCTCGGCATCATTGCAGGCTGCCGACGCACGCAGCAAGGCCAGGAGTTCCGGGCTTTTTGATGGCAGGCTTTCCATATTGCCGGAAAAGAATGCGCCTTCCGTGGCATAACCTTCGCCGGTGACACGATACAAGTTCCCTGGGGTAATCAACTTACGAGCCGTCATTTCACCCATTGTCAGCGTGCCGGTCTTGTCCGTACAGATAACCTGAACACGACCTAGCGTTTCAACCGAGGCCATGTGTCGCACCAAGGCATGACGCCGCACCATGCGCTGCACACCCAAAGCGAGCGCGACCGTCACCACCGCCGGCAGCCCCTCGGGAATAGCGGCTACTGCAAGACTCACCGAACTCAAGAACAGCTCAAACGGCGCCATTCCGCGCAGTAATCCGAGACTGAAAATCAGCGCGACTATGCCGAAACAGGCCCACAACAACATACGCGCTACCCGGTCAAGTTGGCGTTGCAGCGGGGTTTCCCCACTTTCGGCGGTGTCCAGAAGTTTGGCGATATGGCCAAGTTCCGTTGCCATCCCGGTATTAACGACCAAGGCACGGCCAGTGCCTGCTGTCACGCTGGTGCCGAGGAAGACCATGTTTTTCCGATCCGCCAGCGGCGTTTCCAGTGGAAAACTGTCAGTGAGTTTACCTACGGCTTGCGATTCACCAGTGAGCGGCGCTTCGTTGATGCGAAGAACTGATACCTGAATCAGGCGTGCGTCCGCAGCGACCAGATCTCCGCCTTCCAGCAGCAGAACGTCGCCCGGAACTATTTCAGTCGCGGCAACCACCGCACTATGACCGTCACGCACCACGCGGCAATGGGGTGCGGTCAGGCGAGCCAGCGCGGCGGCCGCCTTCTCGGCACGATACTCCTGGATGAAACCGATCACTGCGTTCAGGATTACGATGGCAATGATGGCGATACCGTCTACGGTTTCGCCCAGTGCGGCGGAAACCGCCGCTGCGCCAATCAGCACCCAAATAACCAGACTTTTAAACTGGCTTATAAAAATGACCAGGGCCGAGAGGCGCTTGCCCTTGCGTAGTTTATTTTGCCCATACCGAGCGAGCCGATTTTTCGCTTCATTGGCAGAAAGTCCCTGCTCCATATCGGTAGCAAGAAGGCTTACAGCTTCGGTAATCGACAGTTTGTGCCATGCGTTCATAGTGGTGTTTCTCCTTCCATTAACATTAAGAATGAAAACTAAATAACCCGAACGGATGGTAGCACTCCCATCCCCTAACTCGTGTGAAGCGTTACATCTGGCGATGCAGATTTGCCATGCTCAAGTTCGCCTCGACAGCCTTTTCATAGACATCAATCAGCCTTTGGCAATGGTCTTTAAAATCTTCCGCAAAATCATCCGGCAGTCTACCGTAGAGAATGCTTTTTGACTCGTACTGGCTAAGAAGTTTCTTGTGTTCCTCAACCTTAAGCTGCATTTCTTTGGCCGCTTCCTCATAGCGTTGCGCCAGTGCTTCATGATCGGCTTTGGAGGTGGCATTTTGCACAGCTTGACTCATATCCATTGGATGCGGGTTCATCTCGCTACATGCGGACAGTAAACCAAGAACCAAAAGCAGGGTAATCAGTAATTTAGTTTTCATGGGTTTTTTCCAGAATAATTCAAAAATAATTGTAACTACTCAGTCATCAAAGCCAATGGAACGCTGATGACGCGGATTATTATGATAAACACAGATATTCCGAAAACGGCGATTATCTGATTTTCTAAAATAATTCAAAAATCTTATTCAATCATAATTATCAGCGTCATCAGCGTTCTATTTTTGGCTGCTGTTTAGCCTATGCAGCTAATATAAGCCCGATAGCCGGCAAAGGCCGACAGCATCAGGAAGATGGTTCCGCTGATCTTGTGCAGCAACACTAACGGGACTTTTTGCAAAATAGTGCATCCGGCCTGGATTCCCAAGGCGGATGTTGAGGCCAGTGCGGCTGTCGAACCCAGCCATACCGCAGTCGGCACCGCGGTGCTGCTCAAACCCACAACAGCCAGCTGGGTTTTATCGCCGAATTCAGCCACTGTAATCAATAAAAAAGTGGTAAAGAAAATGCCGTGACCGCTTTTTTCCTTCACTTCCTCATCGTCATCCTCCTCTTCTACGCGTAATGAATGAATGCCGAAGGCGGCAAACAGGATGGCGACTATTGCCGCGACGATATATGCCGGCAACCAGCTGGCAATAGCGACGCCAAAAACAACGGCCAGGGTGTTTAAAAAAGCAAAAGCCGAAACAGCGCCCAGCAAAACCGGTATGGCTCGGTGCCGTGATGCCAGAGTCATGCACACCACTTGGCTTTTATCGCCAATTTCTGCCGCTGCAATCAGGGCAAAACTGGTCGCTGCCGTGGCTGATATTTCGGTAAAGTTGCCGGTGCTCAGCAACGATAAAAAGTGCTGTAAAGAGCCTTGAAGATTTTCGAAAATATGTGCTGTGCTCAGTGGCGGTAGAAAATGTTGTAAATAACTTTGAAGATGATCCATTTTGTTTCCTGAGAACGCTTTTTCCGGCAGAGGCTGACTATATAATTAGAACACCACACTGATTAGACGGATTATAAAAAGAAGAAGCCCCCTTTTACCAGTGCTTATCAGTCAAATCCGTATCATCCGTGTTCTATTTTTTAACTGCTGAATAATTACAAATAATTTAAAATAACATCGTTTTTCAGATTGTTAACATATCGTTCAGTTGGTAATGATATCGCTCATCCTCTTTAAAAAATTGGAGGATAACGGAGTAGGTTGAAAACTTTTACATGGTGGGGCTGGACGCTTACCATTTTAAAACATTGAGATGCCCCTATTTACGACACCATACTGCGATCAGTTTTCGGCACTCAACTCTCCATTCACAGCCCTCACCGCCACAAAGCATACGGGTTTCAGATCGGAAACAAGGACGATGCTGACTAATATTTTGAATGGCTTGTATGAGTTCGATCTCCAAGCTCATACGTTCCGGGTTTTGAACGCCAATAGATTTTGCCAACTGTTGCAGGCCTGAAATTGTCATTCCCCCGTTTTCTTCGGACATTGAAAGATAGTGTGTTACCAGCATCGCTGAATAGTCTTTTTCGGCCTCTAACCAATCGTCCAATTCTTTGCCGGGTTCAAATTCCCTGACTTGTGCTTTGTAATAAGCCGCTACAGAAATCCACTGATAGCGAGGTGTACTTTCTCCCAAGAGCTGTTCTGTTGTTGGGGTTGGTTGTCTTTGTGAAGGGTTGTCCGCTTGCGCTATAGGCGCGTTATTGCCTTTTTGGTTAGCTGAATAATCTTGATTACCTGGATTCAAGATTTTGTTGAATTCAGAATTATCGCTCATTTTATTACCCTCTTTAACTTTTACGCATCGCCAAACGTATGGAGAAACGTCGAAGGCTCAGAACCAGAGACGCACCCCGGCAACGAGCCGCGCTTCCTCGGCATCTTTACCGGCAGCTCGTATATTATTTGCCGCCGAGCCAAATCGACTGGCCCATTCAATGCCAACATAGGGGGCAAATTCCCGTCGAACCTCGTAACGCAAGCGCAGACCTGCTTCAATATTGGACAAGCCGCTACTCACGTCTCGCGTGTCGTCTCGCTGGCTATAAATATTCATCTCGATGCGTGGTTGCAAGATGAGCTTTTGCGTCAGCAATAAGTCGTATTCTGTTTCAAGACGAAATGCGGTGCGCCCTTGCTCGTTGGCATAAGCAGTCGCTTCCACATACAGCCAGTAAGGCAATAGCCCCTGGATACCGAAGGCGAGCCAGCCGCGATCCGTGCCCTTGCCGGTGTCGTAACGTACACCCAACTGCGTGTCCAAATAAGCGGTAATCGCATGCGCCCAAAGCAACTCGTTGCGTGCGTCTTTAAACTTGCCGCTCTCAATCTCGCCTTCGGCTCTGATCAGTGCGCGATCATAAGTTTGACCATACCAGGCCTGCCAGTCATAGGTCATAGCGGTGCTGCCGCGAGTAGTCACACTTTCAAGCCGATCGACCAACAGAGAGCCAAAGTTATCTTCGTCGCCCATCCTTGGCCGTGGAATCGGGCCGAAGTCGTAGCCATCTGAATAGGCGTGCGGATCGCGGGCGTCGGGTGGGGCTGAGCCACCCTGCATTGACATGGATTCGCCGCCGTGATTCATGTTGCTCATGTCGTCGGCCTTCCCGGAAGCAGCGCCACCGTGGTTCATGTCATGCCCTGAACCCTCCCCCATGCCGGACTTATCACCTTGTTCCATGCCCGGCATCGCATCGTGATTCATCCCGCTGTGGTCCATGCCGCTATGATCCATGCCCGGCATGGAGCCGTGATTCATCTTGCCGTGATCCATGTCCTTGGTCTCCTCTATCTGCTCGGATGCTTTTGCCGGAGCCGGCTTTGATTCTGTCCCAGGCTTTATATTACGCCGTTTCCGCTCCGTCTGCGCGGAACGATTGGCGTGGTCGGCGTGAACTGGGTTCGTTTGCACTTTTTCCACAGTCGATAGGTCTTGCGCCCAGACGGAAGATAGTTTGAGAACCATCAAGGCGGCGATCAATTTTACTCGGCGGTTCATCATCGTTTTCTGTTCCATTTTTTGGTTATTCCTGTCTGATTTCGCCATACTCAGGCCACAACCACTTCACGCATCATCCCCGCATGCATGTGCAAGAACAGGTGGCAATGCCACGCCCAACGGCCCAAGCCGTCGGGCGTGGCGAGGAAAGTCACACGTTGCGCCGGCTGCACAATGATGGTGTGCTTGCGTACCTGGAAATGTCCATCAGGGCTTTCCAGCTCCTGCCACATGCCATGCAAATGCATGGGATGAGTCATCATCGTGTCATTGACGAAGATCACGCGCAGCCGTTCGCCGTAACGGAAATGCAGCGGCGTGGATTTGCCGAACTCGAGGCCATCAAGCGACCAGCTATAACGCTCCATGTTGCCGGTGATATGGAGCTCAATTTCCCGAACCGGTTTTCTAGTATCCAACGGCCCACCGATGGTGTGCAGATCGGCATAAGTCAGCACCCGGCGGCCATTGTTGCGCAGGCCGATACCGGGATCATCCAGATTGGTGCGCGGCGTGTCCACACGCATATCCACGCTGGCGCCATATTCGGTACTGGCGTGGCGCACGCGCACTTGTCCGCCCATGGCGTGGGCACTGTGATCCATAGCCATGCCGTCGTGATTCATCCCCGCCATCCCGCCACTGCCCATGTCGCCCATCATATCCTCCATGGTGAGCGGTTCGGGTTTATCCGGAGAAGGCACCGCCGCCGTCATGCCGGCCCGCGTTGCCAGCGTGCCGCGGGCATAGCCGGTACGGTCCATCGACTGGGCAAAGATGGTATAAGCCCCTTCTTCTGGGGTAACGATGACATCGTAGGTCTCGGCTGGTCCGATGCGGAATTCGTCCACCGTGACCGGCTCGACGTTCTGTGCGTCGGCCTGGACCACTGTCATCTTGAGCCCTGGTATGCGCACATCGAAAAACGTCATCGCGCCTGAGTTGATGAAGCGCAGCCGCACCTTCTCGCCCGGACGGAATAGCCCTGTCCAGTTACCGGCCGGGGTGGTTCCGTTCATCAGGTAAGTATAGGTATAGGCAGAAATGTCCGACAGGTCGGTCATATTCATGCGCATCATGTTCCACATACGCCGCTTTTGGATAGCCGATACAACGCCCTCACCAGCCGCATCATGAAAGAAATCGACGGCCGTCGGCTGGTTGAAGTTGTAGTAGTCGCCTTGTATTTTGAGCTTCTCGAAAACCCGCATCGGGTCTTCGTCAGTCCAGTCGGACAGCTGCACCACGTAGTCGCGATCGGCGCGGATCGGGTCGGCGCCGGCCGGGTCAACGATAATCGCGCCGTACAATCCGGTCTGCTCCTGCATGCCGGAATGGGAGTGATACCAGTAGGTACCGGATTGTTGCACCTTGAAGCGATAGGTGAAGGTTTCCCCCGGCGCAATACCTTTAAAGCTCATACCCGGCACACCATCCATTTGATAGGGCGGGAGGATGCCGTGCCAATGAATCGACGTTTCCTCGGCGAGGCGGTTGGTGACGCGAAGCGTCACCGTATCCCCTTCTCGCCAGTGTAGTGTCGGCGCAGGAATCGAGCCATTAACGGTGGTTGCCACGCGTTGCGCACCGGTAAAGTTAACGGGGGTTTCCGCTATCGTAAGGTTAAATTCCGTACCGGTAAGTATCTCGGCGAGCTGTGTTGTTCCCTTGGCTTGAGCCGTTTTGAGCCACGGCGGCAGCCCTAACAGAATACCGCCGGCGGCCAGCCCTTCAATGAAGCGCCGACGGGAAGGATCAGGCAATAGTAGCGCAGGTTTGGAAATATGTTTCATTGTGATGTGTCCTCGGACAAGAAATCGTGTTCGGCCCAGATTGCCTGAAGTCGTAGGTTGGGTTAGGCGGTAGCCGTAACCCAACATATCAATGCGGTAAATGTTGGGTTACGCTATTGCTAACCCAACGCACTTTAATGGCTATGTCCGCCGCCGCTGCCGCGAGATGAACGACTGTCATCTTTAGATCTATTGGAATCTGTTGCGCACGCAGAAACAGCGACTAAAAAAAGGGTGATTAATGCAAATTTCATATATTTCATAGGATTCTCAGTAATATTATTTAGTATGGATTTCTTATTTAGCGTCAGTATGTTCGTGCGCATGACCGTCAGATGGGGCTGGCCCGGAACGACTCGCGTTAATTTTCGAGTTGGGCGGCAACCCCTGGGACGCCGTGGCTTTGCCAGCCGGCTTGTCGATTTTCTGCACGGGTTCCTTGACTGGCGGGGCTTCGGCGGCAGTCGGCGCTTGCATCGCACCATGGCCGCCATGAGCGTCGTGGCCTGTAGCGGCAATGCCGTGCGCGGAAAAGACTGCGGCGACGAGGGTGACAAGGACAGGGGTAAGCAAACTTTTCATGGATTTTCTCCTAAGGTTTAGTGGATTTAGTGTCTGGCAAAAACGCGGGTACTGCCGTCCGCCTGGACGAGCAGGGTTTCGTACGGAACGGGGTTGGCGGCTTCCATGCCCGGAGAACCGGGCGGCATGGCGGGAACGGCCAAGCCGAGCGCTTTGGGTTTTTCCTTGAGCAGGCGCTGGATGTCGGCGGCAGGAACATGGCCTTCAATGACGTAGTCGCCGACCTGGGCGGTATGGCAGGAACCCAGGCGATCTGGCATGCCCAGTTTTTTCCGCGCTGCCGGGACATCGTTCACTTCGCGGGTGCTTACCTGAAAACCGTTCTGTTGTAGGTGCTCAATCCATTTTCCGCAGCAACCGCAATGGGGATTTTTGAACACTTCCACCTGCGTCGCGGCTTGCGCCCAGGCGCTACCGGTGCTGACGAGAAAGACTAACAATAAGGAACGAAGATGTGGTTTCAGATCTGATTTCATGACTGTTTCCGGGTTGATTTGAGTGCGGCCAGTTTAAACAGCTGTTCCTTACGGGAGGCTGACCAAGACATTACATTTACGTAATTTTTCTGGGTTTACTCAGTGCTTATGAGCGCCGTGCTTGTGGGAATGCGGTTTTGTGTCGTGGGGATGTTCGACGTCGGACTTGCTTCCCATTTCGGCTTCGTGCCCCTCCAGACCTATATGGGAATGCCCATTGCTGGCCTCGATTTGTCGGCGATACTCTTCAGGGGAAAGGCTAGTCATGATCTTAAGGAAAGCCGTCAGATCCCATATCGCCTCGTCCTCCATGCCGCCTTTCGACCAGGCCGGCATGCCGGTCGCCTTGACGCCGTGTTTGACGATCCAGAACCGGCGGGCATCCGTCCGGTCGGAATCGGTGGCATTTATAGGTCTGGAAAGATTCGGCGGGGTCGGATAGAGGCCTTTTCGTATTTCGGAATCTTCGATGCCGGGTGAGAGGTGGCAGTTCGCACACATGGCGTCGTAGTTGCCGGCGCCCCGGCGAATCCGGCCGGCGTCGGACAAATCGGTCGGCGGAACGATATCGGCGGCCCTACGTGCAATGGACTGTTCCCGCGCCCACTCTATGAGGTGGTAGACGGCAGGGCTGTGGGGCTTATCGGCCGCCATATTGATTGCTCCGGCCTGGAGCAGGCCAATCACCGTTATAGCGCCGAGGCCAAGAACGCCAAATGCGCCCAGCAGAATTTTTTTCATGGAAACTTCTCGCAGATTGTTTGTAGGTGTATTTTATGACATCCCAGTTAACGGGAACCTGACTCACAGATTACATTTGAGTAATCTGTGAGACTTAGTCTCGCCACTGGTATTAAATGGCATTAAGTATGATAAAAGTTACGTATTGAATTGATGGCAAGGAACTGCGAGAACCAGTCATCATGATACTAAGGGAGAAATATAAATAACTAATATTTATGGGTATGAGAGTACCAATGCATGATACTGGAGCGGAGTTGCTCGTAGTACCCCCTGCGTCAGAATAGTTGTCGGTGTGCCAAGAAGGCAAAACAGATGGAAACTGTGAGCCATGCTGTACCAGCGATGAGGGCGGGCCCCTCGGCGTCGCCGATCAGGTAGAGACGCCAAACCACCCTGAGCTGCTTCCGTAAAGAGCGGTTGTGGTGAGCGTCATGGGAAAAGGCAGGAATACTCCTGTCAGGTATGAACGAATGAGACGAATGTAAATGAACCATCGAGGAAGTGTCGATAACTGTAACCGATGTCAAAACCGGGGTCTCGACAATGCCCCGGGACAAGCCAGACAGAAACCTGAGTTCCGGTCTGGCGGCATCCGGCATAGAGGTGGCGTGACAATCGTTCAGGCGCTGGTACGGAACTTGGGAATCTGTTCTTCGATGCTAAGGGAGCGACTTAAGCGGAGACCCCGCAAGAATTTGAGTACCGATGCGAAGTACAGAGGCGGAGTCATGCATAGTAGTGAGGAAGGCGCTGTAATGGCGCTGGAGCGAAGGCATGGCCTTATTCGGCTTGCGGAGGGCGACAACTGTGACACAGGATGATCCCCGGCCCGCAGCTAAACCTTTTGAGATACCCAAGCGGTTAATCTGGGAAGCGTGGAAGCGCGTGGCCGCCAATAAAGGCGCACCAGGCGTAGATAAGGAAAGCATCGACGCGTACCAGAACCGACTGGGACAAAACCTTTACACCTTGTGGAACCGAATGAGCTCAGGAAGTTATCTCCCTCAACCGGTCAGGCAAGTGCTGATTCCCAAAGGTGATGGACAAACCCGCCCGTTGGGGATTCCCACAGTCAATGACCGAGTGGCGCAGATGGTCGTCAAAATGATCGTAGAGCCAAGGTTGGAACCGTGTTTCCACCCATCATCGTTCGGTTACCGGCCGGGCAGAAATGCCCATCAGGCCGTGATCCAAGCTCGGCGTAACTGTTGGCGTTATAATTGGGTGTTGGATATGGATATGAAAGCCTTCTTTGACACCATTGATCATGACTTGATGATGCGTGCGATTGAAAAGCACGTTACAGAGAAATGGATTCGGCTTTACATTCGGCGTTGGTTGGAAAGTCCAGTGGAACTGGCGGAAGGAGGTCTGCAAGAACGCAGCTGTGGCACTCCGCAAGGGGGCGTAATCAGTCCGTTAATGGCGAATCTTTATCTGCATTACGCTTTCGATGTCTGGATGCGGCGATGTTATCCTGCTGTGTCTTTTGAAAGATACGCGGATGACATTGTTTGTCACTGTCGAAGTAAAGAGGAAGGGGAAGCCTTACTGAATGACCTGCAAGAGCGATTAGCTGAGTGCAAATTACAATTACATCCGGTTAAGACGCGGTTGGTTTACTGTAAAGATGGTAAGCGCAAGGGTGAATATCCCAATACATGCTTCGATTTTTTAGGCTTCAGCTTTCATGCGCGAACGGTACAGGATCGCAAAGGTAACCTCTTTACTGGCTTCAATCCGGGCGTTAGTCGGAAGGCGTTGAAAAGGATGAACTTGGCGATCCGAAGTCTCAATATCAACCGTTGTACGACCATGACCCTGCCGATATTGGCAGCTCGCCTGAACCCGATGGTTCGGGGGTGGGTCACGTACTATGGGGCATTTTATCCGGAAACGTTAAAGCGCTTTCTGGTCAGAATAGATTTGAGGTTGGGGCGCTGGGCAAGGAACAAGTACAAGCGTCTTAGAGGGCATAAACGGCAAGCTTGGGTTTGGCTTAAGCGCTGTCGGGAAAGCCTGCCTAAGTTGTTTATGCATTGGGATTTTGTATACTCAAAGGGCGATGAATAAGAAGAGCCGTATGAGGCGAGAGTCTCACGTACGGTTCTGTGAGCGCCTGAGGGGGAAGTTCCCTCGGGCGACTCGACCCTCAAATTTTAAGAAAAAATAAAATTTGAGATTAGAAATGAAAAAATATAAAAGGTATTCAGCTGGCTTCAAAGAGCAGGCCTTGGTAAAAGTTTACAGTCGTGGCAATGACCAATCGATTCAGTCCGTCGCAAACGAATTGAACATCAATTTAACTACCTTGAAGACTTGGAAGAAACAAAGCGAACAGGACGTCAATAACCCTGCACCACCTAAATCGAAACGCCCGGAGGATTGGAGCCCAGAAGAACGTCTTGCCGCTTTACAGCAAAGCTATAGTTTACTCGGCGAGGACTTAAATACCTGGTGCCGTGAACGAGGCGTTTTTATCCATCAACTGGAGCAATGGAAAACTGATTTCTGTAGTCAGGGTGAGGCAGGAGAGCAGCGTGAAGAAGCGCGGGCCTTACGTGCATTGAAAGTGGAAAACCAAAGTCTTGAGCGTGAACTATTGCGCAAAGACAAGGCCTTAGCAGAAGCCGCAGCGCTGTTAGTTCTGCAAAAAAAGTTCCGAGCGCTCTTGGGGGGAGAGGTCGAATGACTACTCACGAAGAGCGCAAGCAAGTGATTGTTTTACTGAATGAATCGATAACAGCAGGTGTACGCCAAGTTAAAGCCTGTGAAGTGCTAGGCCTAAGCGAACGCACCTTACAACGCTGGCAGACCGGTGAAACTGTTCACTGTGATCAACGTCCATTACGTGACTATCAACCGTCACACAAGCTAACAGCAATCGAGCGTGCCGAGGTGCTGGCAGTCGCCAATTCCGATGAATTCGGCCATCTGCCACCGAGTCAGATCGTGCCACGGCTAGCCGATCAAGGCAGCTATCTGGCTTCTGAGTCAACTTTCTATCGCATACTACGAGAGGAAAAACAGCTTGCCCATCGGCGTAGCGAACGTCCTGCTCAAACACGTACCAAACCGCGTGCAATCTGTGCTACAGCACCTAACCAGCTCTATAGCTGGGACATTACCTACCTGCCATCACTTATCCGAGGACAGTTCTTTTATCTGTATCTATTTATTGATATTTTCAGCCGAAAAATCGTGGGTTGGCAGGTGTATGAAGAAGAAAATAGTGCCTTGGCTGGAGAACTGTTACGCGATCTATATCATCGTGAAGGTATACAGTTAAAACAGCTTACGCTGCATTCTGATAACGGTAGTCCCATGAAGGGATCGTCTATGCTTGCAACCTTGCAACAGCTCGGTGTCATGCCTTCCTTTAGTCGGCCCTCGGTTAGTAATGACAATCCTTATTCAGAATCCCTGTTTAAGACCTTGAAATATCGTCCTAAATATCCTCTAAAGCTGTTCGCTGATGTAACTGAAGCACGTCAATGGGGCACGGGGCTGGTGGAATGGTATAACCACGAACATCGCCACAGCGCTATCCGCTTTGTAACCCCTGCGCAACGTCATGAAGGCTTGGACGAAAACCTTCTGGATAACCGTAAAGCCGTCTACGGGGCTGCTCGTGCTAAACATCCGCAACGCTGGAGCGGAAGCACACGGAATTGGCAAAAAATCCAAGCAGTTCACCTTAACCCAGACAAGGCCTAAACAAAAAAAGATGATACCAAGGAGGTGATTATTCAGAGCACAAACCAGAGTAAGATTTAACCGTCGAGGCGACAACTACATTGACAATTTCCGTAGTAGTGAGGAAGCGTTTGTAATGAACGTGGAGCGAAGGGGCAATATCATTTTTGGAACGCTTACGCTCAAATGCCGATACCCTAGACATTACTCAATGCCAGCGGATCATGAGGCTGCTGGTCAAGGAGGTTATTGTGGGAAAAGATTTGATTACCATTAAACATTCAATACCTAGACATCCTGGATTATCAACTGGCAACCAGCAACCGACGAAATCGCCTGTCAGGTACGATACAGCACAGACTGATGAAAGTTATCTTTTGTGTAAGGGGCGTGATGACTCCACCTTGCGGCGTTCCTTTTGTCGCTCACCGCTCGGCAGTATTACATCCGCCTTTAGCCAGCGTTCGTTGTAAAGCAAGGTCCATTTGCAGTCAGTGTACTTGGCGGCAGCCTTCATCACCAAGTTGTGGTCTAACGCGTCGAAGAATCCTCGAATGAATGTGCTCGGTTTTTTGAACCGTAGCAATGACCTGTTTTTCCACACCTCCGAACAATCGGTGACAACGGATACGGTTGTCAATGCCTTTGATGCGTTCGTCGAAACGTATGCTGGCAAGTACGAAGAAACTAAAGTGCCTTGCCTTGTGGTGTTGGATAATGCTTCCATTCATAGTAGCGGTGCATTCAAGAAAAAGCTGGCAGACTGGCAACAACGCGGTGTTTGCTTACATTTTCTTCCGCCTTACAGCCCTGAACTGAACCTGATCGATATGCTCTGGCGTAAAGTTAAGTACGAATGGTTGCCGCTTGATGCCTATCAAAGTTACGGCCACTTGAAAAAGTGGGTGCTGGAAATCCTGGGTAACGTCGGTGAAAAATTCCAAATAGCTTTTGCGTAACTACTTATTAGTGGACTAAAGTTCGGTATACGCCGCCCCTTCACGCAATGCTTGGAAAGCATCGTGCTCTTAAGAAACACCTCACAACAACCTGATTTATAATGTCCTGCGAGGTGTTTCTTGGGCACAATTGCAACGCAGGCCGATTAAGACGCTAATTAGAACAGCCCTTGCACTACTGCCCTCTAATCGCAAGCTTCATACCAGAAAAGTCGTCACTAAGGAAACTCAAGCTGGCCTGATACCGCACCGCATTTTCAGCGTATTTGGCTTGTTCAACATGAGATTCGACGGTGTTACCATCTAATGATACCTGACTGGGATTCCTATACATGAGATTAGCCCCGAATAATTGTTGTTGTGGTGTAATATGTCCCGCATGGGTACGCTCCATGGTCACCCCTGAAGCTACGGTTTGTTTTAGAACTGACTTAAAATCCAGATCACGCGCCTTGAAGTTGGGTGTATCTGCATTTGCTAAATTAGCAGCCAATATCTCACCTCGTTTTTCTCGAAAAGCCAGAATTTGAGGAGCGTTGCCAAGTGCTGCGTTAAAATTAATAGCCATAATAAATACCTCCTCTTTACTTGTGCAAAAATAATACGCACAAAACACGCCAAAAATATATAAATTAAATAAAATCAATTTTATATGAAATCTGCATGCCACTCAAACCCACCAGCTTTAGCTGGTGGGTTTGAGTTACTGACTGAAAGTCTGGATACGCGTCAACTTTACGACGCGTCTTAGTCACCCTCTGATTGGTGTTCTATTGAGTTTTGCTTAACGATACGTGACACCATTCACCACTATGGGCTTCTGTGCGTATAAATAAGGCCAAAAGCAATATAAAGATCTTTAGTAAAGATTGCAGAGCTAAAGCCGGTGGTTTTAACCTTTTATTTGGAAAATAAATTGACTACGATTATGACATCCCAATTAACGGGAACCTGACTCACAGATTACATTTACGTAATCTGTGAGGCCTAGTCTCGCCACCGGTGTAGAATGGCATTAATACGAGACAAATTACGCTGTGGAGTACGCATGAAAATTCTGATTGTGGAAGATGAGCCCAAAATCGGAGATTACCTGAGACAGGGTTTGGCCGAGGCTGGCTTCGTCGTCGATTTAGCGCGGGATGGGCTGGACGGTTTGCATTTGGCCCTCACCGAAGCCTACGACCTGGCAATTTTGGATGTAATGCTGCCGGGCATTGACGGCTGGCAGGTGCTGCAAGGCATCCGTCGCTCGGGTAAGGAAATACCGGTGCTCTTTCTCACGGCCCGCGACGACGTTGACGATCGGGTCAAGGGACTGGAACTCGGGGCGGACGACTACCTGGTGAAGCCTTTCGCCTTTTCCGAACTGCTGGCCCGTGTCCGAACCCTGCTCCGGCGCGGAGGGAAGACCAAGGAGTCCGAGATTCTCCGAGCTGCCGACCTCGAACTCGACCTGATACGACGCCGGGTGGCCCGGTCGGGCAAGAAGATCAATTTAGCATCCAAGGAATTCGCCCTGTTGGAACTCCTTTTGCGACGCCAGGGCGAGGTGCTTCCCCGCTCCCTGATCGCCTC
>Ga0208119_100157_pt1 | contig 22286 bp, 22 predicted proteins | sample LakWasMet51_LOW8_2_FD_183887 | JGI IMG/M metagenome (GOLD analysis project Ga0208119, IMG submission 183887) | Freshwater sediment methanotrophic microbial communities from Lake Washington under simulated oxygen tension - Sediment Metagenome... | ecosystem: Environmental > Aquatic > Freshwater >... | reverse complement strand
GGTGCTTGCAGAGCAAAAGCTGGAACAACTGAGAAATAATGTTACGAAAGACAGTTATGACACTGCGCTTGTTGCAAATACCAATCCTGCTGTTCCTGTCGCCGACTCGCTCAATCCGATCGCCGGTACGAATGCCAGTTTTACCCGAAGCTGGACAATTACGGACGTTACGCCGCCTGTTCCACCGTTTACAACAACCGATCCTAAGTTAAAAAAAATATCCGTGCAAGTTGGTTGGGATGCCGATGGTGATGGCACTATCACCCCCCCCGATGAAGCAGTCAATGTCGTAACCGAAATGGCCTGGATTGATCCTGCAAAAGCTGCCGAGTATGCGGCAGCCAATGCCTCTGGGGGTACATCATCGGTTGCAAGTCCCAGACAAAATGCATCGGAGGATGTGGCAGCTGAAAAGGTAATAGGCGGTACGGCTTTAACCATACCCAGCGGTGTAACAGCAGGGACTGCTACTTCAATTAACGTTACAGTTCCCGCAACAACGACCTCCAGTGGCGGCAGCGTCACAATATACCAGGTGGGGCCTGGATCGCATTTCTATACACTGACCAATAGTACATTCGTATCGCCGGGGGTTATTGCGGTCTTTTTATGTACAACAACTTGCACACACATTCAGAATCACTTTGGCGGCGTAGTTCATCGCATTGCCGGCACCGTCCATTCGACGAGTTCAAATGGTTTTACCAACATTAAGGTTGCATGGACGTCCAGCTCGGTCAATGATTGCTATAATGGGGATATAACCGTGGTGAGTGGATCAGGCTCTGATCAATACCGGTACAGGCCTTATGAATGTATTTATGCGGGGAATTGTAATGCAACGGACAACGGTGTAAATGGATGTTTTGCCGATGACATTGTCTCTGATGATCAAATAAAAGCCAAGAAGGTTGGCCCTGGCGGTGAATATGGCGATGTGGGTTTATTAGGTGTGGACGACCAGGGGGGGGGGCGGGAGCAGGTTTGTTTGCTTGAAGACACGGTCGACCCTGCGACCAGTCCTTTATTAACTCCCAGTGGCAACACGGTGTTAAATGAAAATTATCTGTATTCGGTCACTAAACGTTTTTATGCGGCGCGAAGAATAAAACGCAATACTGCGACTTCGATTAATGATCAAAAAACAGAAGGCATTAATCACTCCTATACGAATCATAATTTTTTGGTTATTTCACGGGGTACAGGTGCTACGGCAAATCAGCTATGCAATCTTAAAGCTGCTGCCAAAATCATTCGATTAGCTCCCAGGGAGATATTTAAAACGTTGGATCAAAGCGCATCTAATACGGTTTTAGCTATAACTGATTTCGTGGGCGCTGCCGGTACGGCTAAGACATTCACCGGAATTATCAACGGTAACGCAACCAAATTAAAACTGATTATTCCGGATGTGGGGAACTGTTATCTCAACAACAATAACGGCTCTGCCTTGAATGCGTATGCGTGCGCCCTGCCGACAGGTACTACCAGTACTGTTATTAAAGGGGGCAGTAATGAACGCCCCAGTCTTAATCCTTCGGTATTCGCCTCATGCACAAAAACAGGTGCAACTACTTGTACGTGGCCAGACGACTTTACAGCTTCAGCAGTGCCGTCTGATAATTGCACTACACCGTGGGGAACGTCTGTTACCAGTGGCAGCGTTGTAACCGCCTACCTAAACGAGGCCGAACCTTATGGGAACGTTGCTGTTCCGCCTAATACTTGTCAAAATACCGAAACCCGCACTTGCAGTGGTACACCGGGTACTTTTAGTCCGGCATTTACTTATAACGAACAAACTTGCGCTATTGCAACTTCGCCCAACTGTACCACTCCGTGGAATATTGCTGTTGTCAATGGAGGCCATGTAAATTCCTATGACGTTGCGTCGGTGCCTTTTGGATATACATGCCCAGCTCTTGTTGAGCGTACATGTACGGACGGTATCTTGAGCCCCGGCGGTAATTTTTCAGCTTGCACCGTTCAATCTACGCGCGATATTACAGTAACGGCTACACAAATCGGCACAGGAACCGTTTCAGGCATTACTGTCTCTGGAACAGGAGCAACATGTGCGGGGCTAGTTTGTACTGTAGATAACGCCTGGACGGGTACGCTGACCGCAACAGGCACTTGTAGCGGCTCACCCGCATCAGTCAGTGGTACCAGCTCGTCTATTATAGCCTCAGCAACATCGGCGACTATCACCTTGGGAAGTTGTACCGGGCCTGTTTGTACTACACCTTGGAACGCAACTGTTGCCAGCGGAGGTTCAACGACTGCATATCTGGCGTCCAGCGTGCTGTCGCCAAGCACGTGTACCAGTGAACTGCGTTTTTGTAATGATGGCGTCTTGGCTGGCACCTATACAAATCAGTCCTGTACTGTTACCCCTACTTATGCAATTACTGTAAGTGCGGCGAATGGTAGCGGGTCTGTCTCGTCCAGTACTTGTAACGGCGGATCTTCTTGCTCAGGCTTGGTGGCGGGAACCTATATTGTTGCGGCAACGCTTAGCGGAGGCGATGCCTGTTCAAAATCCTATGCGATTACCGGAAATACAACTGTGATCGTAACAAAGAATAATAGCGGAGTATGCACGATGGCGCCTTAGTCGAGTGAGATGGTGGACTGCCAATGATTGGCAGTCCACCATTGATTAGCATAAAATAAAAAACCGCCCTGCTGTAAATTCAGGGCGGTTTTTTTATGTTAGTAGGAATCGACAATCAGACAGCAGGTGAATGAGGGCAGGATGCATAACATCAAAAGTAGGTTTCGTTAGTGCTACAGAGATCGCTCGCCTTAATCTATTTATCGCTGGCAATTACCACAGAACACAGTTGAGCGGTTAGCTATCCTGATTTCTGTTAGCGGCTGATTACAGCCGACACACGGCAATCCCGCACGACCATAAACCTTAAGTTGCTGCTGAAAATAACCGGGTTTTCCGGCTTCATTGACAAAATCCCTCAGTGTTGTACCGCCTTGCTGAATGGCTTGCTGTAAAACCACACGAATACATTCAGCCAGTTTTTGATAACGGGCTAAAGAAACTTTGCCCGCTTGTCGCGTAGGTTGTATGCCGGCCATAAACAAGGCTTCATTGGCATAAATGTTTCCAACTCCTACAACGATATGACTGTCCATAATGAACGACTTTACCGCTATTTTGCGGTTTCTGGACAATGAGTAAAGCAGCTCGCCGTTGAAATCGGGTAGCAGTGGTTCAGGGCCTAAATTTTTGAGCAATTGATGTTCAGCCGCGGGTTCAGTGGTCCATAACACCGCGCCAAACCGTCGGGGATCATTAAAACGCAGTATCGTCCCATCATTAAAAATAAAATCAATATGGTCGTGTTTGCCGACTGTCTGGTCTGTAGACATAATCCGTAAACTGCCGGACATGCCTAGATGTAAAAGTACCGTGCCGGAAGTGGTGGAAAATAGCAGATACTTTGCCCTTCTGGACACTGATTGAATGCTGAGCCCTGTTAAAGTTTGACTGAGTGTTTCAGGCACAGGCCAGCGCAGTTTTGGCTGGCGGATGATTACCTGTTTAATGATTTGCCCTTCAATATGTGGCGCGATGCCTCGGCAGGTGGTTTCAACTTCAGGTAATTCAGGCATGAGGTAGGTTTTTAATCAGGGCTGCGTTTTAGTTGGTGTTATAAAGTTTAACATGGATATGATTGTAAGTTTCAGGGCGTTCCGTCCCATGTTGAGGGCTAACATAAGTGTAATTTGTCATTAAACCGCACTCACTATCAATGATGCACCGGTTGATATTCTGTTTTTTCATAAAATGGGTTAAGTAAATTGTGTAACTAATTATTTTTAAAGTAAGAGTGTCTTGCAACTTAGCCTTTTCAGTCATTAAAAATAGATTATAATCAGTCTGCACTTAGTTGATAGTTTTACTATAAAGTTATTCCGTACTTTATTTTTGAAGAATCGCCATTTGGATCGCTATTAACCGAGGGTGGCGCTAAGTTTATTTTTCACAATATTCATTTACTAAAAGAAGAAAACGGTATGAGCAGTGTTTGGGTGATAGGCAATCATGTGAAGGTTCAGGGTATGTCCAATGATTTTAAAATACTTTCTTATAACTTTATTTTTGGTGGCAGTGTTGAAATGATTTTGGAATCACCTGAAGGCAGTAGGATTTTCTTAAGGCGTAGAAAATCGCAAGTCTCCGATATTGAGGATGAGTATAATTTTGACGCCGGTTCTAACGATGAGAATTACAGCTATTAGTGTGGGTTGTGGCGGATTTTTAGTCAGTAAACAACGGGCAACAAGTAAGTCGGGATGACGAAGGAACTCTACAAAGCTGTCTCCGAAGGGATAGGGTTCGCATCCTACGTGTCAGGTCCTGATTCCTTTTTGAAGAAACGCAGCTATTTGACGATACGGTAGCGGACAAGTTTGTCGTGTAAGGCGCAAAAAAAAGCGCCTTACTGAAGGTTAATGCGGCAGAAGCCCTAATCCACCGGCTGATTTAGACTTGCCAAATCAATAACGAAACGGTACTTCACATCACTTTTCAACACGCGCTCGTAGGCTTCGTTAATCTGTTGGATCGGGATGATTTCAATGTCTGAAGTAATGGCGTTTTCAGCGCAAAAATCGAGCATTTCCTGAGTTTCCTTCAAACCGCCAATCAAAGAACCGACAATACGGCGACGCTTGAAAATCAAGTTCCCGACAGCGGGTGACGGATGCGGGTGATCAGGTAAGCCCACCAGGCATAAAGTACCATCACGCTTCAATAATGCCGTGTAAACATCCAGATTATGCGGCGCGGCCACTGTGTTAAGGATAAAGTCAAAACTGGCAAGATGCTTTTGCATTTCATCCTGATTTTTGGATACCACCACTTCATCAGCTCCGAGCCGTTTGGCATCTTCTGCCTTGTCTGGCGAAGTGGTAAAAAGTACGACGTGTGCGCCAAACGTATGGGCGAATTTTATCCCCATATGGCCAAGTCCGCCTAAACCAACGATGCCGACTTTGTCCCCCTTGCCTACCTTCCAGTGCCTTAACGGGGAATAAGTGGTAATGCCCGCACATAACAAGGGGGCTACGGCCGCCGGATTCAGCTTATCCGATACATGTAGCACAAAATCCTGGTTGACGACGATCTGCCCGGAGTAGCCACCGTAGTTTGTACCGCCGGTATGCTTATCGGGACTGTTATAAGTAAACACTGCATTGTTACAAAATTGCTCCAGATTATCGCGGCAATCCGGGCATGTCCGGCAGGAATCGACCAGGCAACCCACACCAACGGTATCTCCGAGTTTAAAACTGGTTACCTCATTACCCACTTTTGTCACTTTGCCGACAATTTCATGGCCGGGCACCATCGGAAACACCGAGCTACCCCACTCGTTGCGCACTTGATGAATGTCAGAGTGACAGACCCCGCAGAAGAGAATCTCAATCTGGACATCGGTTGGCGTAAGATCACGTCGTTCAAAACTGAACGGTACCAGTGGAGAGTTGTGATTATGGGCAGCATAACCAATAGTCTTTTGCATAATAGGCTCCTGGAATGTGAAACAGCGACCAATAGTTACTATTTTCAGCGGCTATTAGCAGTTTAAATGTAATTGTCTTTTTTCCACGCCGATGGGCAGTTAAAACAATAGTTGATCTCTATATTTAGATACCTTTAAGAAACCATTAATGAAACGCTTTTAAGATGGAATCTGCTCGCTTGAAGCTGTCGAGAATAAACGGACTAATAAAAGTTCAACTCGAAACAATTTAAGACATCATATTACCGGATTAGTATCATGAAGCGTAACCACATTCTCAATCGGACTCATCAAGAAGTATATAGGAAAGTTGCTATTCATGAAGCTGGACATGCAGCGGCTATTTATCTAGGCAATAAACAAAAAAGACTGCCTCCGGTTTTTTTTCAGATTTTTATAACTCCGGTGAATGATGATATTCAATCATCCCGGTTTTTAAATAAGCCTAATACTAAATATATTGTAAACATAGACGGTGGCCGCTTAATTCATACGCTACCCTCCTCAATTAAAGAAGCAACAGACGAGTTTTCTCCAGCCCAGGTAATTGCTTATCGATGCGCTTTTGAAGCTGATATGATTAACATACTGGTCGGATCTTTGGCTGAAGCAAAATATATTGTACACCGAGGCGGAGAGCTTATTAACCCTCATTTGATACATTTAAATACCGAATATTACTTTAATGGTACTTCCGAATTAGAGAGTATCAATGAGTATCTTGAATGCTTTCTTGAAAATTCAGCGCTTAGGAAACAAAAAATCACAGAGCTATTTTTTGCGGCACTCAGTTTCGTTAATGAAAGATCAAATTGGCATGCAATTACTGCCTTGGCGGACTATATTGTAAGTGCGGATAAAAGTGTCATGGAATGTAATGAGATTATCAGCGTTCTGGAGGCCGCTAATATTAGCCCGGGTTTTTTACAAAACGATACATAGATGTTGTCATAATAAAGTCCATGTCAATTATGAATCGTGTCTTATTCTACAAATAGGGCAGATATGTTGACCATCCGGCGTGCAAAGCCAACCATTTTCAACGGCATCGGTAACGTCACCCTCTATCCATGCGCGACTTTCAGTAATACGTCGGCCGGTAGATTCATTTTCCCTGTAAGCACGGCGAAACTCTACCGTTTTTAGCCCTCGCTGGTTGCAGATGTCGCAAAAGATAATTTTTCGTATGCTCATAGCGTTTTTAAAATGAGTCAGGAATCGAATTAACCACCACTAACGGACCGCCCATTTTGGTGAGTTGAGCGGCTCATTCTTTTGCGTCAAATAATGCTGGTTAGCGTGAGTAATTATTAGAAGTGCTTTTAAAATATCAGTATTCGAACTAAGTATACAACCCGTATGAACACTTATATGTAATAAGCCCTGTTGGGGTTCGTTAGTTAAATGTAATTAAATCGACAGCTTAAAAATAAGCGGGCATTGGAATGCCATCAAAGGATGCGGAACTGTTGCTCTGGTGATGCAGGAAGCCCGAGAATCGGTAACAGTGGGTTGAATATATCGCCGCACGAAAGCCCCATTGGTCTGAGAGTAATTGCCACTGCAACAGCGAAAGAAACGGTCGGTGGGTCATTGGTTCGTGAGCGCTCCACAAATTGAGGAACGAGGGTCGGTCAACACCGATTTTTTTATGCCCAAAATTCAGCCAAGTATTGCGGTTATTTTGCACCAGCTAAATATTGATGCTATTGAGTAAATGCGGTTATAAACGGATTACATTTCAGAGAAAACAAAAAAGGCCTTACAAATATAAATCTGTAAGGCCTTGATATTATTGGTGGGACGTCAGGGATTCGAACCCTGGACCCATGGATTAAGAGTCTAGTTTAACCAAAAATCCGCAACACAACACAACAAACAGTAATAATTAAATCAATAGCTTACCTTGTTTGTATTGTTATCCATTATTGCCATTTATTACCCTTTTTTATATTCAATTGCAACGTGAGTGCAACGTGAGAGTATAATGAAACCCTAGAAATAAAGCGGCCTCGAAGGTGTATCAGCACCAACAAGGCCTTACCAATAACTTAATTCTGGGTTAAGCAATGGCTGAGAGCATCATATCAAAATGCCGGTTGCTATCCTATAGGGGCAATCATGGCGACAATTACCAAGCGTCTAACCGCAGAAGGTAAACCTTACTACACTGCACAAGTCCGGCTGAAAGGCTATCCCGCACAAACAGCAACATTTAACCGGCTTACCGATGCAAAGAAGTGGACCCAAGACACTGAATCAGCAATCAGGGAGGGCAGGCACTTTAAAACTACAGAAGCCAAAAAGCATACGCTAGGCGATTTGGTAGACCGATACATTAAGGATGTTTTGCCCACCAAGCCCAAACAAGCACCCGCACAGCGGCCACAGTTGGAGCGCTGGAAAGTTGAGCTGGGAAGTTATCTGTTATCCGACATAACACCGGCCTTAATTGTTGAGGTCCGGGATAAGCTACTAAGTGAACCAGCACCACGCGGCAATATAAGAAACCCGGCCACAGTGGTTCGATATATGGCGGCGTTATCCCATGCTTTCACTATTGCCGTAAATGAATGGCAATGGTTGGAAGATTCACCCATGCGAAAAGTCAAAAAGCCGAAGGAGTCTAAAGGCCGGGTTCGCTGGCTAGACGATGAGGAACGCGCCAAACTTTTAACAGCCTGCAAAGAATCACCAAACCCTTTGCTTTATCCTTGCGTGATTCTGGCATTGTCCACCGGCATGAGACAGGCCGAGCAAATGGAACTGACATGGACGGACGTTAATTTAAAGAACGGTTTTTTAGTTTTGCACGAAACTAAGAACGGCGAACGGCGGCGCGTTACATTGGCCGGACATTGCCTGGAACTGTTACGCGAACATGCCAAAGTTAGGCGTATTGATACCACGCTACTATTCCCAAGCAGCCGAAACCCACAAAAGCCGATTGATTTACGCAAGGCTTTTTTACACGCCATGGAACAGGCGCAGATAAGCGATTTTCATTGGCATGATTTACGCCATTGCACCGCGTCATATCTGGCGATGAATGGGGCAAGTCTGGCTGAAATTGCCGAAATTCTGGGCCACAAAACCCTACAGATGGTTCAGCGCTACGCCCACCTATCAGACGGTCATGTTTCAAATGTGGTTGCTTCGATGAATGAAAAAATATTTGGCAACCAGACATAGCTAATGGCAATTGACGAAAAAGCCCGTAAAAAAAGAGCTAAAAAAGCGGGCAAGGCTTCTGGTAAATCAAGATCAAAAGGTTTGCCTGCAAGGGATGCACTCATAGTTCTAAGTTTTGATTACCTGTCTGAAAACCTGAAAATAAAATCCGATAAAGATAAGGTGATTATGGAAAAGGCGATTAAATTCATTACTAGTCATGGTGGATCAGTAAATCTAAGAATCAATCAAGAGCTAGGTCATACCCCATTCCGAATATTAGCAGATTGCATGAAATTAACGCGAGCCAGAATTCAGCAAATCGTTAAAACAGGTAAAAATAAATATTAGTTCGCTTGACGCTAATTTACTGGGATCTGTTGTTTTTACCAAAGAACCGCTCATATTAAAATCAAGAGCTTACAACTCATCATACAGCTCATGTTTCAAACCGGAAAACATCAGATTTCCGTCATTAATACCAGCTCATAATCACTTTAAGTCGTAAGCAGTAACAATCCACGGCGATTCTTAATTAACTATGAGTCTGATGCAATAATGAAAAAACAACAAACTACCGAAGCAGTGCAACCTGCAATTGCCGAAATCCCAGCAGTATGGGCCTATTTGACGGTAAATCAGTTCGTCCAGAGGCATACTGCTTTTACTCTTGGCGGCCTGCGTTCATTGATTTTTAGTGCGCATCAAAACGGCCTTGCTAAGTCCGGCGCTATAACTCGGATCGGAAAAAAAATCTTGTTGAGGGAGGATAAATTTTTTGCTTGGGTTGAATCGCAAAATAAGGCGGCTTAAATGAGCTCGCCAAAATTTCCTGTCATCCAATCCTTGGACGGAGCCGCCTTGGGCATGATGCTCAAGGGCGAGAAAATCAGCCACCTGGACTTTATGACCGACACGCGCAGTTATTGCCTACGTCATCCGATTTACAAATTGAGATGCGCGGGTTGGCCGGTTTTGGATGAAGTCAGACCTGGAGGAATAGCAAAGTATTCGGGCCGCAGAACGCATTACAAAGTTTATTTTATTGATCCGACAAAGCTAATTTCTTTAAAAAAAGAATTGGACGGAAGGCTAGATAAATTTATCACTGGGGTTGATGACCTGGAGCGGAGAATTCGTGATGAGCATTGAAATCGCGAAAACTATGGTTGATGGGTGGCATCATGGCTAGATCGAGAAATATTAAGCCAGGCTTCTTTAAGAATTATGATTTGGCCGATGCAGGCCCTCATGTTCAATTGCTGTTTGCTGGGCTTTGGTGCCTTGCCGACAGAGAGGGCAGGTTAGAAGATAAGCCAAGATTTATTAAAGCGGAATTATTCCCTTACTACGACTTCGACGTTAACGGTGGGTTAACGGAACTTGAACGGTTAAAGTTTATCTGTCGGTACACGGTAGATAGCTTGGCGGTGATTCAGGTTCTGAACTTCAAAAAACACCAGTCGCCGCACAAAACGGAAAAGGCGGCTGTTCTTCCGTCTATTGAGTTTGTAACAAAAGAAAATAATTTAAAAACAAATGGTTATATTGATAACGGTGATTCTACCGTTAACCCACCGTTAGATAACGATGGAAAACCCCCTGATTCTCTGATTCCTGATTCATTGATTCCTGATTTACTGATTCCTGAAAAAAAAGAAGTCGCTGTCGCTCCATGTCTTCCCGACAAACCCAAAAACAAGATTGTCGATCCTGAAAAGCAAAAACCTGAAAAAGCCACGACTGAAACGGAGCTGTTGGGGCTGGTAGGAATCGACGGCCAATTGGCAAAGGATTTTTTGAAAATCAGAAAAGCAAAAAAAGCCCCACTTACCCAAACCGCGCTTGACGGGTTGGGGCGAGAGGCGGCGCTGGCGGGAATATCTGTAGAGGACGCGGTGAGGATTTGCGTTGAACGAAACTGGCAGGGATTTAAGGCTGACTGGCTTAATAACTCAAAAACATCCGCAAGCAACCAACCAACAGGAATCAGCAGAGATGAATGGAATAGCACCGACTTCTAACCGGATTGAGTCAGATCCACTGAAGAAAACCATCGTAAATATGATCCGCGCCATGAGGTCTGATTATGGGCAGGTTTTTATAAAACAATTTCAAAGCGAAGAAGCGCTTACGGATTTCAAGCAACGTCTTTATCAAAAGCTAAATGGCCTACCGATTGACGCAATTGTTGATGGATATGAGCTCTGTGCTGAACGAAATACAAGATTCTGCCCCACAGTACCGGGAATAGTTGAATGTGTCATGGAAACGGTTAAACGCAATAAAAAGCTTGCGGCCAATAAAGCAGAGACTGAAAGTGTCGCCGCATTACCGCCACCGGCAATAATTTGTGACCCCCTTGCGCTTTTAGCTAAAGCAAAAGCGGCCTCACGAACCGGGAACAAGGAAGATAAAGCGGCATGGATGACACGAAAAGCCGAAGCGCTCAAAAACCATGAGGCCGTGCTTACTTTGTACGGCCAAAACATCAAGCACCGATATGCCCAACCAGAGCATTTGTGCATCGCTAATGGCTGTCACGATGCCGGAACGCTAAGCAGTGGAACCAAGGGCGGCGGCAATTGGTTCTGCAAGAAACATTTTAAAACAGCAGGCTAAAAAGCAAAACCAACAACGCCTTAACCGGCAAAGGATAAAAAATCATGATAAACAAACAAACCCGATCAAACGTAATTCCATTTCCAATGAAATCTAGCTCATCACAGGCAGAGCTAGATTATGCCCTGTTGTACGATAGAGCTGCAAAGTTAGCCATCTTAACCGGCTATCTTGGTGCTCGTGATGGTTACACCAAAAATCAAGTGATTGAAATGATGATTGCAGAACTTGACTCAAAAGGCGGAGTAAATCACGAAAAATCCAAAACACTTGAACTTGTAAAAACAGGCTTTGCTCTCTTTCAAAATAAGCCGGGCATGACTAGCGAAGCGGTTTATAAAATGGCTAATCGGCACTCTTAAATTCTGAATAAAAAAGGTCAACGGTAACTCTGCCAGTAGAAGAAATTAGCCCGGCCTTTAATGGCCCAGATAAATCGGATAACGCCGCTTCAGCTAGTAAAAACACAACCTACCATAATCAAAACAATCAAAGGCTAAATTCCATGAACAAGCAATCTAATAAAAACAGGATCAATATGATGGCCAAAGCGAAATTGCAAGCCGCACACTACACAAAAAGGCTGGTCAACCCAGCACTTACCGCGCTTGCTGAAATTGACCAGCAATCGGTTGATTATGACCAAGAGGCCTATTCCAAAATCCTAGATTTTACGAGGTGGTTGGGTGAGTTTGTTTTGAAAGCAGATACAACTATTTCAAAGGGTCAAGCCATGTACGATAACAGACCTGTTGATCTAATTAATGCTGCCGCCTTAAGGATGCTTGCCATTCCTCAAGATATTGTGCTGAACCAAAAACGAATTGAACACAACATTTCATCCCACAAGATGAAAGTCGAAGAGATGCAGAAACAAGGATTTTCCCCTTCTGAAATTGAGCAAATCATACCGTTCCCGAAAGCCGAAATCGATGCTCATAGCCGCACCATAGCCGATCTGAAAAAAGAGCAAAAAAGCATTGAGGTTTTTTTTAGCCGACACGCCAAAATATGATGCTAACCTGCTCCAGAGCCCGTCCCTTGAGTTGCTTTTACAGCACCAAAATTCAGCAGAGTAATCCTGTGTCGATAATGAAACTGGGGGCGTTAATTGTCGCTGCAATCAATGAACGGAGCGAAAATCTAAAAATGATTACCGGGCTTGATGAGTCGATCAAGCAGCTAAAATTCGAACTGCGACAGCGTGAACAGCAATTGGAACGCTTGAAAAATAGCACATTACCCTGCGTTCATAACAAAACCGCCAGGCCAATTGACCTTGGTCATGCCTCCTCGACCGACAAACTCGAAGCCAAGGCGGTCAGGACTGTATCTGCCCGCCTCAAAGAAGCGAGGGAATTATGCGCCCATACTTTAGCGGTAGCTGCCCAATTGCTCGGTGTGCGTCGTGCTGACCTGCTGAGAGTTGAAACCGGGATCGACATAGGCAACATTCCGCTGTGGCTGATAAGGCGAGCCGCAGAGGTTTACAACGTACCATCCGACTATTTGTTTGGACTTTGCGACAACTTCGATGGGGACGACCCAGAGGCATTTAGAGAAAGGAATTCCCTAGTCATCATACAGCGCTTGCACGTTGAGAATTACAGCCGGGTCATTGCCGATCAAATCAAGCAGGATAACCGGCTAAGAGCGTTGAATACTGCGGTCGCCTCATTCGGTATCGCTGTCCAGCGCATTAACGAGGTGTTCGCTCGATTCGTCTCACTTAACCCTGAATTTGAAGATATGCCCGCGTCGGCGCCAGTTCTGCGCCAAATTAAGATAGCGGAAGAACTCGGGCAGAACGCTACCTGTGTATTGGCCAGATACCGAGCTCTTCCCGAGAGCTTAGCGGCACATGGCGAAAAAATGAATGAATTATTTTCCAACAACGTCAAGAGTGAGACTTGAAATGACTTTTAAAACGAGCCCATCAAGAATACCGGCTGAAAAGCTTCTGAATGCGCGTAAAAAATACGAAACGGATGGAAACATAACCTTTACCAGCCTCGCCGAAGAATTGACGGTTTGCCGACAGTCCTTATCGAAATTTGCCTTGCGGCAAGGTTGGATTAAGGCACCTTCAAATTCAAATCGCAAGGACTCCGAAAAAGTCACTCAGCGCAACCAAAAAAGTCACTCAAAAGTTGCGGAAAAAGTTGCTCAACTTGAAGCTAAAGAAGCTGCTATCTCTGCACTGGTTCGTTTGGTTAAAAGTCCAGATACGCCGTCAGTAGTGGTTTTGGTCGCGTGTGTTCAACTACTGAGTCTGTAAGGACGAAGGCCCAAGCTTGGAAAAAAACAGTAAATCCAAGCTTGGAAAAAAAACAGTAAATCCAAGCTTGGAAAACGCAATTAATCCAAGCTTGGAAAAAAGCAGTAACCGAAGCCAAAAGCCAGTAAATACAAACAATTACCCAGCAAAATCTCATGAGTTTCTTTAGTCCATAAAGGAATTAATGTCACTCCATAAAGGGATTTATTTCAGTCCATAAAGAAAGGTATTTCTGCAAGTCCATAAAGGCAATAATTATGAAAACAGAAACAACAAGCATCAAATCTAAAAGAGGCGGATCAATGCCAGGAGCCGGTCGTCCCTCTGGCCGAAAAGGGGCTTCCACCATTAAAAAAATCGCAATAAAAACGCTGGAAAAAATTATGCAAGATGAGACGGCCTCGGCTGAGGCTCGGGCAATGGCCGCATGTGCATTGATCGAAGTCATGCCATGAACGGTGACGAACGAGAACCCCCGCTGCGAGACAGGAGTCGAGTAGTCCCCAGAAGCGATAGCGCATGTGTTTTCACGAAGCGCTTTTTGCGTAGTGAAAATGCAGGCTTTCCGACATCGCGTCGAGTCATTGCGAGAATGATGTTGGATACCCCTTGCTGGGTATCCAACGAATGAAGCAGGACGGCTGGGGCAGCCGCAGGCATTAGCGGTCGCGTAGCTTTTGCCGCTTGTTGGGCAGGGATGCCCATAAAAGCTTTCGCAAAAATAGCGACTCCCCGAAAACGTTTACAGACGAGCAGTTGATTAACAGCAAAACACTTCAAAAGCTGTCCGTCCTTTCTCGCGCTAACCCGATCAACATAAATGACAGGGTGGAGGTCGAAGGCGCATTGGCCTCATCGCTGGTTTACTTGGTTGACGCTATGGACAATGGCAACGTCCAGTTCCAAAACAAGGCAGACGAAGGCGCTTTTTTTCAAATGCTATTCGTCTCCCATCAACTGATAACTCAAATTCGTCCGACATCGTCGGTTATGCACTAAAAAAGGAAAGAAAATGGCACTACAACATGACGAGCGTGGCTTCTTAACAGGAAACCCTATTGATTTAGGACGGATGCCCAGGTATTTACTGGATATTAAAAGTGATGTTGCGGCGATTAAGCGAGCGGTCGTGGGGACCGCTGCTAATACGTCCAGACAGACGGCGGTTAATCCTCCTGCTGGCAGGTCAAGCGCGGTTATTAATGTCCCCGTGCGATCAAGGACATCGGATCACCAACGAACAGTTGTCGAACGGATTGGGGCAGTATCGAATGCCGCTCCTATTGCGTTGCCAAATAGGAGCGCTTCTGGAAGATTTGTTTCCGGGCATGATGATAATGTGCCTACGACCGCCGGAAGCATGGTTAATCCCGTTGCGCCGCCCATTGAAGCGCCCTCCATCATTGAACGGTTGGGCAGGGCATCTACTAGCGCCGCCGTTATACCGTCAAGGCGTGATGCTTCAGGCAGATTTGCCGGTGATGGAGATGGTTCTGGAACGCGTGACGGTTCACCCGACGCGGTCACAGCATTGGCTAACCGGTTATCGGCATTATCCGGCATAGGTTCGGGGCTTGAAGAAGCCGATCCTACCGTTAAAGCCTTTCAGGAAATCGCCGAACCGATGAAGCGCGGATTTGAGTTTTTCGGCGGCGGGAAAGATGATAAACAGTCTAAATGGCTGAGAAACATTCTTGGCGTGTTGAAATTGTCGCGCAAGGAAGAAACCACTTATCAACGGGCTACGCAAAGAATCTTAAGAGATATTGAGAGAAGGCCGGTCGGTGGAGCAGGAAACGGCGATAGCGGGATAATGGGTATGCTTGGCCGTTTTTGGCCGATTCTGGTTGCTGCAATTTCTAGTATTGGAGGCTTAATTTTATCCGGTTTAGGCGCTTTATTCGCACCGTTGGCCGGTATAGGCGGGGCTATCTTATCTGGGCTTGGCACGGTGCTTGGCGTAGTCTTTTCGCCTATCGGTTTAGCCATTGGTGCGGCTTCGGCGGTTGCCTGGGGATTGTTCACTGAAAGCGGCCAAAAATTCTTTGGCGAAGTCGGCGCAAAGATTATCGCCGGGTGGGATAAGGCCGTCGATTGGTTTGTTAAAAGTTCTCCAAAGACTATGGAGTTGCTAAATAAAGGGCTTGATAAAACAAACGAAGCAATTGATGCGGTGGTTGATAGTTCACCTAAAACAGTAGCAGCCGTTAAGAATGGCGTTGACGTTGCAAAAGACTTAGGTGGTAAAGCCGCAGACGCTGTTGCCAAGAGTTCGCCGAAAACAACCGCAGCGCTTGGCAAAGGATGGGACAAGGTAACAGAGGGCGCGGGTAAGATAATGTCCCATGCTACAGGGAAAACAGCTGCAAACAAGGCGGCAATGCTCAATGAAATGGCTGCTCAAGGTATTACCGACCCGAATGAGCAAGCGATGTTAATGGCCGAAGTCGATCATGAATCAGGCGGTTTTACCTCGACCAAAGAAAAATCGCATACAAGGGCATCAACGGTAATGGCCGTCAGCAAAACAGCCAGAGAAGCGGGATTGCCCGCCGTTGAAGCCGCCGTAGCGCAAGGTGGCGATGCTGTGGCCGAATTGATGTACGGCGGTCGCATGGGAAATACCGAAAAAGGCGATGGTGCAAAATATAAAGGACGAGGATTAATACAGCTGACTGGGAAAGACAATTATGCGGCGGCAAGTAAAGACCTTGGCATTGACTTAGTTAATCACCCCGAACTGGCAGAATCGCCTGAGGTGACCGCTAAAACGGCAGTATGGTTTTGGAAGAAAAATAAACTAGGCGAATCGGCTAAGAATGGGGATGTCAGGGCCAATAGGCGCGGAATAAATAACGGCGATAATGGACTGGCTGATGTAAAAAACAAGTACGGTAAATATCTAGTCGCCGCAAATAATGGCGAATTTAAAACAGCGGCTACGGAACCGAAACCCTCTGTCGCGTCCATAAGCGACGACCCGACCCAGAGCGGCAGATTCAAATACGAAACCCTTGAAGGCGGTAAAGTCCAGGTCACTGACAATGAAAGCGGGACTATTGAGCTTGCTAGTGATGAGCAGGCCAATGCCTACCGGAAACAGCAGGGGAAACCGTACTTGGACAAGGTGGCAGCTATCAACTCTGGCGATATGTCCATGTATAACAGGCTGGCGGCGGGGCCAGTCAATGCCGCTTCGATGGTTTCCGCACCGGTACCGTCGGCCCCAGTCATGCCGACCTCGCCTAAAATCGCTGAGGCACCTCCAGTAATCGAGCCGTTATCATCACCTGAGCAACGCCCGATTATGGTTAGCGTCGCTGCTCAGGATGTAGGGCAGGACGTGTCGGATAGGAAGATAGCATTGATCGCTACCGGAGGCCTAAGTGGTTGATGTTATTTACTAATTAATTTTAAAGGTCAGTAACGGCCAAAAACGGAAAACCGCGCAAAAACATCAATTTTATGCTCATAACATAAGCGTTCCTTAAAAAAAAACAGGAATACAGAAATGAGCGTATCAATTATGAGACGTGCCGAAGTCTTAAAAAAAGTCGGCCTTAGCAAAGTAACCCTTCAGACATTAATGGATGCTGTAAAATTCCCTAAACCCGTCAAATTATGCGGCCAAGATGGCCGCGCTGTTGGCTGGATTGATAGCGAAGTTGACGCATGGATCGAGCAAAGAATAGCGGATCGTGATGCTGGTATTGCTGGTATTGCTGGTATTGCTGGAGGCGCGGAATGAGCAATATTATTCCTTTCAATTTTAACAATTTTTCAATTCGAGTAATAACTGACGAGAACGGCGAGCCGTTGTTTGTTGGTAATGATATTTGTACTGCTCTTGGGTATGTAAATTCAAGGGACGCCATATCAAAGCATTGCAAGGGTGTCGCGAAACGCTACCCCCTTTCAACAGCTGGAGGAATGCAGGAATTGCGTGTTATTGCCGAACCTGACGTTCTAAGGTTGATTATCAACAGCAAGTTGCCCGCTGCTGAAGCATTCGAGAGATTAGTATTTGAGGAAATCTTGCCAAGCATTAGAAAAACAGGTTCGTATAGCATTGGGCAGCAATTCCCCGTACCACAAACATTTTCTGAGGCATTGAAGCTTGCCTACGATCAATCGATTGTCATTGAGCAGCAACAAAAATCCCTTGAAGTAAAGGATCAATCGATTGCTCAAAAAGACCAGTATATTGTTGCATCGAACGAGGCCAGCATTAAAGCCGGTGAAATCTTAGTGCGCGAGTTCGTAAAATCGAACGACTTAATCGACCTGGGGAAAAGCAGTTTTACGAATGGATGCGCGAGCAGGGATTTATTCTTAAAGAAAGTAGGGAACCGTATCAAAGGTACGTAAAACTGGGCCATTTCACATGGAAGCCGACAAGAGAGGTGATTGGTGGAAAATTCCGCTACACGCTCAGAATTACCCCGCGCGGCAAGATATGGTTGGCGGGGAAATATCTGGATTATTTGGATCGTGACCAAGCGGCGTAAGGCGCTAAAAAATAGGGGGCTCGAATCCGCCCCTCCCAACAAAATCAACAAGGACAATGAACTATGAGCACCTCCTTAACAACACTATCATCCGAATGGGGCGGGCTATCGAAGTTCTTGATAGCCTCGTTCTATGAGTGCGACCGAAACGGAAATCGCCTTAGCGGTTCCGATATAACCGTCAATGCCGCATTGACCGACACCGCAAACCTGGAAATCACTTTAAATTGGCAAAGCCCGTTTGAACAGGCCGGGCCTGAAACTAAAGCGCCGACGTTATTTGCAATGTTGCAATCCGGCGTTATACAACCGGCTGTTGATGCCTAGGGTGGAGGCAAGTCGCAAAACGCCAATTCAGGCGACTTTCTTAAGCAATTCGAGGGCAGGACCGGCATTACCAAGTTGAATTCCGTCCAAGTATTCGCAGGAATGCCGCCCTGTAAATTCTCAGTGACGGCGCTGTTTCGGGCTTGGAAAGACCCGGTAAAAGAGGTCGAAGAGCCGTTCAATCAGCTGATGGAATGGGCCTTGCCGGTTGAACTGGCAAGAGACAGTACCCTGCTATCCAACGCCATAAGTGCCGCCAAGGGTTCAAAAGACTGGATCGATGCCGTTTTGCCGTCCAAGTCGCCCACTTTAATCGCCATGCTGTACAAAGGCCGAACCTTTTCCCCGCTGGTCATCGAATCGATTAGCGAACCGTTATCGTCGCCTATTGATAGAAACGGCAAATTTACCGAACTCATGGTTCCCATGACGCTGGCAACACTAACCGCTCTTGATCGTAAAGACTGGGCCACCATGCGCGCTAATTGATAAAGTGAAGGCGTTTTGTGCGACCTATGCCGCATGACATTTCCTACCTGTTTGATGAATAATTCAATCGCCGCTTGACATAGTATTGAGCGGTGAATTATTCTTTCTCTGCGCTCACACATTGGGTGCGCGAGATTAGCCTCTCGGAAATACAACAGCGCACAGAGCCGCTTAACGCGGTTTTTTAATGTGTAAAATTCAGCGCGTCTATTAGGTCGGGCTGGGTGGAGCATCCGCAAGGATGGCCGGTTCTGTTGTTCCGGTAAGGCTAACTTCGTCCAGTCTGGCACCTGATTAACTTCATGTGCCGGTAATGATTTTTTTTAAACCGGGAAATTAAACCATGAATACTAAATCAAAAGCCGTAAATTTATCGCACCGTCTTTCAGTAGCCGAAATAGCCGAAAAAGCAGACCTCAGCGATACTGTCGGCCCTATGGCCGAAAGAACATTGGGTGTTTTACACTCGGTAGCCATTCAGTTCGAAAACGCGCGTGGAGGCCGTATTTCTGACGAGCATGTGTTTGGCGCGCTAAACGCAGCGATTCATGAAATCATGGACATTATGGCCGCAGTCGATGCCTATTGCGGCGCTGAGCAGGCCGGAGAGCTGGTTTAGGTAGCAAACAAAAATTCGGCTCTTTTATTGCCGGGTAACAAGGGTGACCAACTATAAATTCAAAACACGTTTTATTTCCGTTTAAAACTGCTCCCCATGTTAATCCCTCATTTCAATCCGAGGGATTAACGCATTTGATCCTCAAAATATTGCTCGGCATTTGTCATACATTTGTTGGGTATTTGTCATTGATCTACCGGTCCGACAAAATAGTTTTTCATCCAGATAATTAACCGGCGAAATCTTATGCCGGTTAATCGACTCTTGATAAGAGCTTCAAAACCGTAGTGACTCTCTAAATGTAAACGCAGTAGACGTTTACAAAGCCACCTGAATTCCAGGCAATAAAAAACCCGCTCGGGGCAGGATTTACTGAAGCAAATGGGGGTTATTCTATGGAAGTGCTGAACAAATCGATTCCGCTCATGGTTCGACAAGCTCACCACGAACGGAATCAATAACTTACCGTTCGTCCTGGGCCTGTCGAAGGATTTAATCAGCGCTTCCCTATTGAACTCATCAAAATATCGTGCGCTTTTCTGTATTTAACGAATAATTCATTATCGCCACCTCTATCTGGATGCGTCTTCATGGATAATGGGTTAAATGCCTTTTTTACGGCGTCTCTTGTCGTAGGCCATTCGTTTATGTTGAGCAGGTTAAGCGCCCATTGAACTTTGTTTAGTGGCATTTCAAAGACGAAATCATCTTCATAATCGTCATCGTCACCAGTAGAATCATGACTAGAAGTGTTAAATCGATAGTTTTTTAGTTCTGGAGCGGCGCATTTCTCATAAAATATTTTGCGCCTGAATTTATGTTCAAATTGGTGAGTTTCTTCAAGCTCTTTTCGGTTTATCATGATGGTATAGGCAATAAATGCCTGCCATCCAGTTTTTAGGTAACTGCCTCCCTGATAGGGGAATTCCTCGACAAAAATAAAACCCTTGGTCTTCTTTACAATTCTATGGCGTTGCCAGATCCATCGTTTACGCGGGATATACCAAGTGTTTTGCGGGCTGTATAAGAAATCAACAAAAACAGCATCGATGCTGCCTTTTGGGGGCCTGGATAACTTTCGCTGCGCTTCCCGCCTGCGGACATGGTTTTTGATAAATCTGCCAAACAAAGTTCCTGCCCACTCTCCATCGCCCCAGGTTATCTTGAGTGTTTTTAATTCGTCATCGGTAACATTGTCTTGCTGGAAAATAGGTTCGCTTCCACAAAGATAGCGAAAGTGATTGCTCCACACGCAAAAGAAGTAACGTCCAGATTGGCGTTTTTGGAATGAGATAATTCGAAAATCATAACCGGCTATTTTTTTTAGTTTTGCATTGCACGGCTCTCTGGAATTAAAGCTTATATCTAAATTAAACCCGTTTTGCTGGGCTATTTCAATCACATCAGCGCGACCGCCAACGCCCGATAATATTGGTGGCCTGTAAATGTCATCACTTGGAAAGATGTCCCAGATAGCCCATAAATAGTAATTATGGTTTTTCTTAGGCTGTATGTCAGTGCCAATATTGCCGACCAACACCACACTTATATGAGGTTCGTTGAGTACTTCAGCAAGCCTTTCTTCTTTAATTGAGATAACGCTAAAGAAAAGCTCTTTTTCCATTTAGATATAAGTTGCTCGCTAATTTAATTTGTTTGGCGCTATTTTTTAAAAAATATTAACGCTTCAAACTCATCATCTATTACTTGATACTCCACATCCTCACCATCGCTAGATTGAACAATATGAACAGTGTTTGTTATGTTCATATTGGAGGTTGTCCAATCATGGTAAGCATAGGCAGCGGCAATATCCAGCGACTTACTGCCCATTGTAACTTGATCGAATAACTCGTCCTCAACAGGTTCGCCGCCATTCAGCCCACCATCTTGAAGGTACTTTTTCAGAGGCCACCAGAACGGCCCGAACGAGCGATACATCACTGGATTTCTTTTTAACAGACCGGCGGCACCGGCAAGAAATCCGGCTGCCCATTGTTCTTCGTCGCTGTCGCTTGAGCCTTCTTCGATAATGGGTATTAATGCTTGCTCAGTGAATACCGTGACTTTATTTGTTATCGGATTAAAGTTCTTCTCAGCTTCGGCCAGCAATTCTGTCAGAATATCAGCCACTTCATTCAATTGGCCGTCCATTTCCTCCATCAGTCCAGCCTCTTCAATTCGCCCTGCAATATCATCTAGGCGCTCATCGAACACGTAAATGTCAGTCACTTGTTTTAGCGAATTTAGCTCGGCTGCGAAAGATGCGATTTGTTGATCGATGTTTGTCATGCTGATAATTTCTTGGCTTAAAATTTAAGTGTCATGGTCAGGCAATAGAGAAACAGAATCAAGATATAAAGGCAAACCGATAAAATGTGAAATTCTTGCGCTAATCGGTTTTCAGGTTGCGCTTCATGTTCTCATGAAAGCATTGAAGAATACGGGGGAATAATTCCTAATAATCTGAACCGAGTAACACCGGCTTTTTTGTGTCTGAAATGTTGGCAAGAGTTGCGGTTTGTTGTGGCTTTTTGTTTTCAAATGTCACGTGAGTGTCACGTAGAGAATTTCAGGCATAAAAAAAGCACTTGGTTTTCACCTAAGCGCTTGATTTGTATGGTGGCGATAGGTGGACTTGAACCACCGACCCCGGGGTTATGAATCCCGTGCTCTAACCAGCTGAGCTACATCGCCATTTAAACAGGTCTTTTAAAGAGCGG